>OLFS01002702.1_pt1 | contig 10462 bp, 8 predicted proteins | sample 1605491 | NCBI WGS metagenome assembly OLFS01 (sample SAMEA3888921, study PRJEB22519) | human gut metagenome | biome: human gut; feature: human-associated habitat; material: faeces | place: Denmark | collected 2011 | reverse complement strand
ATAATTATTATTAGTTTATCTTATAAGTATCTTTATATAGCTTAATTCTACTTATAATCATAATACTAGGAAATGCTTATGCCGTCAATACAAAACTTGAAAAAAGTCTGCTGCATTTTCCATTGTTTTTTGTATGGTATTTGCACAAAAGCACCTGTCCCCCCTTACTTACAATTTATCTCCCAAACTGTACTGCACGAATAAATTCGTTAAAGTACTTGGTGCCTGCTAAAGTATGAATAAAAATATGCAAGGGAGCGCAGATATGGAGCCAGTGTGGTCCACAATGCATTCCCTTGCAAAATCCCTTTTTTTCTTCCGGTATCCTTTTTCTGTTTTTCTTATATCCTTACCTTATTCCTCATATACCCTTCCCCTGATGCCTCATGGCCTGTCAGAGTAATTTCAGACATTGTCTCAATCTTTGAAACCGGATACACGTTAATCCTTTCTGATTCACATTTTTTGTTCCATTAACAGCCGCTTATCTCCTATCTCTGACCATGACTGGCATTAATCATCGTGGTCATTGTCGTCGTGGTCGTCATCATCCCGGTCATTGTCATCCCGCTCATCATCATCCCAATCATTGTCATCCCGCTCATCATCCCGGTCATCGTCATCATCCCGGTCGTCATCATCCCAGGCTCCCGCCACATTGTCCCAGTCCACATCCACAATCTTACCGGTAGAGGCATTTACATCCACCTCAAGCTTCTTTCCCTTTACCAAAAATTCCAGTTCATATACACCGTCATCCAAATCACAATCTTTATAGGTCACTTCATTTTCCTTCAACCCTAATTCCTTTATAGCGATTTGCTTGGCTTCATTCTTACCTATATATACCTGGTCTGATTGTTTACCGTTATCCTTAAGTGTTATGGTGATATCAATACCGCGCCTGTTAACCACATCCCAAGCAGCATCTTCCATCTCCTTCATGAAGTCGGTTCTGGGATAAACAGACCCCTTTTCCGACTCAATAACCAGTTCCTTGTCATTTCTGTCTTGATGGAACCAGCCCTTATCATCCATGCGCTTGACCAGTTTCCGAACCGCTGTGTCGCAGTCCACACCATAAAAATCACCTGCTCCTTCCAATAACCTTCTTCCGTCCTGATTCATTCCCTTTGCCTCCAGGACCTCCCCTTCCCGGTCATAGGAAAGAGAGATTTTGGGACCTGCGCTGAGGAACACGCGTCCCCAGGTTTCTTCCTGAATCCTTGCTTCCTTACCGGAAGGCGCCCCTAATGCCGTGCTGCCTGCACCCGGTAAAGTAAAAGCCATGAAACCTGCACATGCCAATATAGCTGCCTTTTTAATCCTCTTTGTCGTCATAATTGTTTTCCTCCTGTCTTCTATATGATTTATTTATCTACATTCATAGAATACGAAGGGCTAAACATGAAACCGGGGTAGAAGAAAAAATAGTTCGTTTTTTTATTCTGTACTGAATTTCACCCTTACTGCTGTTTTTGCAGCCGTTTTCTCCTGCTGTTCTGCCGCCAGTTTTCCTGCTATTTTCCCCTTCCATTTTCCCATATCAAGTCCCCTGGCAAACCTCACGCAATCTCCCATACAGAATCCAAACCGCCCATACAGAATCCAGACCGTCCATACAGAATCCAGGCCGCCAATGTTGACAAATATCTTTCTCTGTGATATAGTTGCCGCATTGTAATGAAGGAGAGGCAGTATGGGCTTTTATATATTAAATCAACCTCGGAAGAAAGAGAGCTCTGTACAATTCATACCGATGAAACATTGTACAGAGTACGGCGTATCTTATGCGCTTTTGTGATTTCATCGGGAAGCAGAGTAATAACCGGGAGGCAGAAGTGTAGGCTGCCGCTTGTTTGATTGCTCTTTTTCCCGTGGTTATCCGTGCATAAAAGGCTGTGGACAATGTTTTGTCCATGGCCTTTTGTAATGTGAGGAAATCTTTTTGATTTTTTATGGCAGAAGGCAGATGCATGATTTGCATCCACCTTCTGCCTATTTTTTTGCCCCGGATATCAGATGTACGATTTCCTCCCACGTTTCCTTCCACATTTGCTTTCATACGGCATTTACTGTCCATCCATGCGTTGCAGCACATTATCAAACATAAAAGGAGTATTTCAATTATGAGTTTATTAGACATAACAGGACTTTCCCATACTTATGGTGACAGCTGTCTTTACAGCGATTCTGACCTTTCCCTTAACCACGGGGAACATATGGGAATTGTGGGCCAGAACGGAACCGGCAAGAGTACGCTTATCAAAATTTGTACGGAACAGGTTATTCCTGATTCAGGACGTGTCGTCTGGCAGCCCGGCATTACCATTGGTTATCTGGACCAGTACGCTAATACCCATCATGGCATGACCATGGAGCGGTTTTTAAAATCATCCTTTGCCAGTCTGTATGAGCTTGAAACTAAAATGACAAAGCTTTATGATGAGGCGGCATCAGCCTGCAATATGGATGCGCTGAACCAGGCATCGCTGTATCAGGAGGAACTGGAGCGCAGCGGTTTTTATTCCATAGATACCCGTATTGCCCAGGTGGTTACAGGCCTGGGGCTGACAGCAATCGGTCTGTCCCGTCCGCTGGAAGACATGAGCGGAGGGCAGCGGGCCAAGGTCATCCTGGCCAAACTTCTTTTGGAAAAGCCGGATGTCCTTCTCCTGGATGAACCCACTAATTTTCTTGACAAGGAACATGTGGAATGGCTGGGCTGTTACCTTTCGACCATAGAAAATGCCTTTATGGTCGTTTCACACGACCATGCATTCCTGGAACGGATATGTACACGCATCTGTGATATAGACAACGGAAGGCTGACCAAATATTACGGCACCTATTCGGAATTTCTGAAAAAGAAAGCATTTCTGCGTGAAAACCATATACGACAGTACAATGCACAGCAAAAACAAATCAGGCAAACAGAGGAATTTATACGAAAAAACATAGCCGGAAGAAAATCCCAGATGGCCCGCGGACGGCAAAAACAGCTGGACCGTATGGAAAAGCTGGAAGCCCTGGACCTAAAAGAAATCAAACCGGAATTTTATTTTCAATGCCTCCCCCTGACCAAATGCCTGCATTTGTCTGTAAAACGCCTGTCCATAGGATATGATTATCCAATCTTGTCCCATCTGGATTTCTCCGTCACAGGCGGACAGAAGGTGGTGGTTACGGGATTTAACGGCATCGGAAAATCCACCCTGCTGAAGACGCTGACGGAAAACCTGGCTCCTTTGTCCGGTATCTTCACGTTTTCACAACAGGTTACAATCGGATATTTTGACCAGGAGCTCGTCTGGGAAAATGATATGCTGACTCCTATACAGATTGTCTCCAACGCTTATCCGGAGCTTATACTCAAGAAGATACGCCGGCATCTTACACGCTGCGGGATTTTAAGCCGACAGGCCATGCAGCCCATGGGCACATTAAGCGGCGGCGAACAGGCAAAGGTCAAACTATGTCTGCTGACTCTTAGTCCCTGCAATTTTCTGATTATGGATGAGCCCACCAACCACCTGGATATTCAGGCGAAAGAAGCGCTGCAGACAGCCCTTAAGAGCTTTCCCGGAACCATACTGCTGGTTTCCCATGAGGAATCATTTTACCGCAGCTGGGCAGACCGTATCATACACATTGGTGACCATACTTCCCCTTAAATGTGCGGCAAACCTTTTTATTAATAATTAAAAGGCGGGGCCGGATGGAATACTAACACACAGTCCATCCGGCTCCGTCCTTCTTTTAGTTGTGCTGTAACCTTTATCTTCATTATATCTTCAAAAAAAATCTTATTAAAACATCTTTATGGAACAGAAGAATACAGGGTCTGTACATGATGTCAGACATGATGTCAGTCGTCATCGTCTTTATCATCATCCTCATCACTATCATCGTCGTCATCGCCATCGGAGTCCTCGTTATCAGAATCATCCTTATCAGAATCTTCGTGATTGGCATCATCCCGTTCCCTGCCATCTGCATCATCCGCATCATTATCCCTGTCGCCATCCGCATCACTGCGTTTTATCACCGTTTTATCATTTCCGGATTTATCCCTGCCCTTTTTTATATCATCCTCACTGTTATCAGTATCCTCTTTGCCGGAATCGTCTTTATCATCATCTTTGTCTGCATCACCTTTGTCCGCATCATCTTTATCATCATCGTCTTTGTCATCATCGTCTTTGTCATCATCGTCTTTATCATCATCATCTTTATCATCATCATCCTTGCCGGCATCGTCTTTATCATCACCTTTATCCGCATCCCTGCCGCCTTTATCCGAACCATCATCCGTGCCGCCCGCATCGCCTCTGCTGCCATCCGTCCCTTCCTTTATTCCCTCCGGAGGTACCCCGATGAATGCAGGCTTATCCCCTCCTGTTCCTCCCGGCATTCCTGCATCATGATGGGGGGAGGCTGCAGGAGTCCCGTCTTTGTTTAGACTCTCAACATGTATCTCCACCTGCATACGGTTCTTAAAAAGGGTATCCAGTCCTGTGCGGATGGCATCCGCCCGCTTTTCCTTCCAGCGTTCGCTGCCGCCCGAGGCAGCCACATACACAGACCCGCCCTCTGACAGATATCCCATTTCCATGGCCCGTTCCACCAGAAGTTCTGTCATGTATTCTGAATTACTTCCCTTATATGATACCTGGTCAATGAGCTGTTTTCCGTCCTCATTTACACCTTCCAGACCAACCACGCGGTCCATATAGCTGACGGACATCCTTACATCCGGATTGATGCTTACCTCCACGGTGCCATAGGGCACCCTGTATGCGCCGTAGGCACCGCCTCCCAATACTGCCAGGCACAGACAGGCAGCCGCTGCCAGAGGAACCAGCCGGAGCAGGACAGAAGCCCCCGGCATCTGTGCGGCAATTATCTCTCCTATCACCTGGCCCTCATGGTAACCCAGATTGGCAGCCTTTATCATTCTGCCCTGGTTGTCAAGGACAATAACATATGCCGGATGGCATTCCATTACAAGATAGGTCATAGGGCTCCCTCCTTTCCCGGTGATATCTGGCACAGATGTCCGCGGATAATCTCATATCCGTTCGTGTAGGCCAGTAAAATGGCAACCAAATACGTCCGGTGCCGTTCCAGGGTCTTTCTGGATACGCCGGACAGCTCCGACAGTTCTGCGATGGGCAGTTTATGGCTCTGCATCAGGCGTTCCAGCAGCTTGGGATTCCTTTTGGCAGCATCCAGCACTTTATGGCATGCTTTAAGGGTGCGGTCCTGCCGGGGGCAGTTATCCGCCACATCAGACAGGGTTATGCTGTATTCGGACAGGTTTCTTCGGAATTCCTCCAGCTCCTCCCTGGTGGCTGTCCTCACATTCCACTGCTGGATTCCGTTTTTCTCATCAGGCGTCACTTCCCATAAGGCATGGGATTCCTCCTCCTGGCCTGCCGGAGCGTCAAAGGAAACCAGTCCCTGGTGGCGTCCCTCTTTCCTGATATAATCTATGAGCCGGCGGCGTATGGCCGTGGCGGCATATGGCAGAAATGCGCCTCTGCCCCTCTCGTATCCACGGACCGCTTCATAAAAGGCAAACATGGCCACACTAAGCTGGTCCTCCCTGCCCTGGACCGGCACACCCTGGGTAAAGCGGGCAGTCTCTGCCTGTATGAAATTCATATACTGGTCAATCAGACGGTCGGCAGCTTCCGGATTCTTCTTTGCCTCATAAACCAGATGGACTATCTGGTGCTCTTCCCCCAAGATATCACCTCCATTTAGTATAGAATACGCAGCCCCCTTTTCTGTTCCGGGGTCGCAGGAAAATTCATTGCTTTTTATTTAGTATAACAGAAAAAACCACTTGTTCCATCTGTAAATCGGATAGAACAAGTGATTTTTTCACAAAAAAGAAGACACCATCCCATCCCGGAACAGTGTCTCCCTCAACTATCATCCAAACATTTTATCTACAGCCAATTCCATCCGGCCGGCTATCCGCCTCATCCAGCGCCTCATTCAGTTCCTCTGTGCCTTTCAGCACAAACCTGCCCTGACAGATAATATCAATCTGGCTCCCGTCGGCCCTTACAGCCTTTATATCCCCCAATTCCGAATAAGGAATCGTGATATCCGTGTGGCAGCTGAAATACGCCCTGGACATATCCGTCCTTCTGAGAAGAGATATCTCATTGTCCCTGGCTATGACCTCCCTGCCGTCCGGATTATACATGGGCGAATCCTCCGCAAAGCTGTAACAGGTATCACCCACCGCGAAATGGGGACCCATCTTCTCAGCTATGAGGATGGGCAGCTTGTCGCCGATGGAAAACCTTCTGGCCATGGCGTAAGCCGTGGTGTTGGTCCCAATTGCAAATTCTCCCAAAGGCAGCCAGTCATGGTTCCGCATAATAACCTGCTTCACCAGCGCCCGGCCCTGTATCAAGGCATCCCCGGCCATTCCGCCGTTCCCGGCGCCCCTGGCCTCCCCGTCATCTCTGGCCGTTCCGGCATCCCCGCCAGCCTCAAAATTCCCGCAAGAATACTCCGTTACCCTGCCATCCTTAAACACCATGCGCAGGTTCCTGAACTGATAATCCTCCACATAGACATTCTTTACATGCAGCAAACCCTCTGTCCCCGCCAATACAGGGGACGTAAAAACCTCCCCCAGCGGAATGTTCACATCGGACACGCAGTTTTCAAAGTTGGTTTCCTTGGTCCTGTCCTTCAGCGGATGAAGGGCCACCTTCATGGATGTTTCATTGCCGTCACGGCCTGTTATGAGCACATGGTCGGCCTCATCCAGGGCCAGGATAATGCATTGCTGTATTTTCTGGTATTTCTCATAATCCAGTGTATTGATTCGGATGGTTTCCCTGAAAACCGCCTCAAAATCCGGCCCAATCTCAGGCTTCGGGAAAGCAATGATAGTAAAGCTGGTCTCGTCACCCGGCATATATTGATTCACAATCTGCCTGGACTCATTGGCATAGGCAACGGTCAGCGCCTCCTGATGGGCATTGAGGGCCAGCGCGGTCTTTTTATTCACCGGCGTAAAGCCTTCCTCACCAAATGTCTCCACCAAAGCAGGCCCTGCGCACCAGTCAGCTTCCTTCCTGTATGCTTCATAGGCAGACCGCAGGACAGCCAGTTTTCTCTCCTTAAAGGCATTGCCCATGTAAAGGGCGCTGTCATAACGGTGGTCATAATCATACTGTTTGTTGGGGGATGTACCGTAGTATCCCCTGCGGCCGTTGGCCCTGCGGTTCACAGACTCCACTGCCGCCCGGTAACAGATGGGCTCAAGCCCCATTTCCCGGAAATACTCCATTGCCCTTCGAATCATGCGCTCAAAGCCCAGCTGGAATTCCACCACAACGGTGCGCTTCTTCTTCAGGTCCCTGCCCATGACCTGGAACCCCTTCCTGAATCCTTCCGTATATGTGGATGCCATCCGGTCAATGGTCTCCTGGGGAAGACGGTTCATGAAAGAGGCCAGCTTTATCTCTGTCTCCGAAACGTATTCCCCGTAAGCATAGAGATATCGCAAATCCGTCAGGTCCTGCTTCATCACAATATCCGTTCCAAAGGAAAGGGCCGGGTCCAGTCCTTCCCGAATCCGCCAGTCCACGGTCACCTCCGCATAGTCGCTGACAAACCAGTACAGGGAATCCTTAATCAGCTGCTCCTGGGGCTCCTTCCTCCCTTCCTCCCATGCCTGGGCGAACAGGTTATATACCTCCAGAAACAGCTCGTTCAATATGGTGATATTCATAAGCCGCATTTCAAATGCATATACAATATCCGCCCGGATTTCCGTATAAAGAAAGGATAAAAGCTGGCCGTATCCGTCCCCCAGGACCTCCACCGCGTGGTCCGGATTGGCAAAGCTCTCTCCGTAATTTTCAGGCAGAATATCACGGTACAGGGCATGATTCTCCTTCTGCAGCGACTCCAATGCCGGAACAGCTTCATTCATTCCGCCTTTCCGGCTAAAGCCCGTGCCTTCCACCCGCTCCACCAGCCCTTCTATCTGGCCGATAAAGGCTGAAACCTTCTTAAAATAACAGCCGTAAGGCAGCTGCATCTCCTCTGTGTCCATGGACCGGATACGCTCCATGGACAATTCGTAACGCTCCCTTACGGCATCATTCTCTTCCTGTAATAAGATTCTGTAATCCATTTGCATCTACTCCCATCTATCTTACGATACCGGTTATGATAATCACAGCCCACACAATGACCAGCACAATGCTGATGCTGATTCCTATCTTAGCCAGTATGTAATTGCGGTCCTTTTCCATAAATGAGCGCACCCCGTACCACAGCCCCATAAGGGCTGCAGCAAGGCTGGAAAATCCATAGGCCCCTGTATTCAGACCTCCCTGGCCTGCCATTGTTACCGACAAATACATGCTGGCTGCACCCAACGCCAGTCCCAGCACCGCCAGTACCAGACAGTAATAGCTGTTTCTCGCAAAAGGATTCCTCACATACGATACTTTATCGCCAATCTGTCTCAACGTGAAAGCCTCCTTTTTCTCAATTTGCACCGGGTCCACTGCACCAGGCGGTAACAAAGATAGCCTGCGGCTGCCCCCAGGGTGTTGAGGAACATATCATCCACATCAAAGCTTCCCACCTTGAACACCAGCTGCAGCGTCTCCAGCATCAGGCTGAAAACAAAACCGAACATAACCGTGTTGTACCACTTCTTACTGCGTCTGCTGATAATGGGGAGAAAGAACCCAAAAGGCATAAAGGCCGCCACGTTTCCTATGATATTAATCATGAACAGTGTTGGCCCCAACACATCATAATGCCGGAAATACCGGGTGATTTCCTTAAAGGGCACCAGATTGTACTGGTACCCCCTGTCTGTGTCCGTACGCCCAAAGGACTCCGAAAAAAACATGAAATACGCCAGGAAACAGAGATACAATATAAATAATACCCATCCCAGCTTTTGACGCTTTGTTGTATTTCTTATCATTGTCAGCCCCGCTTACTAAAATTCAATCTCAGATTTTCGTTTCAGCAGCAAAGCTCCGTTTACAATGGAAATGATTCCAACCGTAAGGCCGGTCACTGCTATGATGACTCCCACCGCTATGCAGCCGGCCCCTGTGTTACGCATGGTCTTATACACTCTCTCCATATTCATCGCCTTTCTTCTTGGATACATCATTATGCCTGGGCTCCATACTGCCCGTAATAAGCGTCAATGGCTGCCTTTATCTGATGGTCGATGACTACCTTGCCATTTTTTTCTTTATTGTAGAGGTGCTCCACCACATCTGCCATGGATACAATGGCCGCTGTCGGGAAACCATATAAATCCTTAATCTCATCCAGGGCGCTCTTTGTGCCTTTGCCCCGCTCCATTCTGTTTAACGATACCATAAGTCCCTTGATTTCCACATTTCCCTGGGCCTTGATAATGGGGAAGGTCTCCTCAATGGATTTGCCGGAGGTTGTCACATCCTCGATGATGACTACCTTGTCCCCGTCTTTGATAGGGCTGCCCAAAAGGATGCCTGCATCGCCGTGGTCCTTAACCTCCTTGCGGTTGGAACAATAGCGGATATCCTTTCCGTACAGTTCGCTGATTGCCATGGTGGTTGCCACGCTTAAGGGTATTCCCTTATAAGCCGGCCCAAAGAGCACGTCAAAATCCAATCCGAAATTGTCGTGTATGGCCTTTGCATAATACTCTCCCAATTTTCTCAGCTGGGTTCCGGTAACATAGCTTCCTGCATTCATGAAAAACGGGGACTTGCGTCCGCTCTTTAATGTGAAATCACCGAATTTGAGCACATTGCTCTCAACCATAAAATCTATGAATTCCTGCTTATAGTTTTCCATCTTCCTTAAACCTCCTGTATTTACGGGTCTTTTAACCTCTTACCTGCTTCTTTTGTTTCTGTCTTACCCGGCCCGGCCTTACCTGGCTGTTCCTACCTCACAGCTCCTATAAGGTCCCGGATATCCTCAATTCCGTACCTCTCCATGTAGGCCCGGATTCCATCCACAGTCTCCACCGTGGCATATGGGTTATGGAAATTGGCCGTGCCAATGGCAACCGCCGTGGCGCCTGCCAGTATGAATTCCAGGGCGTCGTCCGCATTCCTGATTCCTCCCATGCCGATAATAGGAACCTTCACTGCCTGGGCAGCCTGGTATACCATACGGACAGCCACCGGCTTGACAGCCGGACCGGACAGCCCTCCTGTCTTGTTGGCCAGCGCAAACGCCCTCTTATGAATATCAATCTTCATACCTGTCAGGGTATTGATTAAAGAAATGGCATCTGCCCCGCCTGCCTCAGCCGCCCTGGCCATGACAGTGATGTCTGTCACGTTGGGACTGAGCTTCATGATGATGGGCTGCTTTGCATGGGCCTTTACCTCTCTGGTAATGGCCTCAACTGCCTTTGGGTCCTGGCCGAAAGCGATTCCGCCTTCCTTTACAT
>OLFS01002689.1_pt1 | contig 10511 bp, 8 predicted proteins | sample 1605491 | NCBI WGS metagenome assembly OLFS01 (sample SAMEA3888921, study PRJEB22519) | human gut metagenome | biome: human gut; feature: human-associated habitat; material: faeces | place: Denmark | collected 2011 | reverse complement strand
CCCAACTGGAAAAAGAAGGTCATTATCGGGCATTTTACCGGCATGAATGGGATTTGGGGAGCCTGATAGCTCCCTTCTTGACTTTTCTTTCCCCCCGTGCTACACTAGAAAAAACTTCAAAGAACCACCTTTTAACCTAGTCCTGTGAGACTAAGAAAGGGACTTTTATCCAGAAGCAATTATTAGAAGCCTTCTTGTCTTAGGACGAGAAGGCTTATTTTTGTTGAACCTGGGTGCGGCAGGGGCCGTTTCCCTGATTCCATCTGTAACTATAGGAGGCTACAACATGACAAAGGCGGCAGTCAGCCTGTCCGGACGGGATATCCTGGATCTTTCCTCCCTGTCCGTGGAAGAGTACGATCTGATCATGCGAACGGCGGCGGAGATGAAAAAGGTCATGAAACGGGACATCAAGAAGCTCCCGTCTCTCCGGGGCAAATCCATCGTGAACCTGTTCTATGAAAACAGCACCCGGACCCGGAGTTCCTTCGAACTGGCCGGGAAGTACCTGGGCGCCGACGTGATCAACCTGAGCACCGGTACCTCCAGCGTGAAGAAGGGGGAATGCCTGAAGGACACCATCCTGACCATGCAGTCCATGGCCTGTGATGCCATCGTCATGCGGCACCCGGTGGAAGGGGCGGCCAAATACGCGGCGGACATTGCCGCACCGGTGGTGATCAACGCCGGGGACGGGGCCCATGCCCATCCCACCCAGGGACTTCTGGACATGTTCACCATCCTGGAACACGGGAAACAGTTCAAGGGCCTGAAGATGGCCATCATCGGGGATATCCTCTACAGCCGGGTGGCCCGGAGCAACATCGCCGCCTGGACGAAACTGGGGGCGGATGTCCATGTGGCCGGCCCCATGACCCTGATCCCCCACGATATCCAGGAACTGGGTGTGACGGTGCACAAACGGGTGGAAGACGCCATTGAAGGGGCGGATGTGGTGGATGTGCTGCGGATCCAGCTGGAACGCCAGGACAAGGCCATGTTCCCCACCCCCCGGGAATACGCCCGGATCTATGGGGTCAACGAAGAACGGATGAAGCTGGCCAAGCCGGACTGCCTGGTGATGCATCCGGGTCCCATGAACCGGGGCCTGGAAATTTCCTGGGATACGGGCTACAGTGACCAGGCGGTGATCCGGGAACAGGTGACCAACGGGGTCGCCGTGCGGATGGCGGTGTTATTCTTGACGATTATGGGAGGAAAGCCAGTTGAAAACGCTAATTAAGAACGGACGGATCGTTGATCCCAGCCAGCAGCTGGACCAGGTGATGGACCTTCTGGTGGAAGACGGGAAAATCGCGGAAGCGGCGCCTCACATCGATGCAGCAGCGGACGAAGTGTTCGATGCCACGGGCCTGGTGGTGGCTCCCGGCTTCATCGACCTGCACACCCATCTCCGGGAACCGGGGCTGGAAGCCAAGGAAGACCTGGTCACCGGCACCATGGCGGCAGCCCACGGGGGCATTACCCGGGTGGCCTGCATGCCCAACACCAAGCCGGTGATCGACAGCTCCATTGTGGTCAGCGGCATCCAGGAACGGGCCAAAAATGAAGGGTATGTCCACGTGGAAGTGATCGGGGCCATCACCAAAGGGGAAAAAGGCAAGGAACTGACGGAAATGGGCGACATGGCCCAGCGGGGCGTCATGGGCTTTTCCGATGACGGCCACTATGTTTCCAGCGCCCTGGTGATGAACCTGGCGGCCCAGTATGTGAGCGCCTTCGACAAGCCCCTGATCGTCCACGACATCGACGAGGAAATGAACCACGAAGGGTACATGCACGAAGGGGCGGTTTCCGCCCGCCTGGGGGTGCCCGGCATCCCCTCCATCGCTGAAGACATCTGCGTGGCCCGGGATGCGGCCATTGCGGAATACACCGGGGCCCACATCCACATTGCCCACATCGCCAGCAAAGGGGCAGTGGACATTGTCCGGAAGGCCAAGGCCAAAGGGGTGAACATCACCTGTGAAGTGACGGTGCACCACCTGACCCTCACTGACGAGGCCTGTGCCGGATACAGCACGGCCACCCGGGTCTCTCCGCCTCTGCGGAGCCGGGACCATGTGGAAGCCATGCGGGCGGGCCTGAAGGACGGCACCATCGATGCCATCGTCACGGACCATGCGCCCCATGCGCCGGAAGAAAAGGATGTGGAATTCCGGTATGCCCCCAACGGGTTCTGCGGTCTGGAAACCTCTGTGGGGGTCATCCTTACGGAACTGTACCACACGGGAGAGTTCTCCATCAATGAAATCGTCAACAAAATGAGCACCAGCCCGGCCCGGATCATGAATCTGGACGCCGGCAGCCTGGCACCAGGGAAGAACGCGGATATCACCATCCTGGATCTGGACCGGGAATGGACGGTAGATTCCAGCAAGTTCTATACCCGGGGCAAGGTGACTCCTTTTAACGGAAAACACTGCAAAGGCATGGCAGTGGCGACCATGGTCGATGGCCGGTTTGTGATGAAAGACGGTGTAGTATGCAAAAAGTAAAAGGCAAATTGGTATTGAAAGACGGCAGCGTCTATGAAGGGACGCTCTACAGCACCCATAAATCCGTGGGGGAAGTGGTGTTCACCACCGGCATGTCCGGCTATCAGGAAACCCTGACGGACCCCTCCTTCTGCGGGCAGATCGTCATCTTCACCTATCCCCTGATCGGGAACTACGGCTGCAACGACCTGTTCTGTCAGAGCGACAGCTGCTGCTACAAAGGGCTGATCGTCAGCGAACTGTGCGATGAACCCTCCAGCTGGCGGGATGAAGGCACGGTACTGGAATTCCTGGAAAAGAACGATATCCCGGTGCTCACCGGGGTGGATACCCGGGCGCTGACCCGGCGGATCCGCTCCTACGGGACCATCCAGGGCGTGATGGTGCCGGCGGATACTCCGGAAGACGAGATCCAGGCCCTCCTGGCCACTCCGGAAGAACATGACCAGGTGGCCCAGGTGACCACCAAAAAGGTCTACACCATGGGTCCGGAAGACGCCAAATATTCCGTAGCCGTCATGGACTACGGGGTGAAGCGGCACATCCTGGAATGCCTGGTGGAAAAAGGCTGCCGGCTGACGGTGTTCCCGGCGGAAACTCCGGCGGAAGACGTGCTGGCCATCGATCCGGACGGGATCTTCCTGAGCAACGGCCCCGGGGATCCGGCGGACCTGAAACCGGAAATCGAAAACGTGAAGAAGATGATCGGGAAGAAACCCATCTTCGGCATCTGCATGGGGCATCAGGTAATGGCTCTGGCCAACGGGGCCAGGACCAAGAAGATGCTCTTCGGCCACCGGGGCATCAACCAGCCGGTCCGGGATCTGGTGGACCACAAGATCTGCATCACCTCCCAGAACCACGGGTTCATGGTGGACGAGGATTCCCTGAAGGGACTGCCCATTGAAGTGATCAACCGGTCTTTGAATGACAACACCATCGAAGGCCTGCGCTATCTGGACCATCCCACCTTTACGGTGCAGTACCATCCGGAAGCATCCCCCGGTCCCAGCGGCAACGCTTATCTGTTCGACCGGTTTATCAAAATGATGGGAGGGCACTGATATGCCAAAAAAAGAGAATGTAAAAAAAGTCATGGTCATCGGTTCCGGCCCGATCATCATCGGTCAGGCGGCTGAATTCGACTATTCCGGCACCCAGGCCTGCCGGGCCCTGAAGGAAGAAGGGCTGGAAGTGGTGCTGGTGAACTCCAACCCGGCCACCATCATGACCGACGTGCACATCGCCGACCGGGTGTATGTGGAACCCCTGGATGTGGAATTCCTGGAAGCCATCATCGCCAAGGAACGGCCGGATTCCCTCCTGGCCACCCTGGGCGGGCAGATCGGCCTGAACCTGGCCATTGAACTGGATAAAAAAGGCATCCTGAAGAAATACAATGTGCAGCTCCTGGGCACCCAGATCGCCAGCATCATGAAGGCGGAAGACCGGGAACTGTTCAAGGAAACCATGGAAAAACTCCACCAGCCCATTCCCCAGAGCACCATTGTGGAAAGCGTGGACGCCGCCAAGGAATTCGCCCAAAAGGTCGGGTTCCCGCTGATCGTGCGGCCGGCATACACCCTGGGCGGCACCGGGGGCGGCATTGCCCACAACATGGACCAGCTGGATGACATCACCACCAAAGGGCTGATGTACTCCCTGATCGGCCAGGCCCTGATCGAACGGTCCGTGGCCGGCTGGAAGGAAATCGAATACGAAGTGGTCCGGGACCACGAAGACAACTGCATCACCGTCTGCAACATGGAAAACATCGACCCGGTGGGGGTCCATACCGGGGACTCCATCGTGGTGGCTCCCTGCCAGACCCTGACGGACCGGGAGGTGCAGATGCTCCGGACCGCCGCCATCGACATCGTCCGTGAACTGGGGGTGGAAGGGGCCTGCAACGTGCAGTACGCCCTGAACCCGGACAGTGAAGAATACATTGTCATCGAAGTGAACCCCCGGGTGAGCCGGTCTTCCGCCCTGGCTTCCAAGGCAACGGGCTATCCCATCGCCAAAGTGGCCGCCAAGATCGCCGCCGGGTACACCCTGGACGAAATCGAAAACGCAGTGACCAAGAAGACTTCCGCCTGCTTCGAACCCACCCTGGACTACTGTGTCATCAAGATCCCCCGCTGGCCTTTTGACAAGTTCGTCAATGCGGACCACACCCTGGGGACCCAGATGAAGGCCACCGGGGAAGTAATGGCCATCGAACGGAACATCGAAGCCGGCCTGCTGAAAGCCGTCCGCTGCCTGGAAATCGGCCTGACCCACATGGATATGCCGGAACTCCACAAGCTGACGGACCAGGAAGTCTTTGAAAAAGTCCGGAAAGTGGACGACGAGCGGCTCTTTACCATCGCCGAAGCCTTCCGGAGAGGGATGACTGTGGACCAGGCCCACGCCATCACCAAGATCGATGAATTCTTCCTGCGGAAGATCCGCCACATCGTGGAACTGGAAACCCGCCTGAAGAGCGAAGAACTGACTCCGGAACTGCTCCGGGAAGTGAAGAAACGGGGCTTTGCGGATGTGACCATCGGGAAACTGGCGGGCAAGACCGGTCTGGAAATCCGGGCCATCCGGAAAGAATGGGGCATCACCCCGGTGTACAAGATGGTGGATACCTGCGCGGCGGAATTCGACGCGGAAACTCCGTACTACTACTCCACCTATGGGGTGGAAGACGAAGTGGAAGACACCCCCAACAAAAAGGTGCTGGTCCTGGGCTCCGGTCCCATCCGGATCGGCCAGGGGGTGGAATTCGACTACTGCTCCGTCCACTCTGTATGGGCCCTGAAAGACCTGGGCTACGAAACCATCATCGTGAACAACAACCCGGAAACCGTATCCACCGACTTCGATACCGCTGACCGGCTGTATTTCGAACCGCTGACCCTGGAAGATGTGCTGAATGTCATCGACCGGGAAAAACCGGAAGGGGTCATCGTCCAGTTCGGAGGCCAGACCGCCATCAACCTGGCCGGTCCGCTCCATGAATGCGGGGTGAAGATCCTGGGCTCCTCCGTGGACAGCATCGACCGGGCAGAAGACCGGGAACGGTTCGACGAACTCCTGACCAGCGTGGGGATCCCCCGCCCGAAAGGCCATACGGTGTTCGACATCGACGGGGCCCTGAAAGCCGCCAACGATGTGGGCTACCCGGTGATGGTGCGTCCTTCCTATGTGCTGGGCGGCCGGGCCATGGAAATCGTCTACAATGATGACGAACTGAAATACTACATGAACAACGCCGTGAAGGCGTCCCAGGAACACCCGGTGCTGGTGGACCACTACCTGATGGGCACCGAAGTGGAAGTGGATGCCATCTGCGACGGCAAGGACGTGCTCATGCCCGGGATCATGGAACACATCGAACGGGCCGGGGTCCATTCCGGGGATTCCATCGCCGTGTATCCGCCCCGGACTCTCAGCGAGCATGTGATCGAACAGATCATCGACTACACCACCAAACTGGCCCTGGGCCTGGAAGTCCACGGGATGATCAACATCCAGTACATTGTCCGGGATGACAAGCTGTATGTGATCGAAGTGAACCCCCGGTCCAGCCGTACGGTGCCGTTCCTGAGCAAGGTGACGGGCATCTCCATGGTGGATGTGGCCACCAAATGCGCCATGGGCGTATCCATCCGGGATCAGGGCCTGAAACCGGGCCTGAAGCTGTTCCCGGACTACTATGCGGTGAAGGCGCCGGTATTCTCCTTCAACAAGATGACCGACGTGGACATCACCCTGGGGCCGGAAATGAAATCCACCGGGGAAGTGATGTGCATCGACGCCCAGTTCCCCAGAGCCCTGTACAAGGCCTGCATCGCTGCCGGTACCCACATCCCCAAGAGCGGGGCCATCCTGATCACCGTTGCGGACCAGGACAAGGAAGAAGTGGTGCCCATTGCGGAAGGCTTTGAAAACCTGGGCTACGAACTGGTGGCCACCGCCGGTACCGCCAAGTTCCTGGAAGAAAAAGGCATCCATGTGGGCCGGGTGGAAAAGGCCAGCGCCGGTACTCCCAACCTGCTGGATGACATCAAGGAAGGCCGGATCTGCATGGTGATCAACACCCTGACCCACGGCTCCGATGCTACCCGGGACGGCTTCAAGATCCGCCGGTCTACGGTGGAACACGCCATTCCCTGCCTGACCAGCCTGGATACGGCCCGGGCCCTGTACAAGGCCATGGGAGCCATGCGCCGCCGGAATGTGGTGAGTGTGGTGGCCCTCCAGGATCTGAAAACGGAGTAAATCATGGCAGTGTATTTGGATGGAACCATTGTCCGGCAGGAAAAACTGTCGGAAGACATCCGGCTGATGGAGATCCGTTGCCCGGAAGTGGCAGCAGCGGCCCAGCCGGGTCAGTTTGTGACGGTGCGGGTGAATCAGCTCCACGAACCCCTGCTCCGGCGGCCTTTCGGGGTGGCCGGGGCGGACCGGGCGGCGGGGACTTTTTCCCTGATGTACCGGATCGTGGGGGAAACCACGGAGCTGATGGACACCATGGAGGCGGGAGCAACCATCAGTGTGGTGGGGCCTCTGGGGCACGGTTTCCACCTGGGGGCCAAACGGGGTCTCCTGGTGGGCGGCGGCATGGGCCTGGCACCCCTGCATTTCCTGGCCCAGGCTGATCCGGATCACAAAATGGAAGTGATCGTGGGCGGCCGGACCAGGGCGGAAGTGTTCTGGGCGGACCTGTTCAAGGACAAGACCGCCAGACAGTATGAAACCACCGATGACGGCTCCTACGGGGTGAAGGGAACGGTGAACGCGGTGCTGCCGGGGCTTCTGGCCACGGGACAGTATGACTGCGTGTACGTGTGCGGTCCCAGCCCCATGATGAAGGCCGTGGTGGAAGTGGTGAATCAGTACGGGGTGCCCTGCCAGGTATCCCTGGAAAAATACATGGGCTGCGGCCTGGGTGCCTGCCTCTCCTGCTCCTGCGAGGGCAAGGGCGGCAAACGGATGAAGATCTGCAAGGACGGCCCGGTGTTCTGGAGCCAGGAGGTGGTGGAATGGTGAAGCCTTATGAAGATCCCCGGATGCAGGTGGACCTGGCGGGGGTGACCATGAAGACGCCGGTGACCACGGCCTCCGGCACCTTCGGGTTCGGCCTGGAATTCACCGATTTCCTCAACCTGGACCACATCGGCGCCATTACGGTGAAGGGGACCACTCTGAAGCCCCGGCCCGGCAACAAGGGCCAGCGGGTGGTGGAGACCCCGGCAGGGGTGCTGAACTGCGTGGGGCTGGAAAACCCCGGGGTGGAATTTTTCCTGAAGGAAACCCTGCCCCAGCTCCGCAAGGTGACAAAGACCCCGGTGATCGTGAACATCGACGGGGACAGTGCGGAAGACTACGGAACCCTGGCGGAAATGCTGGATGTGGACGGAGTGGATGCCATTGAGCTGAACATCTCCTGTCCCAACGTGGCCCAGGGGGGCCTGGCCTTCGGCACCGACTGCCATGCGGCGGGAGAAGTGGTGAAGGCAGCCAAAGCCCGTACCCACAAACCGGTGATCACCAAACTGTCCCCCAATGTGACGGACATTACGGAAATCGCCCGGGCCGTGGAAGCGGCGGGCACCGATGCCATTTCCCTCATCAATACCCTGGTGGGGATGAAGATCGACATCTGGAAGAAGCGGCCGGTGCTGGGGAATACCGTGGGAGGCCTTTCGGGCCCGGCGGTGCACCCGGTGGCGGTGCGCATGGTGTACCAGGTGGCCCAGGCGGTGAAGGTGCCCCTCATCGGCATGGGCGGCATCAGCAGCTGGCAGGATGCGGTGGAATTCATCCTGGCAGGGGCCACGGCTGTGGCTGTGGGCACCTGCAGCTTTACGGATCCCAGCCTGGCGGAAACCATCAGCCTGGGGATCCAGCAGTATCTGGACCGCACGGGAGCGGCATCTCTGGACGAGATCCGGGGACAGGCCCTGCCGGGACGGAACTGAGGAGGAACGACCCATGGATGCAAGAGACAGACTGATCTGCGCCCTGGATTTCCCCACCTTTGATGAGGCCAAAGCCCTGGTGGAGGAACTGGGAGACGCGGTGACCTTTTACAAGGTGGGGATGGAACTGTTCTACGGAGCAGGTCCGGACATCATCCGCTATCTGAAGGAAAAAGACAAGAAAGTGTTCCTGGACCTGAAGCTCCAGGATATCCCCAATACGGTGGCCCACAGCCTGGCGGTCCTGACCCGGCTGGGGGCGGACATCATGAACGTCCATGCGGTGGGCGGTCCCAAAATGATGGCCGAAGGGATGAAGGCGGTGAAGGAAGCGGCGGCGGAACTGGGCCGGCCCGCTCCCAAGCTGATTGCCGTCACCGTGCTCACCAGCATGGATGAAGCCCAGTGGAAACCCCTGAACTATGCCAGACCCATCGGGGAAGAAGTGCTGGACCTGGCGGCCCTCACCAAAGAGAGCGGCCTGGACGGGGTGGTGGCCTCTCCCCGGGAAGCGGCGGGGATCCGGGAACGGTGCGGGAAGGATTTCCTCATCGTTACTCCGGGGGTGCGCCCGGCCTGGGCGGCCTCCAATGACCAGAGCCGGATCGCCACGCCGGCAGCCGCCATCGGCAACGGATCCACCCATCTGGTGGTGGGACGGCCCATTACCAGGGCGGAGAACAAACAGGAAGCTGTACGGAAGATCCTGGAAGAAATGGAAGGAGCTTTTTAACCATGAACGATACGACGGTACTGCATATGCTGGAAGAAACCAACGCGGTGATGCATGGCCATTTTCTGCTGACCAGCGGCCTGCACAGCCCCACTTACGTGGAAAAATTCAATGTGCTGCAGCAGCCCCGGTACACGGAAGCCCTGTGCAAGGAAATCGCCGCCCGGTTCGTCAATGACAACGTGGAACTGGTGGTGGGCCCCATGACCGGCGGCATCCTGCTGGCCTATGAAGTGGCCAAGAACCTGGGCACCCGGTTCTTCTTCACCGAACGGGTGAACGGGAAAATGACCTTCAAGAGAGGGTTCCACATCGAACCGGGCACCCGGGTGCTGATCGTGGAAGACATCATTGACTCCGGCAACACACTGTCAAAAGTGCGTGAAATTCTTAGCCTGCGTGAACCTAAATCCCTGGCGATTTGTACCCTGCTCGATAAGCCAAGCCGTCGTGAAGTTAACGTGCCGGTAGAGTTCGTCGGTTTTGCGATCCCGGATGAATTCGTCGTGGGCTACGGCATTGACTATGCTCAGCGCTACCGTCACCTGCCCTATATCGGCAAAGTGACCCTGCTCGACGAATAAAGCGGATTATCTATCCCGGCGGCCCGGGATAATAATTAAGAGGAGCGCGTGAATTACTTGTGATTGACGTGCTTGCTTTTAAGGTTGGAAATACCCTGGCGATAGCGCTGTTCCAGCGTTTCGCGGCTGACGGCGGTCACGTCAAGGTCGCGTAACATGCCGTCGTGAATGCCGTAAGCCCAGCCGTGGATGGTCACTTTCTGTCCGCGCTTCCACGCCGACTGCATAATCGTTGAGTGACCCAGGTTGTAAACCTGCTCCATCACATTCAATTCACACAGCGTATCAAGGCGACGCTCTTCGGGCATCTCACCCAGTAATGAGCTGTGCTTAAACCAGATATCGCGGATATGCAGCAGCCAGTTGTCGATCAGGCCAAGCTCGGTATTTTCAATTGCTGCCTGCACGCCGCCGCAGCCGTAGTGGCCGCAGATGATGATGTGCTCGACTTCCAGTACATCAACCGCGTACTGCACCACGGAAAGACAGTTCAGGTCGGTATGAATCACCAGGTTTGCAACGTTACGGTGTACAAACAGCTCGCCGGGTTCCAGGCCGGTCAAACGTTCGGCGGGGACGCGGCTATCGGAACATCCAATCCACAGAAAGCGCGGTTTCTGCGCCTGTGCCAGCTTCTCAAAGAAACCGGGGTCTTCCTCCACCAGCATTTTTGACCATAGTGCATTGTTGCTGATGAGTG
>OLFS01002677.1_pt1 | contig 10560 bp, 11 predicted proteins | sample 1605491 | NCBI WGS metagenome assembly OLFS01 (sample SAMEA3888921, study PRJEB22519) | human gut metagenome | biome: human gut; feature: human-associated habitat; material: faeces | place: Denmark | collected 2011 | reverse complement strand
GAGGGGAAGGCTGCGATACGAGAATACCATCTTCTAAAAAAGGCGGCGAAGCCGCAACCTCAACCCTGAACCTTGAACCCTGAACCTTGAACCTTGAACCTTGAACCTTGAACCCTGAACCTTGAACCAAATGAAAGCAAAGTAAAAAGGGGCTGTGAAGAAATGGGGATTCATTTCTTCACAGCCCTTTTTCAAAAATCATCTCAAATTATTTCAGCACGACATCCTTACCGAACCATTTTTCAGAGATCTTCTTGGCTTCGCCGCTGGCTACGACCTTGGCGATGCCATCATTCAAGAGATCGACGAGAGCCTGATTGTCCTTCTTGATCCCGATGGAGAAGGTATCCTTAGAAACGACACCCTCGAGTTCTTTGAACTGTCCCGGTTTCTTCGTCATATAGTATTCGATGAGGACAGAGTCAGCGAGGACGGCATCACAGCGGCCGGACTCGAGATCCATGAAGCAGGCCGTGAGATCCGGGTATGCTTTGATCTCAGAGAAAGACTTCTTGAGGTTTTCATCACGGTTCAGCGCCGTTTCTGCGGTGGAGGCTTCCTGAATGGAGATCTTCTTGCCCTTCAGATCTTCCGCCGTCTTGACAGCGCTGTCATTCAGTACCGCATAGACCTGGATATTATCCATGTACGGCTTCGTGAAGGCGAGCTTCTTGGTTCGCTCCGGCGTCATGGTGAAGCCATTCCAGATGCAGTCGATACGGCCGGAATTCAGTTCCGTTTCCTTGGAAGCCCAGTCGATCGGCTTGAATTCGATCGGCACGCCGATCTCCTTCGATACCGCTTCTGCCATATCGATATCAAAGCCGACGATCTTGCCGCTGTCATCGCGGAAGCCCATCGGAGCAAAGGTATCATCCATACCGGCTACGATCTTCGCCGGCTTGCCGGATGCGGCCTTGGCCGCACTCGAAGCCGCCTTGTCTCCCCCGCCGCATCCTGCGAGCATTCCACAAGCACCCAGAGCCAGCATTCCAGCGATCATCAGTTTTTTCATTTTCATGGTCATCTCTCCTGTTCCCATTTTTGAAATCTTCATTTCTTTATCTCGGTAAAGTATCGGTATGCACATATCTTATCCTATAAAAATCCTTTTGTCAAGTAAAGAAGTGAAATATCATGAAAAGGGATTCGTGACTAGTGACTGGTGAACAGGGACTAGGGATTAGTAGCTAGGGATTAGGAGCATGCGATGTTTGAAATAGTGCAATTGATGCGCTGACCGTTCTGCAAGGAAGATCTCTCGCCAACGCTTCCGGTGCCGACAGCGCGAAGCGCTATCAAAATTCTGCGGCGCTTCTTTTTTCTGCGCCGCACCACCATTTCGCATTTCTCATTTCTAATTTCTCATTCAAGCGAAGCTTTCATCCGCAATCAAGAGGCAGCACGCCCAACGGACTAACCCTTCTATGCTATAATAAGAATCGGAAAGATGAGGTGTACACCATGACCAATCCTATCACATTCAATATATCCATCGGCAGCGAGAAGCCTCATTCCGGCACACAAAAAGTCTGCCCTTTCTGCCATCCTGAAAATCTCACGCACATTCTTGACCGGAAAGACGATATCATCTGGCTCATGAACAAGTATCCCGTCTTTGAGAAGACTGTCCCCACCGTCATCGTCGAGACAGCCGACCACGACAGCGAGCTCAGCACCTATGCGCCCGAGAAGCTCCACGAGGTGATCGCCTTCGGCCTTGCCAAGTGGCAGGAAATGGAAAGTGACAAGCGTTTCCGCTCCGTCATCTACTTCCGCAACTTCGGCCCCACCTCCGGCGGCTCACAGCGCCACCCGCACTCGCAGATCATCGGGCTTGAAGAGTACGACTACCGCGACAATCTGCAGGGCGAAAATTTCCTGGGCGAGGTCATCTATGAAAATGACGACTGCTACGCTTCGCTCGCAGAGTACCCCTTGAGCGGCGTCGGCGAGCTGAACGTGACACTGAAGAAGGAGGGAGGAAGTGACGGCTTTGCTGACACCATACAGACCCTCGCGCGCTACGTCCTCTCCGACTTCCCTATCCGCTGCTCGAGCTACAACATTTTCTTTTATCATCTGAGAAATCAGATCCACGCCAAGATCTTCCCCCGCTTCACAGCAAGCCCTCTCTACATGGGCTACCGCATCACAAATGTGATGGACGAAACGAGCAAGAAGCGGATCATCGAGACATTGCAATCAGAAAAGTATTTTGGATAAAAAAGGTTGTGGGTTCAAGGTTGTGGTGGCGGCTTCGCCGCGAATATATATGAGGCGATGCCCGAAAGTAGTATTCAAGTCACCACTCACTCGCGTCTCTTAATTCCCAGTCACTTATCCTTGCTTTCACACATCCTTCATTTGTCGGTCTGCAAGGAAGATTTCTCGCTTCGCTCGAAATGACGATACGAGAGTCTGATATCCCCCAGTCACTAGTCACTAATCCCCCATCCCTAAACGAGGTTACCCTATGAAACTATATGCCTTCAGTGATTTTCATCTCTCCGGAGATCCGCCAACGAAGCCCATGGATATATTCGGAGAGAACTGGAAGAACCACCGGGAAAAGATCGTGAATGCATGGAAGGAGACAATCCGCGAAGACGATGCCGTCATCATGGCAGGCGACCTCTCCTGGGCAATGAGCATGGAGAGCGCCATCTCCGACCTCACCATGCTTGGCACGCTCCCGGGACGTAAGATCATCGTCCGCGGCAACCACGACTTCTGGTGGTCCACCGTCACGAAGATGACCGCCATGACGCATGGCGCCTTCGAATTTATTCACAACTCCGCCATTCAGGTCGGAAATGTAGCGCTCGCCGGTACGCGCGGATGGATCTCCGAGACGGCAAAAACATATAAAGAAGGCACCGACAAGTCCATCATCCTGCGCGAAGAAGGGCGCATGGAGCGCTCGCTCGCCCTGGCAAAGCAGATGAAGGCAGACCGGATCATCGCGATCCTGCACTACCCGCCCTTCGATGAAATGCGGCGGCCTTCGCACATGATGGAGATCATCGCCGCCGGCGGCGCAGACCTCTGCCTCTATGGCCACATCCACGGCGCGCCGAATTTCAAAAATCTGCCGGATTCCCTCCTGGGCGTTCCGCTTTGCCTGACGAGCTCGGACTATCTGGACTTCAAGCCATACTTCATCTGTGATCTGGAGGCGCCTCATGCATAGACTTGCCGAAAGCAAACTTCTCGCCGGCTTCATCTACGGCGACCCGCACATGCAGGAATACATCTACCTTCCCGCCAGCAAGCTGGATGCCGCCTCTCCCATGCTCGTCTACGAGACAGGAAAAGAACGCCATGATGTCGATATGCAGGAAGCCCTCTCCCTCATCGAAAAACGAAGCCTTCGGCCCTGCAGTCACCCCGTCTTCGGGAAGAATACGATGGGATGAAGGGTTCAGGGGCGATACGAGAACACCGCCTTTCCCGTATCGTCATTCCGAGCGCAGCCGAGGAATCTCTACTGCACTACGGTAATCAGCACGTATGCACCGAGGAAAGACGATGCCCATTGCCTCACATGCGGCAATGGGCATTCTGCAATAGAGATTTCTCGGCAACGCTTTCAATGACGATACGAGAGAGCCTGCTGTCTCCCAGTCCCCCAGTCCCCCAGTCCCCCAGTCTCCTAGTCTCCTAATCCCAAATCCCTAATCCCTAGTCCCTAGTCACCCCAAATAAAAAAGCTCACGACAGAAGCCGTGAGCTTTTTATCTTCCACCGATCAAACGAGCGCCATCACCGCCATGTGACGGCCTGTTTTTCCGCCGGATTTCCGATACGAGTAGAAAAGATCATCATGACAGTAGGTACAGAGCCCGCAGTCTTCGATGTGGCCGGCCGGTATGCCCGCCTTTTCGAGAAGGCGGCGGTTCGCATTGTGCAGATCGAAGAGGTACTTCCCATTGGCTTTTTTGACCGAAAGACGCGAGATTTCCTTCTCATTGAAGAGCTTATAGAATTCCTCTACCACTTCCTCACCCACCTCGAAGCACTCCAGTCCGATCGCCGGACCGATCGCACACAGGATATCCTTCCGCTTCGAGCCGTAGTTCTTCTCCATCTTCGCTACCGTGAGCGCAGCGATATTGCCGGCTGTCCCCCTCCAGCCGCCATGAGACAGCGCGATCGCCCGCTTCACCGGATCGTAGAAAAAGAGCGGCGTGCAGTCGGCATAATTCATCGTGATCGGGATATCCTTCTCATCCGTCATGAAGCCATCACAGGCAGGGATCGCCGTCTCCATCGTGAGTGCGCCGCGTCCGGCATCCTTCTCCGTCACCTTGTAGATGTAGGTGCCATGCACCTGATTTCCCGAGACAAGGCGCGAGGCGGAAAGCCCCAGTGCCTCGAAATAGCGGCGGCGGTTCTCACGCACTGCATCCGCATCGTCGCCCGTATGGAAGCCCATATTCAGAGAGGAAAATGGCGGCTCACTCACCCCGCCAGTGCGGCATGACACAGCCGCTACGACCCCCTGTCCCTGATAACAGTCGAATGTCATGTAAAGGATCCCGTCTGCGGAAATAAATTTCATAAGCCCAAAGCCACCTTTCGATGCGAATAAAAAGGGAAATATGTCTTCTTATTATAGCATACAGAACCTGCTGCACCCTTTATTTCTCCATCCATTTCCTCATATCCTCCGGCACGGGAGCAGTGAATCTCATTTCCCTTCCCGTCACCGGATGAGCGAAGCGGACGGTATAGGCGTGAAGTGCCTGCCGCGTCATGAGGCCGAGGGGCCCGCCGTAGAGGTCATCCCCTAAGAGCGGATGCCCGAGGCTCGCAAAATGCACGCGGATCTGGTGCGTGCGTCCCGTCAGAAGATGGATCTTCAAAAGCGAATACCCTTCATACTCGCCCAGCACCTCATAGTCCGTGATGGCACGCTTGCCGTCTTCCCTGACCATCCACTCCACGATCGAACCGTCCCTGCGTCCGATGGGGCGATCGATGCGCCCTGCCTTCTCATCCATATGTCCGGAAACGAGAGCCAGATACTCGCGGTAGATCTGGTCATGGCTCTTAGAGAGGTCATACTGCCCCTTTGCTGACTTAGCCACCACGACGAGCCCTGTCGTATTGCGGTCAAGACGATAAATGGGATGGATGCCCGCCTCGATGCGCCGCTGCGCATAGTAGCCTGCCACCGCATTCACCAGCGTATCATGCGCGCCGCGCGCCGTCGGATGGATGATCATGCCCGGTCCCTTATTCACGACGAGGAGCGCCTCATCCTCATACGTGATGGAGAGCGGGATGTCCGATGGCACGATATCATTCTCCTCACTCCACGTGAGCACGATGCGATCGCCCTTGGCGACTCTCCTGCGCGCATTGTGTACCTCCTCGCCATTCACCGTCACGCGCCCATTCCATTTGATCCGCTTCCACAATCCGCCGGACAAATGCAACACTTTCACCGCGTCCTTCACCATCCGCCCCGCCTGGGCCTCCGATACTATGAGTTCCAGTTGCAAAATTCATTCCCCTTTCGATTGACTTTCATTGATTGTCATTATTATAAAGGGTTCGGGGTTCAGGGTTCAAGGTTCAGGGTTAGCCCGCGGGGCGTGCCGTCCATGGATTGCGGGTGAAAGCTTCGTTTGAATTAGAAATGAGAAATTAGAAATGAGAAATGGTGGTGCGGCGCATAAAACTATAGAAGCGCCGCAGGATTTTGATAGCGCTTCGCGTCGTCGTCATCTCGAGCGTAGCCGAGAGATCTTCCTTGCAGAATGGTCAGTGTACCAACTGCGCTATTTCAATCACCGCTTGCTCGTCAGTTTATATAAAATTTCACGGCGCTTCCAAATTTGACGCGCCGTACCTTCACTCCTAACTCCTAACTCCTAACTCCTAACTTTCAGCAAAACTGATTTACTGCTCGTTGACCTATATTCCGTTAAATACAAAGGGGCCCCTGAACCCCGCCCCCATCAACCTAAGCCCTTTATCTATGCTATAATAGTGAAGACACATTTTTCCCCATTTGGAGGCAATCATGAAAATCACTGTAGACGATCAGTTATTCGATACCATCCCCGGCCTGTGCATCGGCATCGTAGCCCTGCGCGCCGCTGACAACCGCGATGTGAATCTGGAAGCAGAAGCCTTCCGCCGCCGCTGCTGCACCGAAGCGAACCTGCTCCTCAAGATGAATCCCCATATCGCCGACCAAGAGATCGAGCGCTATCAGAACGTCCTTAAAAAGCTCTCCATCACCGGTGAGTCCGGTCTGGCAAAGACCTTTGCGGAATACAAGAAGGACCTGGGGCTCTTCGAAAAGGAAGAGGCGGCAGAGACTCCCATGGAGATCCTTCCTGTCCCCAAGACGGCGACACTGGATGAACTCGCCGGCTCTGATGTGCTGCCGCGCCAGAATCCGATCCTCGACATGGTGCGTGCCGGCATGCTGAAATTCCACGTCGATATCCACGCCTACGACATGGGCGACCGCAGCCGGACACTCTCCATCCGGAAAACAGAGGATGATGTCACCGTTTCTCTCGGAGACGACCTCTGCACCACCGGCTGGCTGGCCGAAGATCAAAAGGCAGGAAAGATCACCCCGGCGACCGAAGACGTTCTCATCCTCATCACCGGATTTGCGCCGAACCGAAAGAAAGTCGCCACCGCCAGAAATGAACTCGCCCGCCGCGTCAAGTCTGCCTTCGACCGTGCGGTAGAGGTCGGCTGGATCGAAGAAGCGCCGCATACCTTCGAGACGGATATTTGACGGTGGCTGAGGACTGGTGACCGAGGGCGCTCTCGATCATTCATCTTTCATACCATAGTCACCCTATCCGGCTCGCTCCGCTCGCCACCTTCCCCTAGAGGGGAAGGCTAAACCGGGAAAGCGGTATTCTCGTATCGCCCCATATATATTCGCGGCGAAGCCGCCACCTTCATTACTCATTCCTCATTCGAGCAAAGCTTTTATTCAGGATCAAGGGACAGCACGCCCCACGGGCTAACCCTGAACCCTGAAGTTTGAAAGCAGGGATTAGGGATTAGTGGCTAGGGATTAGGAGCACCAAAGTCGCAGGATGGATGTGCCGCGTAACGGCACCCTTCTACATAGCGGCTCATGCTATCTACTCTAGTCTATTCAACAGTTCTTGTTTCTCATTCTGCAGAATTCTGCCTCTTCGAGGCAGTCTATCCCCTGCCCTTCGGGCACCCCCTTCTCCAAGGGGGGACGCGTTTTAAGCTTATTTCAATACTCCGCGGCGCTTCTATATTCTTATGCGCCGCACCACCATTTCGCATTTCTCATTTCTAATTTCTCATTCAAGCGAAGCTTTCGCACGCAATCAAAGGGCGCCCCGCCCCAAGGGCTAACCCTGAACCCTGAACCCTGAACCCTGAACCCCAAATCATCATGAACTACATTGCAATCGATTTTGAAACTGCCTACTGGGGCCCGGCGAATGCCTGCTCCCTTGGCATCGTGACCAGCGATGGCGAAAAAGTCATCGACGAGTGGTACCATCTCATCCACCCCCTCTCCATGAATTTTGATGCCCAATGCCAGAAGGTGAATGGCATCTCCCCCGCCGACGTAGCAGAGGAGCCCGCCTTCCCGCTTCTTTTCGAAGAGATCCGAAAGCGTCTGGAGGGACAGGTGGTCTTTGCGCACAATGCCCGCTTCGACATGGGCGTCCTCGCCTCGTCGATCGCCATCTACGGTCTTCCCGACCTGCACTTTTGCTATGGCGATACCGTCCCGCTCTCCGTCAAGCTCTGGCCGGATATGGAAAATCACAAGCTGAATACCGTCGCCGAAGCGCTGGGCTTTGACTTCCATCACCACCAGGCCTTGGACGATGCCCGCGCCTGTGCATACATCGTGCGCGCGGCACTGGCCGAGAGATCCCTCTCTTCTCCAAAAGAGCTTCTGAAGGAAACGGGACAGCCGCTGCGCACCTTCTCCATTGATCGGATGAAGAAGAAATTGATCTTCAAATGATGGGGACTAGTGACTGTGACTAGAAATTAGTGGCTAGGGATTAGGAGCACCAAAGTCGCAGGATGGATGTGCCGCGTAACGGCACCCTTCTACATAGCGGCTCATGCTATCTACTCTAGTCTATTCAACAGTTCTTGTTTCTCATTCTGCAGAATTCTGCCTCTTCGAGGCAGTCTATCCCCTGCCCTTCGGGCACCCCCTTCTCCAAGGGGGAACGCGTTTTAAGCTTATTTCAATACTCCGCGGCGCTTCCATATTTTTATGCGCCGCACCACCATTTCGCATTTCGCATTTCTAATTCATACGAGGCTTCATCCACAATCCATGGGCGCCCCGCCCACGGGCTAACCCTGAGCCCTAATCCCTAGTCACTTTTATTCGAACCGAGGTCCCTATGACCCACTACACCACCCTTCTTTTCGATCTGGACGGCACGATCTCCGAGTCTGCTCCCGGCATTCTTCGCTCCGTCAGGTACGGCCTTGACGCAGTCGGCATCCATGAGACAGATGAGAAAAAGCTCCGCACCTTCATCGGGCCGCCGCTCAATACGCAGATGAAAAAGCTCTACGGCATGAAAGACGATGACATCGTGACCGCCATCACGAAATTCAGAGAGCTGTATGAAGAAAAGGGCGCGCTCTTCGACTGCTCGCCCTATGCCGGCATCGGCGAACTTCTCTCTCTCGCAAAAGCCGCCGGCTATGTGCTTGCCGTCTCATCGAGCAAGCCGGAGCCTTTTGTGAAGCGGATCATTGAAAATTTCGGCTTCACATCCTACTTCGATGTCATCTGCGGCAGTGATCCCGATGATGAGCTAAACCAGAATGCAACCATGAGCCAGAAGGCGCGCATCATCGCCAAGACACTCTCCCTTCTTTGCGAAAAGGGCCATGACGCAGCGCGTCTTGCGAAGGAGACCGTCATGATCGGTGATACCGGCTATGACGTAGATGGCGCGCATGACAACTATCTCCCCTGCATCGCCGTCTCCTTCGGCTACGGCAGCCGCGAAGAGCTCGCTCACCACGGCGCAGACGCGATCGCAGATACCGTAGGTGAGCTGAGAGAGCTGCTTGGGCTGCCATCGAAATAAAGAAAAAGAGGGATCCCCCCTCTTTTTTATTGCCATGACAGACCGCTTGCTCTATCCCGTCATTTCAAGCAGCGAGAAATCTTTTCCGTCCCCTTTTTCCCTGACTTCTTCGCTAAGCCGTTTACGGGAAGCACCGCCCCCGCCTTTCCGCGACACGGTGTTTCCCATTTCTCTTTCTCAAACACTCGCCGTCTTACCGCCAACGAAAAAGATCCCTCGACTCCGCTTCCGATGACGATACGGGAAACGCGCTTTTCCCACACATTCTTTGTATGATGCACGGGATAGCCATCCCCCACACTGTCATTTCGAGCGCAGCGAGAAATCTTTTCCGTCCCCCTTTTCCCTCCTCCTTCGCTAAGCCGTTTACGAGAAGCACCGCCCCCGCCTTTCCGCAACACGGTGTTTCCCATTTCTCGCCGTCAGACGCTCTCCGTCTTACCGCCAACGAAAAAGATCCCTCGGCTCCGCTTCCGATGACGATACGGGAAACGCGCTTTTCCCACACATTCTTTGTATGATGCACGGGATAGCCATCCCCCACACTGTCATTTCGAGCGCAGCGAGAAATCTTTTTCGTCCCCTTTTTCCCTGACTTCTTCGCTAAGCCGTTTACGGGAAGCACCGCCCCCACCTTTCCGCGATACGGTGTTTCCCATTTCTCTTTCTCAGACGCTCTTCGTCTTACCGCCAACGAAAAAGATCCCTCGACTTCGCTTCCGATGACGATACGGGAAACGCGCCATTTCCACACATTCTTTGTATGATGCACGGGATAGCCATCCCCCACGCCGTCATTTCGAGCGCAGCGAGAAATCTTTTTCATCCCCTTTTTCCCTGACTTCTTCGCTAAGCCGTTTACGGGAAGCACCGTCCACCTTTCCGCGATACGGTGTTTCCCGTTCCTCGCTGTCAAACACGCTCCGTCTTACCGCCAACGAAAAAGATCCCTCGACTTCGCTTCCGATGACGATACGGGAAACGTGCTTTTCCACTTCCCGTGATACGGTGTTTCCCATTTCTCGCCGTCAGACGCTCTCCGTCTTACCGCCAACGAAAAAGATCCCTCGACTTCGCTCGGGATGACGATACGGGAAACGCGCCATTTCCACACATTCTTTGTATGATGCACGGGATAGCCATCCCCCACGCTGTCATTTCGAGCGCAGCGAGAAATCTTTTTCGTCCCTTTTTCCCACGACTCCTTCGCTAAGCCGTTTATGGGAAACACCGTCCACCTTTCCGCGATACGGTGTTTCCCGTTTCTCTTTCTCAAACACTCGCCGTCTTACCGCCAACGAAAAAGATCCCTCGGCTCCGCTCGGGATGACGATACGAGAAACGCGCCTTTTCCACTTTCCGCGATACGGTGTTTCCGTTTCCTGCTATCAGACATGCACCATAAACAAAAGGAGCTGTGAAATAATAGCTCCATGAACACAAAAAAGGACTTTCGATTTTT
>OLFS01002671.1_pt1 | contig 10592 bp, 5 predicted proteins | sample 1605491 | NCBI WGS metagenome assembly OLFS01 (sample SAMEA3888921, study PRJEB22519) | human gut metagenome | biome: human gut; feature: human-associated habitat; material: faeces | place: Denmark | collected 2011 | reverse complement strand
CATCCCTTTTAAACACACAAATACACACTCTCAAAGAAAAAGGCCTCCGCATATGCGGGGGCTTTTTTCTGTACCCAATCAAACAAAAGAGGCGACCTTTAAAGGTCGTCTCTTTTGTAATTATACTCAATGGTTATATCTCTACAGGAATAGCCTTTCCCAACCGGAAGCTATAAATGTACGCTTCTTTAACTGGAATTCCCGTCACCTTAGCTAGCGCTTGACAATAGAGTTCCAATTGCACATGATAGCGATCTACAAAGTCTTTTTCCTTATCGAGGCGATCTGTCTTGTAATCTACCAAAATCCAAGTCCCCTCTTCCAAGAAGCAACTATCGATAATCCCTTGGAGGAAAAGGTCTTCTCCCTCTTCTAGATTAGGATATACGGATTGGCCTGGATATAGCATAGAGAAAGGTAATTCTCGTTCCACTCGATCTGATTGGCGCATCCGGTCAGCTAGATGAGACTGGAAGAAGGCTAATAAGGCTCTTTGATCCAAGTGAGTAACTTCGTCTAAACGCAAGAATCCCCTATCTACCAAAGAATCTAGCGCATTCTGCAAGGAAGCTTGGTCGTAGTCTGCCAAGGGTAGGTACTGCATAGCTTCATGCATGAGAGTACCCCAATGAGCCCCTGCCATAAGGTCTTCTTTAGGGTCTTCTAAAAAGGCCGGTTTGCGGCCAAAAGGAGAATTAGCAATGGCTTGGTCTAGGGCCTTGGATTGACCTAGTAAATCTAAGACCTCTTGACCTACTAATCCTTCATGCACTCCAGCCTTCGCCTGGTCGATTGCGGCAAAAACATAGTCCCCATCATGGCCATGAGCCTCATTGAGGGCTCTAGCCTCTTCCTCAGCCTCTTGAAAACGACGCTTAATTTCCGACACAGAAATCTTAGCCGCCGTCCGGGTAGCCTCGGAAAAACCATAGGAGAAATTAAAGCGGTCTAGAACATCTTTAGGAAGGCCTTCCTTATGGTCGCGAGTGCCTGGTAGCTCTTCTTCAGCCTTAGCTCCTTGCCCATCTGGACTCGTAGCCTTCTTAATATAGGCCAAGTCTGAATCAATCGCCCCCTTGGCTCTATCAGCCAATTGGTAGGCACTGCCATCCAAGATTTCTACATGAATCTTAGAATTTTCCCGATCTGGAATCATCTCATTAAGGATATCCTTATTCTCTCTCTCAACTTTATTCTCACCCATGGACATACGCAATAGATTTCCGTCTATGCCATGACGAGCAAAGGCCATAAGAATCCAATCTAAGTACGAGTTAGCAGATAGAATCAGGTCCTTTGGCAGTTGACGCCCACTTTCAGCTAAGGCTGGTCTAATCAGTCGGTCTGCTGTAGCTTGAGAAAGGGTTAGGACCTGGCTAGATGTAGGAGTATCGTTCTTGTTCTCAGCTGATTCGGATAGAGAGGTCTTAGTATCATCAACTTCATCTACAGGCTCCTGAGCCCCATTAGGTTTACCTATATTGTCCTTATTCTCAATGGTCCCCGTCAGGATTAATTTATCCCGAGCTCGTGTCAAAGCTACATAGAGAATTCGTTCCTCTTCTGCCTTGAGGGCATTCTTCTTGAGCTGGGCATTATAGAGGGAGGCCAAGGACGGATACATAATTCGGTAGTCCTGGTAATAACCCTTGAGACCTATCCCCCCCTTCTTATGAAGTAGGAGGGACCTATTCAGGTCTTGCATATTAAATTTCTTTTGCACTCCAGATAGGAAAACCAGTGGAAATTCCAAGCCCTTGGACTTGTGGATGGTCATAATACGGACTACGTTATCTGCCTCTGAAAGCACCTTAGCTACGGCCAAGTCTTGGGAGGAATCCCGCAAATTTTCCACGAAACGAAGGAACCGGAACAACCCCTTAAAGCCAGATGACTCAAAATCTTGGGCCCGGCCTAAAAGAGCCAAAACATTAGCCCTGCGGACTAAGCCCTTAGGTAAGGCTGAGACATAGTTTACATAGTCCAGTTCTTGGTAAATGTTCCATAAAAGGTCTGCTGTGCCTTGTCTACGGGCCATGGTCCGCCAAGCCTTTATGCGCTCAATAAAGAGACGCACAAGTTCAACAGCATCAGGGTCTTGTCCAGCATAGGTTGTTAGGTAATCTGGCAGGAGGGACCAGAGAGAGGTCTTGCCGAGAAGACGAATTTGGCCAATTTGATTAGCTGTGAGCCCTACCATAGGGGACCGTAAAACAGCAGCCATAGGGAGATCTTGCTCCGGATTATCAATAATTTGTAAGAGTGCTAAGATTAACTGAATCTCCATGGATTCAAAGTAACCTGTATTTTCTTCCACATAGGCAGGAATGCCCGCATTGCGAAGGGCCTCCACCAAGCGGTTGCCATAGCCAGTCAAGGACCGACGGAGAATAGCTATATCCCTGTACTCTACCGGGCGGAAGGACCCATCTTTATCCTGTACGGTGTAAAGGGCTCTACCGCTTTCGTCTTTGGCTGTATATTTCTTGATTCCATCAACGATAAGGGCCATTTCTATATCCTGCGCCTCAGGAGTTTCATCGGGGTCATCCTCATCCGTTTCTTCTGACACCTGACTTCGATCCTTAGCTGGAGCCACATCAGCCAAAAGAAGGTCTACAGAACCACCAATCCACTGTCCTAGATCACCAGACCCATCGGGAGGATTCTTGACTACTCTTCCTGGTACTAAAGCCTCCTTAAGGCCATAGTCCAACTCAGCTGCAGGGGCTGACATGATTTGATAGAAAATAAAGTTAGTCACGGCCAAGATATTTGTATCCGACCGGAAATTCTTAGCCAAATCAATCCGCCGTTCCGGCACTTGGCCCAAATCATTCTCATCTTGGTCGGTTTTGAAGGACAAATACTTGCCCATAAACAAGTCCGAGTCGGCCATGCGGAAGGAGTAGATAGACTGCTTAACATCCCCTACATAGAAGCGGTTACGCTCTCGGGAGACTAAGTTAATAATGGCTTCCTGTACACCAGATGTATCTTGGTATTCATCCACCATGATTTCTTGAAAACGACCCTGTAACTCTTTAGCTACTTGAGATGGCTGAGGTTGGTCTTGATTTTCTGTGCCAGGCTCAACAAGAATCTTGAGACAGAGGTGTTCTAGGTCATTAAAGTCCATGAGTCCACCATCGTGCTTAGCCTTATCATAGACCTTCTTAAAGTCTAAGGTTAGATTAATCAAGCCTTCTAAAATAGGGATTTGCTCTTTAACCTGCTCACGCCAAGCAGTTTCTGATACAGCAAAGACAGATTCCTTTAAACTCGTCAGATACTTCTTAACCTCATTATGATGAACCTTAGCTTGGGCCTTAAGCCCCTCATCCGTACAGGCCTTGGTTTGCTTATTCTCCCGAAACTGCTTATAGCCAGTCCCATCATAGGTTACAAGAGCCCTGTGGAAGGCATCCCAAGAGCCCGCTTCCATAGCGGCTTCAAAGGGGGCAAACTTAGCCTTAAGAACATCATAGTGGTCCTGGTAAAAGGACATTCCCATAGGACCTTGCACCATTTCACACAAAACCGATAAATGCTTGAGGGCGCCTTCCATGGATTCCTTCATGTCCTGCCAGAAGTATTCCCCCCAAGTAGTTTCTAGGAAGGGTTTCTCCAAAATTTGTCGGTAGTCACCCAGGGCCTCCAAAAGCCACTTCTTAGGATTTGCCATGGCCATAGCAAAGGAATAAATAGCCAAAACTAACTCCTCTAAGTTAGCATCGGACTTATCATCACTGAACATATCCGCCAAAGCATAGATATGGTAAGGATCATCATTAGGGTCCTTGGCCAAGCGATCATAAGCCCCTACAATCAGGTCGTGGAGGATCTCAGACCGCATGAGAGCCATCTCCCCATCATTGCCAATACGGGCCCGAGGGTTGATGTCAGCAGCGTAGAAGTAAGACTGAATGACCCATTGGCAGAAGGCGTGAAGGGTAGAAATTTGAGCCGATGGTAAGAGCTTGAGTTGATTTTCCAAATGCTTACGAGTCTCTTGGTCCAAGTCCTCTTTTTTTAGTTCGCTGGCCAAGGCACTCCCAATCCGAGTCTTCATCTCCCCTGCGGAAGCCTTCGTAAAGGTCGTTACCAGCAACTCCTGTACCTGTAAGGGATGGTCCTTATCTTTAAGGCGCTGAATGATGCGTTCTGTGAGAACTGCTGTTTTACCGGAACCCGCTGCAGCGGCTACCAAAAGAGATTGATTACGAGAATCAATGGCTGCGGCCTGATCCTCTGTCCACTTAGTTGCCATTATCTTCACCTCCTTCACCTCCTTCTACTCCTTCTATACCTAAGTCGGCCCTCATCTTACCCAGAGCCTGATCTTCTGTAAGAGAATCCAAATAGTTATAGCGGTTGCGGCTGGATTCAAAGCGGCATACCGTCTTGTAATCACAATAGGAACAAGCATTGGCTTTCTTATACATATAAGGGCGAATAGCAAAATCCCCACGGCCAATACCTTGACCAATTTCCCCCATCTTGTGGGCTACGTAGGAGGTCATGACTTGATAGTCGCCTAGGCTCTTAGTCTTCCATCGGTCTTGCCCATTGATTCCATTTTTAGTAAGGCGCACTGGCACATAGTGGCCCGCCTTATTATTAATCTCGAGGTCATCCATATTTATGAGAACATCGGGGGAATTACTAAAATAACCGAAATTCCTATACACATCGGCCGATTCAAATTCCTTAATGGCTTGGACCTTTGAAAGAGGGCGACTAACCGATAGTTTAGCATTCTTCACAGGCGTATAAATGGTGCCCGCCGGAATAATCCCCTCATTTCCCTTAACACGGGTATAGGCCATCCAGTAAGTCAACAATTGAAGCTTGAGGCCATAATAGAGCTCGCCTCCGGAAATCGTAGCCTTACCGGTCTTATAGTCCACGATGAGTCCGTATGTAGCATCGCCATTTTTCCATGTATCGATGCGGTCAATTTGCCCTTGGAGTTTGATTTTAGCCCCCTTCTTACCAAGGCCTAAATCTATATCTACAGACGGCCAGCCTCCCGCCATGCCAAAGGATTTTTCCAGGGCATCCATAGAGAATTCACTCTTAGAAGACCAATCGACCAGACGTCTTACAGTAGCTTCTAAGGTTTTGACTAAGCGATCATACCGAGCCTTATTATAGGCCGCATCAGAGGCGTCATGAGGGCTTTCAAGGGCCCCCTCTTGGCCATCTAGGCGGTCGTCTTCGCCTAGGTCAGAATAGCCCAAGAGGGACTGGTCCATGCCCTCTTTAGCTACTGCTTGGCAGCGCTTGTGAAGCTCCTCTGGGCTAAGATCACGCCAATCTTTCCCCTCTTTGAGGAGCTGGTCACCTAAGGTTTTTAGGTGGTCATGAAGGAGGGTCCCAATTTCAGGAGCCCCATAACTAGCCACCTTACGGGCTTTTAATTTAAGGCCGTATTCAGCATAGAATTTAAAAGGACAGGCCTGGTACTTTTCGAGACGGGTCACCGATCCGGTCATGTAATTATTGAATAGGAAGAGACCCTCTACCACATCCTTAGTATCAAATAGACCTCGGCTAATTTCTATCAAGCGCAATCGATAAGTAGGATTTCCCATAGCCCAGTCAAAAAGGGCCCACCAAGGGCTAGATAGAGTCTGTCCATCCACCAATTCTCCCCAGCGACTTGATAGGAGACTAAGGGCCTGACGCGGATTCCACATATAGGAAAATTCTGGCCGTCCCTCATAGGAGTCCCCTTCTCCATCCTGACTCATCGGCAAGGTTAAGCCCACAACATAAGGATCCGCTGCATAACCTAAGTCTATAAGTCGTTTAATAACCAAGGCCGGTTCAGCCGCCTCTCCTTCACCGGATAGGTTAGCATAGGACAAGGTCAAGGACTCTTGGGCCCGAGAGCAGGCTAGGTAAAAGAGGAAATTTTCATTAAAGGCCTGGGCCAAGGCGCCACCAGCGAGGTTAAGGCCCACTTCTGTTAAAGCCGCTCGTTCCCGATCCTTGATAAGGCCTTCATCCCCCATCTTACGGGGAAAGAGGCCATCATTGAGGCCCATAACAAAAACGTGCTTACGCTCTTGCGTATAGCCCCGTTCTACGGTCGTCACCAAGACATGGTCTAGACTAGGTGGCACCATGGAGTAGTTCATATCCTCCAAGCCTTCCTCCAAGAGAAGAGCCAACTCATCCAGAGATAAGAACTGGTCGCCACCTACCCTAGCCAATTGATCGAGGAAGTTCATGACCTGGCTATACATCTGTTCATGGCTAGCCTTTTCTACAAGCTGTCCAGCCTCATCGGCCTCCTGAGCCCACCTGTAGAGAGTCTCAGCTACCCCAAGGCGGTCTAACACTCCATAGATTTCTTGAGCCCATTCACGGCCGGTATGACCACCCACCTTAGATGCAAAGTCGAACCAATCCTCCAACCAGTCCATAATGGCCCTATGGGTTTCATTCACTTGTTTATGGCGATCCTCTTCTAGGTCACTATAGGCCTTTCCATCAGGGCCCTTAACCATCCATGGCCAACTAGGCATATCCCACTTGTAGTGATGGACACCAAATTCCAGGCAATAATTTTCTAACTGATCCACCCGGAAGCGAGCTTCCTCTAGGTCCAAATCAGAACCTACAGGCACTAGGTCGGTCTTGAGTAAGCGGAAAATAGCATCATTATTATAATTATAGCGGACTACCTCCAAAAGAGCTGTCATCATATCCGCCAAGGGATGCGTCCGCATAGGTTTTTGTTGGTCTATAAAATAGGGCACGTCATAGGTTTGGAAGGCTTTTTCCAGGATGTCTCCATAGGTCTCAGAATCCCTGAGTACAATCATGCAATCGCGATAACGAGCCCCCTTTTCCTCTACTAAGGCCAGGATACGACGAACTACCTCATCCGCTTCACGTTCCCTGTTATAGGCTGCTATGATGGGGATACGACCCCTTTCTTTTTCTAGATTTCTAGGACTTTTGTCCTTCTTATCATCAGCACCCCATGCGCTGACTACTTGAGGGCGACCAAAGAAGCCTGCCATCAAATCTTCCAAAGGCGATATAGGTCCTAATGTATCCCTCTTGGTAGAATGATCACCACTATAGCGATGGAAATTCTTGAAAAAGGTAACCTTAAGGGCCTGCCCATACGTTCCTTTAAGAGTCGTATAAACCTCATACGGGCGGCTAAAAAGGGCTCCTGGCGTAGATTGATAAGCAATTTCCTTAGCATCACTAGGAAGGGTTATGGTGATTAAGGTCCGCTGAGCCTGCTTTACTAGGTTATAAATTAGTTCATACTGAAGGGGGGTAAACCAATGGAAGCCATCGATGACCACGTGAGTCTTGGTCAAGAGGGGAGAATCCTTAAGGACCTCTATGAGGACTTCAAGACCCTCCCGATCATCTAAATTTGCCTCCTTAACTAGACCATCATAAGCCTCCATTAGGCTAGCTAATTCTTTTAGCTTGTCTCCTAAATTAGGATCTTGAACCTTATCAGCACTAGCCCGCAGATCTGCTGGATCCACCTTAAAGGACTTACATTCGGTCACAAAGGACCCCAACACATCGGAAAACTGAGCCTGCTTTAAGGCTTGATTCAAGAGATGTGCCTCCTGCTGGCTGCGTTTCATAGCTAGGCGAAGAAGAAGGTTGCGGCCCACCTTAGACAGGCCTTCCTCTCTGACCGCACGAGCCCCTAGGGATTGATAGATCTGATAAGCCAAGCGACTAAATCCCACAACCCGTACGGAAGAGAAGCCGCCCCCCATATAGGTTGCTAAATCCCGTTCTGCCTTATAGGTAGCTGCATCAGGTACCAAGAGGATAAGAGTCTCCCCTGGATGAGCCTCCAAGGTTTTCTTAATCCACTCATAGGCAGCCTGGGTCTTGCCAGTCCCTGCAGGGCCTATATATGCTTCTATGACTCTATCCTCAACCTGACTCATAGGTCCATCCCTTTCCTAGTTAAAGCTAAAATTTATATAAACTTACTCCCTATTATACCCCTAAAGGGCCTAGTTAACACCTTAAGTATGATATACTTGAGGCAGAACATGATAGATTAATGACGGAGGTTATTATGAATAAAAAAATCTTAACAGTCCTTGCTGCTGCAACCATTACAAGCTTAGCTATTTCCGCCCCATTCGTAGGCGCCAAGAAAACTGTCAATAAACCTGCTAGCTTGATTGCCTTACAAGAAGAAATCCAAGCCAACCACGACCGCTATGCAGCCTCTGCTAAAGCCCTCGAGGCAGGCGCTTCCGTACCTGGCCCTGACTATATCCAAAATGGCACCCCAGCCCCTGGATTAGTAACCACTACGGATTATAAAACAGCAACTAGTGCTTCTATTATCATGGGCCAACAACCTATGCAGACAGGCAAGAAAGGTGCTATCTCCCCAGAAGCACAAGAAGCAGCTAAAACTGGCTACTACCAAGGTCGTAAAGTTCTCTCTGTACAAGGCAATGTAATTGTCCTAGAAGGAGATAACCAATCTACTAGTCCGGCTCGTTATGCTAGTGCTGAAGAAGCAGCCCTTCCTACAGCATCACGCGTGGCTATACCACAATCTACTCCTGCTAACCAAGCGGCGCCTAGCGCACAAAGGGCAACAGCTATCTCTGTAAACCCTAACTACGATACGGACCTTAAAGCCATCATTCAAGATCCTAAAAACGCCAATAACAAGCCTATGAATTCTGCTACCTATGCAGCAGCTATGGCTAATGCTAGTAAATAATAAAAGAATTCCTTGAAAGAAATCTTTCCAATAAATCCAATAAAAAAGTCGAGACCCTAGGGCCTCGACTTTTTTATTGGCAACCATCCTATATCCTTTAAGTCTCTAAAAGGAATGACCCTATCAGAAACAGAAAGGAGCTGTAGGCTCTTACTCACCATGGTAAGAGGACCTTCTTCACTTCTATAGGTACCCCGATCATAGAAGGTCACCCGGACCCAATCGCCACAGGTCAAGGATCGCAATGATCGATCTAAGGCCTCTACTTGATCCTCTGACAGTTCAAGTGGTTCTTCTTTATGACGAGCTACCACCGCTAATAAAGAGTCAAAGCCTTTAAGGGCGGCAAAGGGTATGAACTGTTTAGCCCTTTGTAAGCGTGACATTTTTCCCTTCATTATGCCTCCTAGTCCTAAGCAAAAACCATCCAATCCCTAACCGAAAGCCTCTTTATTCCCCGTTATGGCCCCCTACCAAGGTATTCCGATAGCGAATAGTTCCATCTTCCTCTAAACTAGAAGCCCGAAGGATGGCATTCTTTCCAAAGCGGCCCTTAATCGATAATAGGGTCTTTTGAATATCCTCCTCCTTCTGTTCCTCCTGGTCTTTATTAGGGACAAAGAGGTCTCCCTGCCTAGGTACGGCCTCCTTATTAACTAAATCTTCGAAAGTAACCCCTAGGCGACGTATATCCTCATTAGGCCTGAGGTGTTTATCGAAGAGGGCCATGATAATGGACAGTAAGGTTTGGAAGGAATCCGTATAAGTCCCTAGGGTTCGTGCCCCCCCCGTAGATCGTAACTCATCCGAGGCATAGCCAATCCGAACCTGGACACACTTGGTGACAGCCTTAATTTGTAATAGCTCTAAGGTCAAAGCCTCTACCATTTCACGTAGGGGTAAACGAGCCTGGTCTGGCCTATAATCCCGCAAGAGTATCTGACTTTGCGACAGGGAGTGCTTAGCTGGACGATAAGCATGAATATCCGCTATCGTACAGGATTCTCGCCCCCAGGCATGATCAATCAAGAGTTCCGCATCAACGCCAAACTCCTTATATAGCTTGGCCTCTGGCAACTGAGTAATCCCATAGAGATCATGAACCTCATATTTACGCAAGCGATTAGCAATACCAGGGCCAATCTGCCATATATCCGTAAGAGGCCTATGGTGCCAAATCTGCTCTCTAAATAAGCCTTCATCTAAATAACCAATAAAATCGGGAGCCTGTTTGGCTAATACATCCAGGGCAATTTTAGCCAAGAAAAGGTTAGTCCCTATCCCAACGGTGGCATAAATATGAGTGGTTTGTAAGATAGCATCTAAGAGAAGCTGGGCTAAACGGCGAGGACTCTTTTTATAGAGCCCCTGATAGGGGGTGATGTCGATAAAGTATTCATCAATGGAATAGACGTGGATATCATCAGGAGAAATATAATCGAGTAAGATTCCATAAATTTGAGCAGAGGCTTCCATATAACGCTTCATATGAGGCTTGACCGTAATGTACTCAATATGAGAAGGAATCTGAAAGAGCCGAACCCGATTCTTTACCCCCATCTTTTTAAGGGCCGGCGATATAGCTAATGTAATAGCCCCCTTGCCCCGTGACCGGTCTGCTACCACCAAGGGCGTACTAAAGGGATCTACACCTAAATCAGCACATTCAACAGATGCATAAAAGGATTTTAAATCAATACACATGTACATGCGCTTCCTATTCCCAAAAGCCACCCTATCACCTCCTTATATCTACGTTCAGTATAACAAAAGCTCCCAATTAATTCAAACATATGTTCGAATAATATAAATCATGATGGGTAGAAAGAATTACAAACTCTCTTGT
>OLFS01002667.1_pt1 | contig 10605 bp, 10 predicted proteins | sample 1605491 | NCBI WGS metagenome assembly OLFS01 (sample SAMEA3888921, study PRJEB22519) | human gut metagenome | biome: human gut; feature: human-associated habitat; material: faeces | place: Denmark | collected 2011 | reverse complement strand
ATAACCACAGCGGGAATATCCATGTGCATATCGTCATCAACTCCCTGCGGATTTACGAAGTCCCGCTTCTGCCCTACATGGACAGACCAGCCGACACGCTGGAGGGCTGCAAGCACCGCTGCACCAACGCCGCTATGGAATATTTCAAGAGCGAAGTCATGGAAATGTGCCACCGGGAGGGGCTTTACCAAATCGACCTCTTGAACGGCAGCAAGGAACGGATAACCGAACGGGAATACTGGGCGGCAAAGAAAGGGCAGCTTGCCCTTGACAAAGAGAACGCCGCCAGAGAAGCCGCCGGACAGCCGACCAAGCCCACCAAGTTTGAAACGGACAAGGCGAAGCTGCGCCGGACGATACGGCAGGCACTTTCCCAAGCTGGCAGCTTTGACGAGTTTTCTTCCCTTTTGCTGCGGGAGGGTGTGACCGTCAAGGAGAGCCGGGGGCGGCTTTCCTACCTCACGCCGGACAGGACAAAGCCTATCACAGCCCGAAAGCTGGGGGACGATTTTGACAAGGCTGCTGTCCTTGCCCTGCTCACGCAGAACGCCCACAGAGCTGCCGAACAGACCAAAGCCATACCCGAATACCCTGCCGCAGTTAAAAAGCCGTTACAAGGGGAAAAAGCTGCAAAAACCACCCCGGCAGACAACACCTTGCAGCGCATGGTTGACCGGGAAGCCAAGCGAGCCGAGGGCAAGGGCGTGGGCTATGACCGCTGGGCGGCAAAGCACAACCTAAAGCAAATGGCAGCTACCGTTACCGCCTATCAGCAGTACGGCTTTTCCTCCCCGGAGGAACTGGACGAAGCCTGTTCTGCCGCCTATGCCGCCATGCAGGAAAGCCTTGCGTGGTTGAAGCAGGTGGAAAAGACGCTGAACGGGAAAAAGGAGCTGCAACGGCAGGTGCTTGCCTATTCCAAGACCCGCCCTGTCCGGGACGGGCTGAAACAGCAGAAAAACGCCAAAGCAAAAGCAGCCTACCGTCAGAAGCATGAAAGTGACTTTATCATAGCAGACGCAGCCGCCCGCTATTTCAGGGAGAACGGCATTTCCAAGCTGCCGAGCTATAAATCCCTGCAAGCAGAGATTGAAAGCCTTATCAAAGAGAAAAACAGCGGCTACAACGATTACCGGGCAAAACGGGAGGAGTACCGCCGCTTGCAGACTGTCAAGGGCAATATCGACCAGATTTTACGCCGGAGCGAGCCGCAGCGCAGAAAGGAGCAGAGCCATGAACGGTAATATCCCCCGCATGGACTACCGCCAGTACCGGGCAGCCCGCCGCCTTGTGCATGAGTGCTGCAACTATGACAGCGGGAACTGCCTGCTGTTGGAGGACGGCGAGCCTTGCGTGTGTGTACAGAGTATCAGCTATTCGCTGCTCTGCCGCTGGTTTACCGCCGCTGTCCTGCCCCTTGATGAAGCACTGGAAGCCGCCCTCTTGCGCCGGGGAAGCCGGAAACGCTGCGCTGTCTGCGGGGCGTTCTTCTTCCCAAAATCCAACCGGGGGAAATACTGCCCGGACTGCGCCGGACGCATGAAGCGGATAAACGCCGCCAAACGGAAGCGGAAACAAAGGGAGAAATGTCACGCTTTAGGGCATTTCAAACCCGCATAAATCAAGGCTTTTTTGGAGGGTGTCAAAGGGTGCGTGATACATTTATCCTTTTCCCTTAAAAACGCCCCCTAAAAGCGTAACAGAACCCACAGACAGACACCACAAGGAGGTGAACCCTATCGCTGATTATATGACCGCAGGAACGGAGCTGCCCGCTTACCTGCCTTACCCCCGTTTCCTGCTGGAAACAGACCTATCCCACACCGCAAGAGAGTTATATGCGCTGCTGTTAGACCGTTCCACCCTTTCGCAGAAGAACGGCTGGCAGGACAGCGAGGGACGGACATACATTGTCTACCCCATAGCAGAGATAGCGGAAATGCTGGATAAAGGCTGCACCACCATAAAGGGCGCACTGAACGAACTGGACGCTGCCGGGCTGCTGGAACGCAGACGGACGGGCTTTTCTGCCGCCAACCGTCTGTATGTGAAAGTGCCGCCTATCCCAGTGGTACAGTTTTCCGACCAACTGACGGACGGAAAACCGCCCCTCATAAGGGCGGGAAACCGACCAACTGACAGCCGGAAAACTGACCTTATGACGGTCGGAAAACCGTCCCCTAACCAAACTAATATAAACAACCTAATAGAGAGCCAAACAAAAGGAGCGAGTGAGGGGCAGCCCCCCGCCGCTTATGGCAGATATAAAAATGTATTTCTTTCTGACACAGAACTTTTGGAGCTGGAACAGGACTTCCCCGGCAAGTGGGAGTATTACCTTGACCGCCTTTCCTGCCACATCGCTTCCACCGGGAAGCAGTACCAGAGCCATGCAGCCACCATTTACAAGTGGGCGCAGGAGGACGCTGCCAAAGAGAAGCCAAAGAAAGGCATACCGGACTATTCATTCAAGGAGGGAGAAAGCCTATGACCGATACAATCCACAACACCATACTGCCTATGACCGACACCACAGCCGAGCCGGAGGATTACACCGGGGAGGACGGGCTTTTATACTGCGGCAAATGCCGGAAACCCAAAGAAGCCTATTTCCCGGAGGGCAAGACCTTTTTCGGGCGTGACCGCCACCCGTCAGAGTGCGACTGCCAGCGGGCAGCCCGTAAGGAACGGGAAGCCGCCGAGAAGCGGCGCAGCCACCTTGAAACGGTGGAACGGCTGAAACGGCAGGGCTTTACAGACAAGACCATGCAGGACTGGACATTTGCCAACGATAACGGCAGCTGCCCGCAGATGAAGAACGCCGCCGGATATGTGGCACGCTGGGAACAGATAAAGGACGGGAACTACGGGCTGCTCTTGTGGGGCAGGGTAGGCACTGGGAAAAGCTATTTTGCCGGGTGTATTGCAAACGCCCTCATGGAGCAGGAAGTCCCGGTGTGCATGACAAACTTTGCAGCAATATTAAACGACCTTGCCGCCAGCTTTGCGGGCAGGAACGAATATATTTCCCGCCTTTGCAGCTTCCCCCTGCTCATCATTGACGATTTTGGAATGGAGCGTGGCACAGAATACGGTCTGGAACAGGTCTACAATGTGATTGACAGCCGCTACCGGAGCAGGAAGCCGCTGATTGTGACGACCAACCTCACGCTGGAGGAATTGCAGCACCCGGAGGACACCGCCCACGCCCGGATTTATGACCGCCTGCTTGAAATGTGTTCCCCTCTCTGCTTTACCGGGGAGAATTTGAGGAAAGCCGCCGCACAGGGAAAAATGGAACAGCTGAAACGGCTGCTTGCCGGAAAGGAGATTTGCCTATGACCGACACCCAGAGAAACAAACGCCCTGCCCGCCGCCCGGACTGCGTGACCGAAACGAGGATAGGCAACACAATCCTTGTGGTGTCTGGCTTTTTCAAGGAGGGGGCGACCGACACCGCCGCTGACAAGATGATGAAAGTGCTGGAAGCAGAAGCCGCCGCCGGATATTTGACCTGTGATAAGCCTGATTGAAAAACCGTCATTTTTACCGACCGTAAAGAAGCAGATTTGACGCTTTTGCCGCTATACAGACAGCCGCCCCATGTGGTACAATCAAGGTACGGAATAGTGGGGCTGGCTGTCGGAAACGGAGGAATTTATGTTAAGACAGACCACCCAGCAACTCATTACCGCCCTTTACCCAAGACTGTCCCATGAGGACGAGCTGCAAGGCGAGAGCAATTCCATTTCCAACCAAAAGAGGATTTTGGAAACCTATGCCAAACAGAATGGATTTTCTAATCTGCGCTGGTACACCGACGACGGTTATTCCGGTGCGAACTTTCAAAGACCCGGATTTCAAGCCATGCTTGCAGACATTGAAGCAGGGAAAGTCGGGACAGTTATCGTCAAGGATATGTCGAGGTTAGGGCGAAACTACTTACAGGTGGGAATGTACACAGAAATGATTTTCCCACAGAAAGGTGTCCGCTTCATCGCTATCAATGACGGAGTGGACAGCGCACAGGGGGAAAATGATTTTGCCCCGCTGCGGAACATTTTTAACGAATGGCTGGTGAGAGATACGAGCAAGAAAATCAAGGCAGTAAAACGCTCTAAGGGCATGAGCGGAAAGCCCATCACAAGCAAGCCCGTCTATGGCTACCTCATGGACGAGGACGAAAACTTTATCATTGACGAGGAAGCCGCCCCGGTGGTACGGCAGATTTACAGCCTTTGCCTTGCCGGGAACGGTCCGACCAAGATAGCCCGTATGCTGACCGAGCAGCAAATCCCCACGCCGGGGACGCTGGAATACCGCAGGACGGGCAGCACCCGCCGCTACCACCCCGGCTATGAGTGCAAGTGGGCGACCAATACCGTGGTTCATCTGCTGGAAAACCGGGAATATACGGGCTGTCTGGTAAACTTTAAGACCGAGAAGCCGTCCTACAAGCTGAAACACAGCATAGAAAATCCCCCGGAAAAGCAGGCGGTTTTTGAGAACCACCATGAGCCTATCATTGACCGGGAAACGTGGGAACGGGTGCAGGAGTTACGCAAGCAGCGCAAACGCCCCAACCGTTATGACGAAGTGGGCTTGTTCTCCGGCATACTCTTTTGTGCCGACTGCGGCAGCGTCATGTACCAGCAGCGATACCAGACGGACAAGCGCAAGCAGGACTGTTATATCTGCGGCAACTACAAGAAGCGCACCCATGACTGTACGGCGCACTTTATCCGCACCGACCTGTTGACCGCCGGTGTCCTCTCCAATCTCCGGCAAGTGACCGAATACGCCGCCAAGCACGAGAGCCGCTTTGTGAAGCTGCTTATCCAGCAGAACGAGATCGGCGGCAAGAGAAAGACCGCCGCAGCCACCAAGCAGCTTGAACAGGCGCAGGAGCGCATTGCCGAAGTGAGCCGCATTATCAAGCGGCTGTATGAGGACAATGTGAACGGCAAAATCAGCGACGAGCGTTTCATGGAACTGTCGGCAGACTATGAGCAGGAACAGCGGGAACTGAAAGACCGCGCCGCCGCTTTGCAGGCCGAACTGGACAAGTCGCAGGCCGCCACCGTCAACGCGGAAAAGTTTATGGGTATCGTCCGAAAGCACCTTGCCTTTGAGGAATTGACCCCCACCCTCTTGCGGGAAATGATTGAGAAAATCGTCGTGCATGAGTGCAGCTATGACGAGAACGGCACCCGCAGGCAGGACATTGAGATTTATTACAGCTTTGTCGGCAAGATTGACTTGCCCGAAGCCTAACGCCCGACCTATCCGACACAATGCGCAAGTGCCGGATAGGAACGGCAAAAAAATTTACACTTCTATTGCTTCTTTACCACACACAAGCAAATGCTCATGGCATTGAAGCGGATACAAACACTATTGTTTGATAGAAATAAGAGAGGTTATTTATAATAAAATGAGCCGCCAGAACTGTAGGGGTGATGCAGTACGGGCGGCTCATTTTCTATCTAAACGGATGTATCCGGAAGTTCCGGCAGTTGATCGGTGAGTTCTTCATATCCGAGAATATCGCCGGCACATGGCATCGATTGCCCTGTTCCCTGCTGTGGTTTCCGGAAGTACAGCCGATACCGATGTCCCTCTAGGAGTTTGATATTCTTTTCCAGTGAGAAGGCGTATTCCTTTCCGTTATCACTGGCAAACCAATATTGCTGGTTTTTCCCGAAGAGTGTCTGTTCCCGTTTCGTGCAGCTTACGTCCAGTGACAGATAAGCATGTGTATGGATCAGGTGGTAGAAACTGAGTGCACGCAAGATGCTGCAGATTCCGATGAGGAGGCTCATGAGGATAAAGAGCCGGTCATGGGTGGCGATCCCGAAGATGCACCCAAAAAGTACACAGAAAAAGCCGATTGCACTGATGGCAACCAGCTTTGTGAAAAATGGTTTTGGCATAAGGTTCCTTCCTTTAACATGTATGAAATGTGATTTGTTTATTCAGGTACAAATTAGCAATAGCCTGCAGCACTGGATACTGGGTATGGTGAATCTGGACATCATCCACAAGTGTTTGGTAAGTTGTCTCCGGTTCTGTGTATAACTCATCCATAATATCCGATTCGTTGTGGATTACTTTTTCCTGCTCCATACTTGTGACAAGCTCAGCGGTCGTGAGGGATACCTTATCAGCCAGCTTCAGAATGGTATCTTCCATCGGTGAAGAGGGTTTCTTCTTTAAATATCTGCCAAACTCTTTTGCACCAATAGTTCCTTCCAGATAAAGCTGAACGCAGACAAAGAGCCGGATGGGAAAGGTATCCTTCAAGGGAATAATGGTCAGACTGCCGAGAAGGCGATATAAGGCATCCACCCCTGTCAGTCCAATTCCGCTTACAACCAGACCGCGTAAGGAAAGTCGGTTCAGATAGTGTTGGAAGGATAAGCCTTTCGGACCTTCTTTCTGTATCTGGCGCAGGGTATAGGCATCCTGGAGTTCATGGAGCGTCAGAATCTGGAAGGCAAGACAGCTCCAGAGCAGCAGCTCGTCATCCGATAGTCCATATTCTTGTCCATCGTTGATTACAAGAGGAATGGATTTTCCGCCTGTCGTTTTTTGAAATTTTAAGGTTCCGACAGCAGTATAAAGTGTCAGCATAAAAGTTCCCTCCTTCAAGGTTAAGTCAGAAGTGCATAGAGTGCATCATCCTGCTGTAATAGTTTCCGTGCTTTGCTCTGCCATGCCCGTACACGATTGGCTGGTACTTGGTAGTGTTTTGCCAAGTCAAAGCTGGTATATCCCTGCTGTTGCAGATAGAGGGCTACAATTCCCTTCTGAATAGTTGAGGACTGTCCGGTGCCAAGCTGGGTTAAATGCTCAAGAAGCAAGGTCTGGTTTGTGTCCTTTTCCGGGTGAGTTGTTTGTGTATCCTCGTAGGAAAACAAATCACGATAATGGAGATGTTCATCTTCAGATGATGCTTCGTCCAGAGAACAGAGCATGGAGCGGTCACGGGCAATTTTCCGCCAGTAGTCAAAGATGGCATGACGGATGATAGTTTTGGCATAAGGCTGGAATGATCTTCCTTCCTCAAATCCGACAGCCGACCGGCACAAAGCCAGATATCCAATCTGACATAATTCCTGTTGTTCTTCCTCAGTTACATAGGCAGCGGTGCGGGTCATGGAACGAATCATGATCGGAACCAGATCCATGGATTTTTCCACCAGTTGTTTTTGCTTTTTATTCAGCGGTATGGTCATCATCAATCACCACCTTTCAACTGGCTGCTTGGAGGCGGAAGGGAATATGGTTGTTCTTTAAAACATCTGCGGATTCCCGAATGAGCTGGTCGCACATATAGTTGCTGAACTGTCCGATGTGAGCCTGCTTATCAGTCAGGCAGAACTTATCTGCCACCCAGCGATATGCTTCCGGTTTGGAAAGGATGCCCTGTTGCCAGATCTGATCGAAAATTCGATGTGCCTGAATCCGCTTTTGACGAAGCTCCCGGTTGGCGAGCGTTCCTTTTGGTATCTTGGTTCCCGGATGTTCCCCGACATAGGAATTGCAGGATGGATAGTGGGAGCAGACATAAACCTGTCCGCCATGAGAATGCGTTCCATATACAAAGGATGCATCTCTTAATATTGCTGTTCCGCCGCAGTAAGGGCAGCGGATGATTTTTGGTTTCTTCATCTGTTTTCACCTCGCTTGTACATACACGATACGTAACGTGTACGTGAATAACCAGTACGTACTGTATACTTATATTGTAAGTAAGCAGGTGATGAATTCCCATAGGACGCAAGCGGATACTGATCCCAGATTCGGACTAAATGGCACGAATCCCCATTTTTCAGATGCCGGGATAGAAAATTGCTCGGATGAGCGGGAATAAGCCGCTGTCTGTGAAACGTGGATAATTAACCGGTGTAAAGATGAACTTCTCACAGAAAATCCGTAGCAGGAATAAGCTGATCAGTACCAGACAGAGCAGGTAAGTGTTCCTGCGCCTTCTGGTCCATGGCTTTTTCGGACGGAATTTCACATACAGGACAAAAATCATGGGAATAAATATCAGGTTCGTAAAGACCTGATCGATACATTGGATGATTGAAATTACGTTTAACATAGGCAGTGCCTCCTTTCTTTACATATCCTGTACGTATAAGAGCCTGAAAGTGCAACTTTTTGTTACCAGTCATATTGCTGGTTCTCCTGAAGCCGGAGCAGTGCCGGAATGGGACATGGCTTTAAAGGCAGCTTCTGAGCGGCCAGATAGGGCAGATAAAGCTCTGTAAAAGCAGCAATGCTCATGCTTCCGGTACATTCGGTTGGCTCCGGTATCCGGGGAAACAAAAGCGCTGCATCTGAAAGAGGGAGGATGCAGGGGCTTCCCATTTCATCCGGATGGAATAAAAAGCCGGAGTTCTCACAGCTTTCCTGTGCGTTACAAGTGCGGCACCAGACGTAGATACAGGAGTGCCAGTTCCCTTCACAGAGGTTCAGAAAATGACGGATGTGCTTGGCATCTGTCTTGCAGTGGGGGTGTTTCATATTCATCACCTACTAAAGAAGCAGGCAGTTCCATGTGGGAGCTGCCTGCAGGAGTCTTCGTTATGAGTTACTGATGTTTCTTTTTGCGTTTGAAGTAAACGATGCCCAGGACACTTGCACCTGCAAGTGCAGCTATGGCGATTCCGGCATACAGGAGAAGCGGCGTCTCATCGCCGGTCTTTACAGGCGGAGCTACCGGAGGCGTCTCCGGTTCTTTCGGAAGCTCCGTCATGTGTACGGTCTGACCTTCATCCTTCAGATCCTCATGGGAAGCAATCTCATGCTCGGTTTTTCCGTCTGTATAGTAGAGCTTTTCAAAGACAACCACATCCTGTCCGGCAAGAGCAGAAGCGTCGAAGGTAAAGGTAACTTCCACAGAGCCGCCAGCTTTTTCTGCTTTAAATTCTGCCTGAGCGGTAACTGGTTTTCCGTCTTTTAACAAAGCCTCTCCGGTTTCCTTATTCATCAGGGTTCCGATGACTTTGTACTCAGATCCAGTCATCAGACCATGATAAGTGACCGTATCTACGATAGTCGCTTCCTTGGAAGCAGAGACATCCTGATCCCCGTCACTGCCGTCTTTGGCTGTGGTTTTGATTTCCGGGAAGTAGATGGTCTGGTTGGCATCTTTGATGTCCGCATGTACCGCTACTTCGTGATCTTCAAAAGTCATTGTTTCAAATGCCACGAGCGTTTTTCCGGAAAGTGCAGAGGCATCAAAGGTAAAGGAAAGCTCTACGCTGCCGTTAGCTTCTTCCGGAGTGAAACTTGTTTCTGCAGTCACAGCTTTGCCATCCACATCGAAAGGTTTTTCGGTTTCCGCATCCATGAGTGTTCCTGTCAGCTTGTACTCTTTGCCTGGAACCAGGTTTTTGTATTCCACAAGGTCTGTAAGCGTCAGTTCTTTTTCCGGTTTTGCATAGTGTGTGCCGGAAGCAGCATCTGTTGCAGTGGTTTTGATTTCCGGGAAGTAAATAGTCTGTCCTTCATCCGCAATGTCTGTGTGTACGGCAACTTCCTTGTCTTTGTAAGCCAGGGATTCAAAGACAACTACTGTTTTCCCTTTTAAGGAGCTGGCATCAAAGGTAAAGGTAACATCTACCGTACCAGCGGATTCTTTTGGCTTGAAGGATGCTTTTGCTGTCACCGGTTTTCCGTCTGCTTCGACTGGTTTCTTTGTTTCTTTATCTATCAGAGTTCCAGTCACTTCATATTTCTGGTTAGGAACCAGCCCCTTAAAGGAAACCGTATCCACCAGCGTGATTTCTTCCTTTGCACAGGAAATATTGGAGTTCGTGTCCGCATCTTTCGCAGTAGTCTTGATTTCCGGGAAATAGATGGTCTGGTCTTCATCGTTGATGTCGGTATGGACTGCAAGCTGCATCTCATCCTGATATAATTCCTCGAAGACAACGGTTGTTTTTCCCTTTAAGGAAGTTGCATCAAAGGTAAAGGTTACTTTGACGGAGCCGGAGGATTTCTTTGCAGTAAATTCAGTTTCAGAAATCACCGGTTTTTCATCCACAAGGATTGGTTCCCCGGTTTTTTTATCCATTAAGGTTCCAGTCAGTTTGTATTTCTGGCCCTTTTTCAGTCCTTCGTATTCCACAACGTCTTCAATGGTCACTTCTTTTGCCGGCTGGCTCATGTGTGTACCGGTCTCGGCATCCAGAGCAGTCGTGCCGATCTCAATGGCATCATCGGTCAGAGTTCCAACCTGTATCAGAACAGAATCCTTATAAACCTTGACTTCAAAGGTTAAAAGATCCATGCCTTTGTTGGAATCACAACGCTGTTCCGCCAGAGTGTAAGTATCGTAAATGAGAGCGCCTTTGGAATCATCCGGTTTGGAGGTGCCGAACCAGATGCCGTCTTCCGAAGACTCACCCCGGTTGGTATTTGCGGTATGTTTGTTCCATTTGGAGGAAGTGCTGGCATAACCGTTGGCATCTGTCACAATCACATGGCTTTCGCCTGTTGTTTTGGAAGTGATCTTAAATGGCACATTTGCCAGACGGTTCTGGCTGCCGTCAGCAATCTTGACAAATTCCAGATCCCCGCGGATGACCT
>OLFS01002660.1_pt1 | contig 10627 bp, 9 predicted proteins | sample 1605491 | NCBI WGS metagenome assembly OLFS01 (sample SAMEA3888921, study PRJEB22519) | human gut metagenome | biome: human gut; feature: human-associated habitat; material: faeces | place: Denmark | collected 2011 | reverse complement strand
AAAATCATTTATTGATATGTTTTTCAGAGACGTAATCGGACAAGAAGAAATCAAGCAACGACTCATTCAGGAAGTGAGTGAAGGGCGCATACCGCATGCCCAACTGATCTGTGGCCCCGAAGGAGTCGGTAAAATGCCGCTGGCTATCGCTTATGCCCGCTACATCAGTTGCACCAACCGGGGTGAGACGGATGCCTGCGGAGTATGTCCGTCGTGTGTGAAATTCAACAAACTGGTACATCCGGACGTACATTTCGTATTCCCCATCGTGAAAAGTTCTAAAGGAAAACGGGAAGTGTGCGACGACTATATCGCCGACTGGAGACCATTCGTTCTGAAGAATCCGTACTTCAACCTGAATCACTGGCTGAGAGAAATGGATGCCGAGAATGCACAGGCCATCATCTACGCAAAAGAGAGCGATGAAATCCTGAAGAAACTCAGCCTCAAATCGAGCGAAGGAGGATTCAAGATCACGATTCTCTGGTTGCCCGAAAAGATGCATCCGGTATGTGCCAACAAATTATTGAAATTGCTCGAAGAGCCACCTGAGAAAACTATCTTCCTGCTCGTATCGGAAGCTCCGGAAATGATTCTGCCTACTATTCTGAGCCGTACTCAACGCATGAACGTGCGAAAAATAGACGAACCGGCCATCGACCGCGTATTGCAGTCCAAATACGGTATCCAGCCTGCCGACAGCCTTTCCATTGCCCATCTGGCAAACGGGAACTTTATCAAAGCACTGGAAACTATTCATCTGAATGAAGAGAATCAGCTCTTCTTCGACTTATTTGTCAGCCTGATGCGATTGTCCTATCAACGGAAAATCAGGGAAATGAAGCTCTGGAGCGAACAGGTTGCCGGCATGGGACGTGAACGCCAGAAGAACTTTCTGGAATACTGCCAGCGCATGATCCGCGAAAACTTTATATTCAATCTCCATCAGCGTGATCTGACATACATGACAATCAACGAACAGAATTTCGCCTCTCGCTTTGCTCCTTTCGTCAACGAAAGGAACGTAATAGGCATCATGGATGAACTAAGCGAAGCGCAACTGCATATAGAACAAAATGTAAATGCCAAGATGGTATTCTTCGACTTCTCTCTGAAGATGATCGTACTGTTGAAGCAATAATAAATATATAAACTATGGAATATAAGCTTCATAATGGGAGCGGCGGTCTTTGCTGCAAAGGATGCTCCCGACAAGATAAGAAACTGAACACTTACGATTGGCTGGCAGACATACCAGGCAACGCGGAAGAGTGTGATATGGTGGAAGTGCAATTTAAAAACACCCGGAAAGGCTATTACCGCAACAGCAACAAGATCAAACTGGAAAAGGGAGACATCGTTGCCGTAGAAGCTGCTCCGGGCCATGACATCGGCGTCGTGACCCTGACGGGAAGACTCGTCCCGCTGCAAATGAAGAAGGCCAACTTCAAGACTGATGTTGAAATAAAGAGAATCTACCGGAAAGCGAAGCCGGTGGATATGGAGAAATTCAACGAAGCGAAAGCAAAGGAACATGCGACCATGATCCGTGCCCGCCAGATTGCACTGAACCTGAACCTGGATATGAAAATCGGTGATGTGGAATATCAGGGCGACGGCAATAAGGCCATCTTCTACTACATTGCTGACGAACGTGTGGACTTCCGCCAACTGATTAAGGTACTTGCCGAAGCTTTCCGTGTCCGTATTGAAATGAAACAAATCGGTGCACGACAGGAAGCAGGACGTATCGGAGGTATCGGTCCTTGCGGACGGGAGCTTTGCTGCGCTACTTGGATGACGAGCTTTGTATCGGTATCTACAAGTGCCGCCCGCTTTCAGGACATTTCACTGAATCCTCAAAAGCTTGCCGGACAGTGCGCAAAGTTAAAGTGTTGTCTCAACTATGAGGTGGACTGCTATGTGGAAGCTCAGAAGCGCCTCCCTTCCAAAGAAATCGAACTGGAAACAAAGGACGGCACTTTCTACTTCTTCAAGGCTGATATTCTGAGTAATCATGTTTCTTACTCTACGGACAAGAACTTCCCCGCCAATCTGGTAACAATCAGTGGAAAACGTGCCTTTGAGGTAATTGCCATGAACAAGAAAGGAATGAAACCGGATAGTCTGCTCGAAGCTGAAGTGAAGCAAGAATCCAAAAAGCCGATTGACTTGCTGGAACAGGAAAGCCTCACCCGTTTTGATCGTAACCGGAATAATAAGGACGGAAACAACGGTAACCGGAACAAGAAGAAGAGAAAAGGAAATAATGACAACCGCCCGCAGGTACAGGCCGAAGGTGGAAATCGTCCGCAGCAACCTCAGAGGGGAGAGAACGAGAATCGTCCCCAATCGTCAGAGAACGGCAACAGAGGAGAAAGAGGAGACAGAGAAAATCGTCCGAGAAACAATAACAATAACAATAATAACCGGAACAGAGGACAGAATCAAGGACGGAATAATGAGAACAGACGTCCGGAAAGAGGACAGAATCAGGAACGTCCACAGAATCCGAACCGTCCGCAGAATCAAGAGCGTTCACAAAATCAAGAGCGTCCGGTAAATCAGGAACGCAATCAAGAACGTAATCAGGAACGTCCGCAGAATAGAGAACGACAACCCAAACAGGAACGTCCTCTAAATCAGGAACGCCCGCAGGAACAAGGAAGACAGCCCAACCAGGAACGTACTCCCAGACCTGAAAGAAATTCGAATCAAGAGAAGCCGCAAAATAATGAAAAGCCTGCTCAGGAATAGCTTATTTTGTTTATTCGGTGCCTGCCTCATGGCAGCCTGTAATGAAAATACCGTGTATCACTCCTACCAGTCCCTGCCCAATGAGGGATGGGGAAAGAGTGATACACTCTCTTTTCAGTGTCCTGTTACGGACAGCATTCCTGGTACACTCAGATTATTTGCGGAAGTTCGCAACAGAAGTGAATACCCTTACCGCAACCTTTACTTATTCATTCATGAAAACCTGCTTGATTCCACAGTATGGCGCACTGACACGATAGCGGTCAACCTAGCTGATTCCACAGGAAGATGGACAGGAAATGGGTGGGGAAGTATCTATCAAACAGCTATTTTTGTCAAATCTGTCCGCCCGCTACATCCCGGAAACTACACAGTTAAGATTGTGCACGGAATGCAGGATGAGAAATTAACCGGACTCAATGACGTCGGTATCCGGATTGAAAAACAAGGAGAATAGATTAAAGCCTTCTGCCTCTTCCGGCATCCAGCCTCAGGAAGATAAACAATAAAATGGTGAATCCCCACAAGGAAGAACCTCCGTAACTGAAGAACGGTAAAGGAATACCAATGACCGGAGTCAGCCCAAGCACCATCCCGACATTAATAAAAAGATGGAAAAGGAAGATACTGACAACGGAATAACCATAGACACGTGCAAAAATGGAAGTCTGCCGCTCGGATAAAGCAATCAGTCTCAGAATCAATATAAGGAAAGCCAACAGGACAGCAGCCGAACCGACAAATCCCTGCTCCTCTCCCACTGTACAGAAGATAAAGTCAGTATCTTGTTCGGGCACATATTTCAGTTTCGTCTGTGTGCCATTCAGAAAGCCTTTTCCAGTCAATCCACCGGAACCGATGGCTATCTTTGACTGATTGACATTATATCCCGCTCCCGTCAGGTCTTCTTCCATACCGAGTACAACCTTGATGCGGATTTGCTGATGGGATTCCAAGATATTATCAAATACGTAGTTACTGGAATACAGGAAGCCGATAGAGCCAATGGCAAACAGAGCAATCAGGAAATAGGAACGTTGACGCTCTCTCAATGCCAGATAGAGCAGATAACCTATCACAAGAACACAAAGCCCCCATTGCACCCATACCAGACTAAAGTGTATTCCGTATTCCGATATTAAATATGCGATAAGCAGAATGATCAGGCTTCCTCCGATAATGTTCCGTGTGGGTTCCCACTTTTTGGGGTACACCCATACCATTCCTCCGGCAAACAACAGAATCAATAACAACACGATAAATTCGCCCAACGGTGTGGGAGTATCGGCAATAAAGACCTCGTCAAAACGGATGCCGACAACAAAGTAAATCACTGCACACAGACCGGCAAAAAGCACTACACCGGGCATTCCCTCCCGATAAAGCACCAAAAAGAAGGCAAGATAGACTAATGCTGACCCCGTCTCCCGCTGTCCGATAATCAGGAGCATCGGAAGAAGAATGATAAAGCCCAAGACGAAGGCACACTTTTCTTTCTTTATGCTGAATGAGTATGAGTTCATATATTTCGCCAGCGCCAGTGCCGTAGCAAACTTGGCAAACTCGGCGGGTTGCAAGCTGACCGGCCCCATCACCAGCCACGAACGCGACCCTTTCGTATCCGGTGCGATAAAGATGGTAACAATAAGCAGCACAATCATCCCTACATATATAATGTACGCGAACATATCATACATCCGGTCTTCCAGCATCAGCAAAACAAATCCCAGACCAAAGGAGCAGATAATCCATACAAACTGCTTTCCGGCACGGGTAGAGAAATCAAAGAAGTCACGATCGCCATAGTCATAGCTGGCACCGCAAACGCTGAACCATCCGCCGACAATCAAAAGCAGATAGATACCAATCGTTACCCAATCCAGTGTTTTCCACAAACTATCGTTCCTCGTTACCATATAAAATGATTCTGTTACTGATTTCTTCTGCTCTTAACTCATTCTCGGGCGACAACTTCCCTTTCATATATTGTTCCATCATCAATGCACCGATCGGCACTCCATAAGTCGCTCCCCAACCTCCATTCTCTACATATACGGCAATGGCGATCTTAGGCTGGTTCATCGGAGCAAAGCCCATAAACACCGAATGGTCATGTCCGCGATTCTGCGCTGTTCCTGTCTTTCCGCAGGCTTCAAGTTCCGGCACCATCACGGACAGCATACGGCAAGTACCTCCGGTGGCAGCAGCACGCATTCCTTCTACCACAGATTCATAATGTCTTCGCTCTATGGTTGTGTTGCGTGGATGTCGATAAATGCTATCCAACTGCGCATCCTGAATTTCCTTCACAATATGTGGTGTTGTAAAATGTCCGCGATTGGCAATCGTTGCCCCTAAGTTAGCTATCTGAAGAGGGGTAGACAGAATTTCACCTTGTCCGATGGAGATACTGATGACCGTCAGTCCGTTCCAGTGTCCACGATAAGCCTTGTCATAAAATTGCGCGTTCGGTATCAAGCCCCGTTTCTCTCCGGGCAAATCAACTCCTAACTTATAGCCGAATCCCTGAGAAACCATGTGATCTTTCCAGACTGTGATGGCATTCTGCGGTGAACCGTACTTGCGATCGCCGAACATACGGAACAGCCCCCAACAGAAATAGGAGTTGCAAGAAGTCGCAATAGCCGGAATCAATGGCAAAGGTGAGCCGTGAGCATGACATCCCACTGTCAGACGCCCATAATGGAAACCACGAGAACAGGGGAAAGAAGGACTTTGCTCGGTAATGATTCCTTCTTGCAGGAAGGTCAGTCCCTGTGCCGTCTTGAAAGTTGACCCCGGAGGATAGACTCCCATCAACGCACGATTGAGCAACGGTTTCTGTTTATCGCGTTGCAGCATCAGGTGGTTCTTGCCACGCTGACGACCAATCATCAGATGCGGATCATAATTCGGAGAAGAAACCAGACAAAGGATTTCTCCGGTTTCCGGTTCGATAGCTACGATACTTCCAATCTTATTTTTCAATAACCGTTCGCCTAATATCTGCAAATCGATGTCGAGACTCAGAGTCAGATTCTTGCCCGGAATGGAAGGACGGTCATACTCTCCGTCCATATAACGTCCCTGGATACGTCCATGCGCATCGCGCAACAGAATCTCTACTCCCTTTTCTCCACGCAGGTATTTCTCGTACGATCTTTCAACTCCCAGTTTTCCTACATAATCTCCGCGAATGTAGTATCCCTCTTCATCCGCCTCCATATCTTTAACGGATACCTCACCGATATCCCCCAAAGCATGGGCGGCAGCATTGTATGAATATTGCCGGATCGTACGCCGCTGAATATAAAAACCGGGAAACTTGAACAGTTTCTCCTGGAAGACACCGCACTCCTCCGCAGAGAGTTGTGACATGAACAGCTGGTTGGTATATCGGGAATATCCCGGATTGCGGCGGCGGTCTCTCATATCACTCATGATCTTAAGGAACTGAGCACGAGTAATGCCCAACGACTCACATAAATCGAGTGTATCCAGATTTTCGACCTCTTTCGGGACAAGAGTGATGTCATAGGCCGGCTGGTTGAATACCAGCAGTTTGCCGTTACGGTCGTAAATAGCACCCCGTGAGGGATATTGAATTTTATTCAGGAAAGCATTGCTGTCGGCATTCTTCTTGTAGTCGTCTGTCGTTATCTGTAATACAAAGAGGCGTATCAGATAAATCAACACAATAGTTAAAGCAATCCCCCCGATAACGAATTTCCGCTTTTCTAATCTATAGTCTTTTGCCATTCCTATCTCCTTATTCCTTCTACAGCAAGAATGCAGGTTAAAGTCAGAAGGGTGCACGAAATCACCCGCAATAACAACAGCCAGATGCTGGTAAATGAGAAGAACTCAATGCTGAGTAATGCCAGGCTATGGACAAAAACACTTGCCGTGGTATATTTCAGGAAAGGAGTGATGCCCATGCTCTTGAAAGAAGGGATGATACTGTCCAGATTGTCACGCGGAGTAAACAGGCGCAGCAAGGACGGACGAAGGAAAGCCAGCAGCACGGTTGCCGCAGCATTCATCCCCGGAGTATCGGCAAAGATATCAATGGTTAGTCCGAAGAAGAAAGCCCACAACATCAACTCATTCCGGGAAGTTCCGGAAGCGAATTTCAGTATAAAGTAAATGTAGAGAAAGGGAGTAGCATATCCGGCAATATGTACGTTATTCAGGATCAGTACCTGAAGAAGTACCAGCCCGATAAACCATCCGATTCTATGTATATAGGTAATTATCATTATTTCACAGCCTTATTTTCCAGTTCTTTCTGTTCCTGCTGACCGTTCCGGGCTATCACCCGCACATCACTCACCTTGCCGAAATCGGTAGCCAACTTGATTTTCAACAAATAAGACAATCCGTCGTGCGAATCGGACATATCATCGACTGTTCCTACCATAATTCCTTCAGGGAATACGGTAGAGAAGCCGCTTGTCACCACCGTATCACCCAGATTAAACTCTGCATGACGAGGCAAATCTTTCAGATACGCATAACGGGAATCTCCATGCTCCCACTTCAGATAACCAAAGTAGTCACTTCCGACAATCTTGCAACTAATATTTGACTTGCTGTTCAATACCGAAATCACGAGTGAATACGAAGAGGAGGTTTCATAGACAATGCCCACTATTCCGTTTCCGTCCACCACTCCCATTTCGGGACGGATGCCGGAAGAAGAACCCTGATCGAGCGTTATATAATTATCCGCCTGATTCAGACTGTTCTTAATGACGTGTGCCTTGAACAACCGATAATCTGTCAGAGGTATCTCCCTGATGCTGTTTACAGTGGCCGAATCAACCTGATGCTCCCGCAACGCCTTTTCCAGATTAGTGATCTGCTGTTCGAGCGCCATATTACGATCCAGCAAGTCTGCGTTGACCGATTTGAGATGGAAATAAGAGCTTATTCCTCCCGAAACTTCATAAACTGCCCCCACAACGACATTGGCAGATGTAAAGAAAGTACTCTGCTGGTAGTTGTTGAACCGAAATAACAAAACAAAACTGGCTACCTCTAATACGATGAAGAGGAACCAGTAATTGTATTTCAAAAGGAAGTTTATTAAATTCCGCATGAATAATGATCCGTATTATTTATCTCATCAAGAAAGAGAAACGGTCTACATTCTTTAATGCCACACCCGTACCTTTGGCTACTGCGTGCAAAGGATCTTCAGCAATGTGGAAAGGTATGTTAATTTTATCTGTCAAACGCTTGTCCAGTCCGCGAAGCAATGCACCACCACCGGCAAGATAAATGCCGTTGTGTACAATATCCGCATACAGTTCGGGCGGCGTATTTTCCAATGCACTCAGGATGGCTGTTTCAACCTTGGAGATGGATTTCTCCAGACAGTGAGCCACTTCCTGATAACATACGGGCACTTCCATCGGAAGAGCTGTAATACGGTTCGGTCCATGAACGATGTAATCTTCCGGAGCGTCATCGCCAAGCTCGGTCAGTGCAGCACCTACGTTGATCTTAATACGTTCTGCCATACGTTCGCTGACTTTCACATTATGCTGACGGCTCATGTACTCCTGGATATCCGCAGTCAGATCATCACCGGCGATACGGATAGAGTTGTTGGAAACGATACCTCCCAAAGAGATAACGGCAATTTCCGTAGACCCACCACCTATATCCACGATCATGTTTCCTTCGGGCGCTTCTACATCAATACCGATACCGATCGCCGCAGCCATCGGTTCGAATATCAGATAGACGTCACGCCCACCGGCATGCTCGGCCGAGTCACGAACGGCACGGAGTTCTACTTCCGTACTTCCCGACGGCACACCGATCACCATACGAAGTGACGGCGAAAACAAGTGATTACGAGTATTTACCTGTTTAATCAAACCGCGCATCATTTGCTCACAAGCATAGAAGTCGGCGATCACTCCATCCCTCAACGGACGAATAGTACGTATATTTTCGTGGGTTTTTTCGTGCATCAACTTCGCCTTTTCCCCAACGGCGATCATCTTATCTGTACGGCGATCCAAGGCCACAACCGAAGGCTCATCCACCACAATTTTCCCGTTTGTGATGATGATGGTATTGGCTGTCCCCAAGTCCATCGCTATTTCTTGTGTAAAAGAGAATAATCCCATTAATATAAAGTATTAAGTATTAAGTATTAGGTATAAAGTATCAGATATAAAGTAGACTGCCTTATCCGCAAGGTTAATACTTAATACCTAATACTTAATGCCTGTTTTTAATGTTTAAAATGACGGATACCGGTGGTCACCATCGCCATACCGTGCTCGTTGCAGTAAGCAAAAGTAAGATCGTCTTTCACCGAGCCGCCCGGCTGGATGACTGCCGTAATACCTTCTTTGTCTGCTATTTCCACGCAATCCGGGAAGGGGAAGAAAGCATCTGAAGCCATTACCGCACCGTTCAGATCGAATCCGAATGATTTGGCTTTTTCAATCGCTTGTTTCAAGGCGTCTACCCGTGAAGTCTGTCCCACACCGCTTGCAAGAAGCTGTTTGCCTTTTGCCAGCACGATAGCGTTTGATTTACTGTTCTTAACGATCTTGTTGGCAAACAACAGATCTTCCACTTCTTCCGGAGTAGGAGCTTTGTCTGTCACAGTTCTCAGATCGGCAACCGTTTCAATATTCATATCTTTGTCCTGCACCAATACACCGTTCAACAAAGCACGGAACTGTTTCTTAGGCAGTTTGGCTTCTTTGCGAACCAGGATGATGCGGTTCTTTTTCTGTCCCAAAATCTCGAGCGCGTCTACGTCATAGTCCGGCGCGATAATCACTTCGAAGAATATCTTGTTGATCTCTTCAGCTGCTGCTTTGTCAATCACTCCGTTAGTAATCAACACGCCTCCGAAAGCGGAAACGGGATCACCGGCCAACGCGTCTGTCCATGCTTCCAGTACAGTTGGACGAGAAGCCAGGCCACAAGCATTATTATGTTTCAGGATAGCGAAAGTCAAATCTTCGTATTCGTCGATCAGATCGACGGCAGCATTGATGTCCAGCAAGTTGTTATAAGAGATTTCCTTACCGTGAATCTGATCGAACATGGCGTCCAGATTTCCGTAGAAATAACCTTTCTGATGAGGGTTTTCACCGTAACGGAGTTGCTTTTGGTTGTTTACCGAACAACGGAAAGCAGAACCTTCGCCGGCATCGAAATAATTGAAGATAGCTGAGTCATAGTGAGAAGAAACGGCAAACGCTTCTTTTGCCATCCAGCGACGTTCTTCGAGTGAAGAAGTAGCACCATGTTCCATCAGCATATCCAGCAATGGCTTATATTGTGCCTGAGAAGCCACGATGATGACATCGTTATAGTTCTTGGCAGCAGCACGAATCAAAGAGATTCCACCTATATCGATTTTTTCAATGATGTCTGCTTCGGATGCACCGGAAGCTACGGTAGCTTCAAACGGATACAGGTCGACAATAACCAAATCTATTTCGGGGATTTCATACTTTTCAATCTGTTGAATATCCTGTTCCAGGTCACGACGGCAAAGGATACCTCCGAAAATCTTCGGATGTAATGTCTTCACTCTACCACCGAGGATTGAAGGATAAGTGGTCAAATCTTCCACTGCCTTACAAGGATATCCTAGTGATTCAATAAACTGACGAGTTCCACCTGTTGAGAGAAACTCTACTCCTTCTTCGTAAAGTTTGGTAATAATTTCATCCAAACCTTCCTTATGGTATACAGATACCAATGCAGTTTTTATTCTTTTAGACTCTGACATTGAATTGCTTATTAAGTATTTGATGTGCAAAGTTACGAAATATTGTTTATCGTACGTAATAAATAAGGTGTGAATTAATAAAAAAAAGCGTTGACT
>OLFS01002659.1_pt1 | contig 10629 bp, 6 predicted proteins | sample 1605491 | NCBI WGS metagenome assembly OLFS01 (sample SAMEA3888921, study PRJEB22519) | human gut metagenome | biome: human gut; feature: human-associated habitat; material: faeces | place: Denmark | collected 2011 | reverse complement strand
TGAAGAAGGGTTGTCCCTCCCCCCGGACCCCCCACCTTTCCCAAGACTTTTGACTGGTGGGGAGGGCGGCCCAGAAGGAGTCCGTTCCGGCGGGAGTTGGAAAAGGCATTTCCCCCGCCGTCGATATGGATGGGATTCACCCGTTTTCCCGGTATGTTGAAAAAAGGCCCTTGGCGGTTTATCGCTAAGGGCCTTTTGGGTTATCCGTTTGGTAATTTGTATTGCCGTGGTCGGGCTATGCTTCCACAAGCTCCACGGTGCTGTAAGCGTCTTGGATCTTGAACACCAATCTGCCGATACGCCGCAATTCCCGGGCCAGCGTATGCATCACCACGCCTTCCACCTTGGCCTCGGGGTTCATCAGTTCCAGAAGATCCGTGAAGGTTTCAAGCGAAGAGAACGCTCTGAACAACAATTCCCGCATTTCTTCGGCGTTTTCCTCTTCCAACAGTTCTTTTTCGCAGCGCACAGCCAAAGGAGGAAATCGATAATGGCGGATTTCCTCTTGGATTCGCTCTACTTCGCAGGCGCGGGGTGTTCTTCGCAAAATAGAAAACTCCGGTTGCTCAAAACCGTCCTTGGAACGGCGGGCATATTCCCGGCAAGCCGGTCTTGTATTAGCCCACACCCGGAGAATAAGGCAAAGGTTACGCCAAAACGGAGGCGTAAAAAAAGCCACTCTAACGGGACGGCGGGCCGCCAAGGAATAAAGGTGTTTTGAAGCACCTTTCTAAAAATACACATAGAAAACCGATGAAGTCAAGAAACGCTTCGGGAGTGGAGTGCCTTCCCACGCCGGGTTGCAATCATTGTATGGATTCAAAAGAAATGGGTCCCTCGTAGGAATACCACAACTGAGACGGATTCAAGGCACATCCCACTCAACAGGCTTCCGATAAAAGACGAAAAAAGATACTCCCCCTCCCTTCCATTACGCCGTACAAGCGTTTCCTTTGGCGGCCTTGCCGCCAAAGGAAACGCGCCGCCGGGTCAAGGGGGCACTGCCCCCTTGCGGGGTCCCGAGGGGCAGAGCCCCTCGGCGGGGTCCGGGGCAGAGCCCCGGAAAAAGGGCAGACAGGGTTACTTGGAAGGTTCACTTTCGCGCTGGGAAACGTAAAGGGACTTGTCGTCTATGTTCAGCACCGGAAGGAACTGCCCGGCCAGCGCGTACAGCCGATAGGCTCCGACGATCTCGTTCCCGCGCGCCGTGGCTTCCTGCGTAGCGGAATTGAAGAGCTCGCTCTCGGCGTCCAGCACGTCAAGCAGGCTGCGCTGCCCAAGGTTGAACTGCGCCAGATAAGCATCCCGCGTCTGCGTGTTGTAAACGACCGCTTCCTGATAATACTTCCGCTGTTCAATGGCGGCCATGTAACGGGTCCACGTGTCCGCGATTTCGAGATTCAAATCATCAAAGAAGTTATAGGCGGTCTGACGCGCCTGACGGATGCGCGACTCGGCGGCTTCCGTCTCGGCCTTATCCGCACCGCTGTTGAACAGGTTCCAACGCATGGTCGCCATGACGTCGAAACTCGACGTCCAATTGCTCCCCCTGCCGCCACGATCCGAATAGTTCGGCCCAACCTCAAGATTGATCTTCGGATGGTAGGCCGACTGTGCAAGTTCCTTCTCGCCGCGTGCCGCCCGGATGTCCGCAAGATACGCCTTCAGCTTGGGGTTCCCTTCCTCAGCCGCCTTCATCACCGCGTCGGGGTCGGCAAACATCCCTTCAGGGACATATACTTCCGCAAGCGACGGGGGCACGGGCTTCCCGGTCAGCCGGATATAGGAGGCCTCGGCTTCGCGCAACGAAGCCTCGGCGTCCGTCAGGGTGGACATGGCGCGGGAAAGGCGGCCTTCCGTCTGGGTCAGGTCGGCCGTCGTGGATGCCCCGAGGTTCAGGCGCTCGCGCTGCGAAGCGAGGATTTCCTTATGCCGCGCCACATTCTCCTGTGCGAGGCGCAGGATTTCACGCCGCCGCAGGTAATCCACATGGGCGATGAGGCCATCCAGACCGAATGAGGTAGCGTTGTCGAACACGCGGTATTCCATCGATTCAACGGTGGCTTCTCCAGTACGGACACGGCTGCGGGTGGCGAAGCCGTCCCACAGGGGCTGGGTCAGGGTAATGCCCACGCCGCTCGCCGCGTACATGCCCTTATCCGAACCGTAGGAGCGCGTGGTATCGTCGCTCAGGCGGCTGGCGCCGTAGCGCCCGGTCGCGTCCACGCTCGGCCCCCATCCGGCCTTTGCCCGGCGCAGTTCATAGCGGGTCACATCCAGATTTTCCTGAATGACCTTGAGTCCCCGGTGGTGGGCGATGGTCTCGGCCACAGTTTCCCGGACGGTGACAGCACTTTCCCGCACGGGCGCGGAAGTCACGGCGGCGTTGGAGGTCGGAGCGGCCGGGGCATTCGTCATTCCGCCGAGACACAGCACCGCCGTCATAAGGATCATCGCAAAGGCTCTACCGTACATATTTTGCTCCTCCGGAGGGCAACCCACCCTCCTGCGTGGCACTCACCCACGCGCTCACTCGGGACATCCCCCAAGCGTTTTCCTAAAAAACCGTACCGCGCACAGGCGGATCGGCGTTTCCCTCGACAAGCGCCCTCTCCTTTCGAAAGACGGGAGGGCTTGCTACGCCACCCCCTCATCCTCTTCAGGCAGGTTGGCGGCGACCCTGTTCCTGCCCGCTTTCTTGGCTTTGTAGAGAAACGCGTCGGACACCTGCACAGCCCGCCGTATTTCCGCATGACATTTCCGCGTTCCGGCGTAATCGGCAACGACGATTTCCGTCACCCCGAGGCTGATCGCCACCCGGATCTCCTCCCCTCTGGTGGAGATCGGTTTTCCCGCGATGCTCTTGCGCAGCCGTTCCGCAACCAATACCGCCCGGATCACATCCGTATCGTACAGCATGACGAGGAACTCTTCCCCGCCATACCGGCAGCAAATATCTTCAACCCTGAGGCAGTCCAGAAAGCGCTGCGCCACCACGCGCAACACCTCGTCCCCCGCCTCATGGCCGTGCCGGTCGTTGACCTTCTTGAAATGATCGATGTCCGCCATGATAAAGGAAATGCTCTGCCGCTTGCGGCTTGCGCGGGCAAAGCTCTTTTCCGCCAGCGCGAGGAAGCCGCGCCGGTTCGGCAGGCCCGTCAGCATGTCGGTCAGGGACAGGTTCCTGTACTTCTCGATGAGCCTTCTGTTTTCTTGCAGCGTATTGCCGATAAGCTCGAAGTACGTCCCGAGGGCCCCAGGCGGGGAAGTTCCGGCGTGTCGCCTTCCGCGAGTTCCTTGATCCCCCGCTCGACCGCCTTGAGCCTATCCATGATGTCCTTCAAATACGTAGCCATACAGCCGCAGTTTTCGAAATGGACTCCCAGTTCCCCGTGCGCGATGGATTGCGCGGCCCGGCGCAGTTCGTAAATCTGGAGGCAGAGCTCACGGATCTCCCTATCCTGCACAGGTATTTCGTCGACGATGCGGACCGTACATCCGCTGTCGTTCACGATCCGCGAAATGATCTCAAGAAGCTTAGGCAGAGGTAGATTCGAATGCATCGTTTCCCTCCGCGAGTTGTATTTGTTGGGCGCGCCAATGGCTGTAACGGTCCATCAGGAAAGCAATATGCCTTGGTAACAGGGTATTTTTATTGTGTTTCCCAAAAACGGTCTTCCGGGCGTTCCGGCGTATGGAGAGCAGCTCGGATCGCCTTTCGAGCAACAGGGTTATGAGCATGACCCAATTCATCCTGCGCCCGGAGGGGTACAGAAAACCGTTCTGGCCGTCGCTGAGGACTTCGCGGACGGCTCCGGTGTCGGGCGCGAGCACGACGCACCCGCAGCTCATGGCCTCCAAGAGTTCGGAAGGCAGCATAAAGGAAATATCTTTGCAGAGATGCAGCGAGGAGACACACAACAGGTCGCGGTAGGCTCCCGGAGGGAGGAAATCCAGCAGGTGGATCCGGCCCCTCATGCCGGAGGGAAACGCCGCCATGCTTTCCCGGAGGCTATCGAGGCGGACCTCCTTGCCCGTGCTGATAAGAACCACATGGCAGTCCGGCCGCGCCGAGAGCAGGGACGGCAGCTCGCACCAGAAACCACCCTCCCGCAACCGGGCGGCGTCCCGCACGGAAAGGGTCACGATCTCTTGCCGTTCCGTCAGTTCGCAGTCCCCGAAACTGAATCGGCTGGCGGGGGCCGGAGCGAAAAACTCCGTGTCCACACACTTCCGCAGTACGGAAATGAACCCGCGCATCCCTTCGGGGTATTGCTCCCGCTGCCATTCCGTCGTCGTAAAATGGCAGTTACAATCAAAAAAGTTTTTCGCTTGCAGCGTGTTGCGGATATTGCGGGGGGCCAGGGGGATGTCGGGCATGGTGCTGAGAGGATAGCGGGTCTCGGCCTCATCCCGAAAATACCAGTCGGCATACCCGACAAGGAAAGCTTCCGGGAACAGGTTCCGCACAAACAGACCGTTGCCCATAGAACCCGACAGGATCACCATGTCGGGCTCAAACCCTTCCGCAAGCACGCCCATGAGCGACGAAGCCGTGGCCCGGCCGCGCAAATAGGCCATGGTCCAATCCCGTTCCCCGGCGTCAAGGGCGGGGGTCGATATCGATGCCACAGCCTTCTTCCTGTCCTTGGGCTTCTTCAGAAGAACCCTCTTGACGCCAGGGAGCGAGAAATCCCGCCTCCCGTACTCCGACGCGAACAGCACCTCGTTGCCCGGCAGTGCGGCCAACGAGGCGGCCATCGTCCCCAGAGGTCCGGGAAAAGTATAATTCAAAAAGAGGATACGCATAGGCCCTTCGGGCATCCTCCCGGATTGCGCGGTATAGTCGATCCGGGAGGATGCGTGTATGTTACTGCGCGTTTTCCAGAATGAACTTATGGAGCATCGCCTGATCGTCCGTGACGGTTTCCGGCGTGAGGCCATGCACTTGGATGGTAAGGCCCGCATCCGCATTCACGAAGGCGTCGTCCTGCTGTATCCATGCATCGCTCAACGTCAGCGTTTCCTTGTCCCCGTCAAGGCCGAGCTCTATGCCGTACTGCTTCAGCCCGGCCGTATCCGTAAGCGACAAGGCATCGTCCCCGGAAATCAGAACTTCCACATTTTGGACGATCGGGCCATTATTCGGATCGGTGTTCCGCAGCAGATCGTCGAGGGTCAGGTCCTTGTTGTCGGTAATCAGGAAGTCGATGCCGTCGCCGCCGTCCACAAGGAAGTCGGAGGAGTCGTACTTGATGATGTCGTTCCCGGAGCCGCCGAACAATATATCCTGTCCCTCTCCACCGTCGAGGTAATCATCTCCGCTGCCGCCGAAAAGGACGTCGTCTCCAGAGCCGCCGTACAAGTGGTCATTGCCGCCCAGACCGAAGAGGACATCGTTCCCTTCGCCACCGAACAGCCAATCGTCACCGTCGGACGAGTTTTCCAGATGCTTTTCCGACCAGTCCGCAAGCTCATGCAGCTTGGCGCTATCGTGGCCCAGATTCAGGATGGCATCGCTCAGGGATGCCGGAGTGACCCCGTGTGAGCCCCCCGTAAGAGTGCCGAGTTCCTGCGCGAGCCGGTGCAGGGTATCGTCTGCGCCTGAAGTATTGCTGCCGTCGCCGATGAGCAGATCGTTGCCGCCCTGCCCATACATGACGTCATTGCCTTCCCCGCCGATCAGGGCATCGGGCATGTCCGGCTTGCCCTCGTTGGCGTTCGGAACCAGCGCGCTGCCTATTTCCTCAGGATGCTCGCGGACGTAGTCGATAACGTCGGCCGTGCTCGGATTGAAGCCGAGCTGCGCCTTCACATACTCCGCGAGGGAGACGGTGGCCCCATCCACGCTGAACTGCGCGGTGTCTCCGAAGACCACGTCATCGCCCTTGTTGGCGAAGATGGTGTCCGAAACGGGCTTCGTCACCGTGGACGAAGCGATGGCGTCATACAACGCATCAGCACTCTCGATCTGATCCGCACCATCCGTGTTGTCGAACTTGTTGAGCACGTCGAGGTTGTTCGTGCCATTCCCAAGGATGCCTATGGCGTGAACGTCGACCGGGTGGACACTGTCGTCGATAATGCGGTCATAGACGGCCTCCGCCCTCCTGACGGGATCGCCCCAACCGTTGGCCGTATTAGGATCACCGTCAGTAATGAAGTACAGCCTGTTGGCGAAGTCGTTGCCTTCCACTGAGTTGAACCACTGTTGGGCACTCAGAAGCGGATCTTCGTAGTTTGTCGAGCTGTACAGATCCGTAGACTTCAAATACCGATTGATGATTTGATTCAACTGGGCTTCGGTCGTCGTACTGGTCAGAGAGAAGCTCTTGTCGAGATTGACTTCTCCGGCGAACTTGACGAGCTGAATGTTGATGACGGCATCGGTTCCCTTTATGTCGTTCCACAGCTTCGTGATGTACTGGGCAACGGCCTGCTGGGCCGTGTCATAAGAACATCCCTTCTCATACTTATACGCGCACTCACCATTCTTCTTCCATGCGCCCATTGACCATGAGTTATCCAACACAAATGAGATGTTGTAACTCATAGCGACGTTTTCCGTCGTCGTCGCGCCTTGCAGGAGGTCGTCGCCGATGGAGCCCGCGCCGGTCGTAGCGGTCACGTTGACGGTGATGTCTGCGCTGTCGGTCGCGCCGTGCCGGTCTTCCACCCCGTAGCCGAACTGGATAGATTCACTGTTCTTTCCGGTATTCGTAACCGAAATCGTGCCCTTCTGCCAATCGATCGAGATCTTCGTCGTCTCGTTGTACGAGATGTCCGTGGAAGCATCATGGGAAGTATATGTCTTACCGCCTATGGTGATCTCCGTGATATGCAGGCCGTCCTTGGACACGGACGCGTCATCCCTGTCCATGTCGTTGTGCAACAGATCCTCAAACGTGATCATGATCGATGTACTCGGCACCTCTCCCGAGGGGACCGTGCTGCTGATGACCACGTTGTCGGGCGTGAAGACATCAGCGGTATGCTCCACTTCAATGGATGCGGACCCCCTAAGATCCCCGCCCACGGCCAAACCGCCGCTCACCGTGAAATCCTCTCCGGCGTGCACATTGCCCGTGACATACAAGAAGCTGTTCGCGCCGAACCCTTCACTGTTGATGGAGAGGTTGCCGTTGACGATGGTGACGCAATTCAGGGGCGTATTCCCCAGCAGCAAACTGTTTAAATCTCCTTCGATGTACAGCAGCAGGTTGTGTTCCGAGGCGTACTTGACCGCGGCCTGAACCTGATCAGCACTCGTCCCGGAGGAAATCTTCAACGTGTAGATGTGTGCGGCGTCCTTTAAGGTATCCAGTGTCAGGTTGTTGCCGCCCAGATCCGAGAAGAACTTGCCGAAAAGGTCACCCGCAACCCCATCTTCCAAAACTGAGAACGCGTCATCCTGCTTGTCCGTCATCCATCCGGTATGGATACTGTCGCCTACAGTACCGCCCACCGTAATGATGCTGTCCCCGAGTACCGCGCTCGCCGATGCGGAGATGATGCTTTCTCCGGCCACGGCCTTGTCGATGTCATAGATATTGTCCGCCGCTTCTGGAGCGGTATTGGTGACGGCGATATGGACCGTATCGGTTGCGGTATCCAGATCTCCGTCCGTGGCCACCACCTTGAGATCGCCGCCAAATCCTTCCTTGACCTTGGTCGAATCATATTCCAGCGTATAGGAATACCGGAATTCATTGCCGTCGGTCCCAGTCTGGACGACGGTTATGGTGTAGAGGCCGTCCGGGTCCGTATACTGCCAGTTGCCTTCAACGTTCTTTTCGAGCGCATGCCCGTCGAACGTGAACGCCGCGTCCCCCGGCCCGTCCGCACCGAAATGCACCATGAATGTATCCGTAATGCTGCCGCCCTCAGAGTCCGCAGCGTGTTCGACTCGATCGCCCTGAACAGTCAGCACGGGCGCGTCGTCAAGCGCGTCCACGGTGATTTGGCCGGTCGCCGTGCCGCCCGTGGTCGTGATGCTCACGTCGAACGCGTCCGCGTGCACGGCCTCCCCGCGTCCCGCGTCGCCTTCGCCGGGGCGGTTGGACGCGTTGCCCGTGGCGTCCACGGGCGTGGTCAGGGTATAGGTGTAGTGCACGGTCCCGTCCGCATCCATGCCCGTCACCGTCAGCGTGCCGTGCGCGCCGCCGGGCACGGACACCGCGGCGTCCGCCGTCACTTCAACGCCGTTGTGGTACAGCTTGCCGTTTTCCACCTTCAATTCGGTGCCGCCGATGCTCACCGTGGCGTCCGCGCCGTGCAGCTCCATCTTGAACGAGCCGTCCGTCGCGGCTCCGAAGGGCTGCGTGGCCGGCGTCTCGTGCTGCGAGCCCATGCCGGGGATGTTGCCTTCGTCCGTGGTCACCACGCTCGAGCCGCCCGAAGGGGCGCCTTCGAACAGCGGACCGGCCACGGTGTTCACCGTCACCGACTGTTCCGCCGTGTCGCCGTCGCCGTCCGTCACCGTCACCTTGAGTATGATCGTGTCGTTCCGGCCGTCCGTGGTGTTCGAGGCCGGGCGCGTGTACGTGAACGCGGTGCCGTTCAGCTGGAACGACGAGCCGTCGCTCCCGCCCGTGAACGTCCACCCGTTTTCGCCCTTCGTGCCTGTGAAGGTCTGGCCTTCCACCTCCACGGTCACTTGCGCGCCCTCGGCGTCCGCGCCGGGCGTGAAGCTCAGGGTGCCCGTGAGCGCGGCCTCGCCGTCGGCAACCGTCGTCTGCGTGGTGTCCAGCGTGCTCAGCACCGGCGCGTCGTCAAGCGCGTCCACCGTGATTTGGCCGGTCGCCGTGCCGCCCGTGGTCGTGATGCTCACGTCGAACGCGTCCGCGTGCACGGCCTCCCCGCGTCCCGCGTCGCCTTCGCCGGGGCGGTTGGACGCGTTGCCCGTGGCGTCCACGGGCGTGGTCAGGGTATAGGTGTAGTGCACGGTCCCGTCCGCATCCATGCCCGTCACCGTCAGCGTGCCGTGCGCGCCGCCGGGCACGGACACCGCGGCGTCCGCCGTCACTTCAACGCCGTTGTGGTACAGCTTGCCGTTTTCCACCTTCAATTCGGTGCCGCCGATGCTCACCGTGGCGTCCGCGCCGTGCAGCTGCATGTGGAACGAGCCGTCCGTCGCGGCTTCAAAGGGCTGCGTGGCCGACGTCTCGTGCTGCGAGCCCTTGCCGGGGATGTTGCCCTCGTCCGTGGTCACCACGCTCGAGCCGCCCAAAGGGGCGTCGTTGAACAGCGGGCGTTCGGGCACTATCACTTCTTCAACGACAGTCTCCTCTTCCTCCACGCCTCTGTTGCCGTAAGCCTCTAATTCACGATCAGGTTCAGCAGCGCGGTTCAAGCCGAGATCAAGGCCGCCAAGACGTTCGACCCCATCCATGAGGGAAGCGTCCGTGTACTCGTGGAAGCGGCCGCCGTCGGCGTTCGAAGCCGCTACCGCCGGACCTGCCGCGGGCATCAGATCGGGTTCGTTAAGGGCTGCAAAAAACTCGGAGCCGGAAACGGACGTTCCATCCACGATGAAGTCCGGGATGCTGTCCTTGGAGAAAGTCGTATAAAAATCAGTAAGGGTAATCCGGCTTCCGTCTTCAAAGGAAAGAAGCAGATCATTGCCTTCCTTGGAAAGGACCACGCTGTCCGAAGGAAAATCGAACGCGATGTGGTCAAATTTTTCGCTAGGGATAACCTGATTGGCTCCATTCGCAGGATGTCTGAGAGTAAGGTCTGCCATCATATGCTCCGAATACTGTTAAGTGGATGAAAAAATATCGTTTGGCGAACACCGCGGAACGTTCGCCTCTCATGCCGGACTGAGTATCGACTTCTTGTCCATCACCATGATGGCGCCTTCCTTGTGCCTCATTTCGACAGCGCCTTTGGGCAGGCCGTTCAAAGAGTACGAAAGGAACCATCCATTATCTTTCGTGAAACCAAAAAGTTTATTCCTATCAACCCAAAGGCCGAGGCAGGCTTTCAGGTCACCGGGGGCGGCTATCGGCAGAGACGTGTCAATGAACACATCAATCCCCGAAACGGAGGCAACGCCTTCCCGTCCATGTCTCAACAGTACGTCCAACACCCCTTTTCCGATGAGAAACGTGAACTGCCCGTTGCCGTCTATGAAATAATCCGTGGGATCATACTGAATGATTTCTAAAGGGATATCGCCTTCGTCCAGAGGCGCCTCTTCCGCAAACGCACAAAAAAGGGGCACATCATATTCTTTCTCCGGCCATGTGCAGGACTCAAGAGAGTGCTCTCCCTGCGCAACGGATCCGCACATGGCTTGTAAATTCTCTTGAACGGTGCCTTCATGAAAGGGACATGCTTCCCGCCTCGATGCCGCATCGTCTTTCCGCAACATGGAAACTCCCAAGAGAAGATGGACTAGAAAAATCTGTCCGCCGTGCTTCCAAGATTTCCTGAAAAAACAAAACGCCCCGTGCCGAAACGATGTTTCGGCACGGGGCGTTCTTATCCTGATCGATAGAAGACAATGGGCCCAGAAAAATCAGGCAGAGAGAGAGAGAGCATAAAAAAACCTGCCGATCCAATGGGTTACTGTGTGCTTCATATAGAAAACACACGTCTGCACACCAACTTACTCAGTTGCATGCA
>OLFS01002657.1_pt1 | contig 10636 bp, 10 predicted proteins | sample 1605491 | NCBI WGS metagenome assembly OLFS01 (sample SAMEA3888921, study PRJEB22519) | human gut metagenome | biome: human gut; feature: human-associated habitat; material: faeces | place: Denmark | collected 2011 | reverse complement strand
TGCGGAAGGGGTTCCTCTTCTAGTGCGTAGAGATCGTAAGCTGATGCAGTTGCTGTCTTTTCGCCTCTTAGAACCAAGTCAGCTAAGAGATCTGCCTCTACTCCAAAAGCCCAGGCATCTATCTCATCTCCAATCGCGGGGTTAATTTGCTTATACGCATTCCACATTTCTTGCGGCGTCATGGGTTGCTCCTTTGTAATTTTTTACTCACTTCTTTTACACGTTTGAGATGGTCTGGATGATCAATCTCTAAATTAAAAATCTCTGGAATAGAACTGTAGTGGATAATGCATTTGATACCCATCTGATTCATTTTTTGTATGAAAGAAGTATTCAGATATCCTGCTACGGCGAAATCTATCTTTTTCGTCCTTGCTTTATCCTGCATTTGTCTCAGCATTTCTAACATAATGGGACTTTCCATATCATGCCATTGACTGTTCCTCACAGTCGCAAAAACAAAAGAAGTCAAATCATTCATTCCCACTACAATCTTTGAAATACCAGTTTCCAGTATCCTGTCCAAGTCGAAATAAGCTGATGGTAATTCAATCATCGTGCCGACTTTCCCGGTAAAACCATACTGACGCAATACTGTAATAGCTTGTTTTAATTGTTCGGCATCATTGACAAAAGGAAAAATAACAGACAGATTGGGTTTGGTTTGAAAAACTTCTGTAACAACATTTGTCTCCGCCTGAAATTCATCTGGACACGCCAATAAACGCCTAGTCCCTCTATATCCAAATAAGGGGTGGCGTTCGTCAAAATACTCTTTAGTCCCGTCTAGAATATTTGCTTCTGCATTTGTTAACTCTGAAAAGCGATACCAGACTTCTTCATCTGAGTACAAATGACAAATAGTGTCTAGATAATCTTTCACAAATTGCTGACAACTTTTTAGCAGTATATTTTGACTGATCTCCCTCACCAAATATTCGCCACGAATCATACCAACATGATGAAATAGTTGTGAGTAAATTTTTTCAACAATTCTTTCGCCACTAAGAGCCAGTTGATTTTGCATGTTTTACCTTCCAATTTCTGTAGCCTGTCATGTCTAATTCTGGAAATCCTCGTAACTCCGCCTTTACCTTCAATACTAAAGGCGAAACATTATCGGCAGTAATCTCTTCCCAATTCAACCAAATTGCCTTTGCTGAATCATTAGTCCCATCAAGAACCTCCTGAGGAAGGGGTTTTTGAGGGCCTTCGAAATCAAGTTTTATATCATAAAAGACCATGATATGGTGTACAGCAAAGTCTTTCCCTTCTTCTTGAACCATCACGTCATACATCCTAGGATTAGCGTATCTGCTAATCGTATAGCCTGTCTCTTCAAGAACTTCTCTCTTGAGGGTTTCTGTCAGTCCCTCCCCTAGTTCCTGGCTACCACCCGGTAGATCAAAGCGATGCTGATAAGGTCCTCTAGTTTTTTCAATGCAGAGCAGTTTCCCTTCTTGAAGACAGACTCCGTAGACGCCAAAGTGATTTTTGATTTCCATCAAATCCTCCTACTTTCATTCAAAGCTCAGTCGATAGTGAAACCAGTATAGCTATTCTTTTTGCAACACCATCTCTTATTGACCCTAATCATTTCTTCTCTATTGATTTAATACCTTTTCAATATCAATTTTAGTAATTTTTCTAGATACCAATAATCCTGCAAAAACTGAAGTGAGTATCCCTATTAATACCGGGAACAACAATCTGGTAAGTTCAATATCTAGTGGTAATCCACTCAAAAAGATGATCAAATAAGAAATAGCAATTCCTATCACCAATCCCGCGCTTGTACCTCGTACTCCCATCATGAAGCTTTCAAATAAATATATTCTTTTTATCTGTCGATCAGATGCACCGATGATTTTAAAAGTTGCGATCTGTTTATGATTCTCCTGAATGGTAATGGCTAGAATATTGATGATATTAATAATCGCTACAATAGAGATAAGAACTATGATTAAGAGGATAAAAAGGTCGATGTAGGAAAACCATCTGGATAGCATATTGATAACATCCTGTTGTGTTGCTACAACAACATCTAATCCTGTTCCTGATAAAGATTGTTTTAAATTTTCATTTTTTAAAACAGTCTTTTCTATCTTGTTTGCTACTTCATTTAAATCGGTTCCATTTTTCACAGTAGCATTCAGATAATAAAATTTATTTGATGAAACGCTACTACTATTTACATTGATTGCCATCATTTGATTTATTTCTGTTGGCAAGGTAGAAAATAACTGCGCTTCTTGCTTGTCTATAATGCCAGAAATTACAAACTTTTCATAATGATTATCAATCTTAATAGTCACCGTATCTCCGACATTCATTGATGTAGCCTTGTGTACGGAATCTCCGATTAATATTTCATTGTCCTTCTCTGGAAATTTCCCTTCAGCAATTCTAATATTCAGGTTTTTTAAATACTTTTCTTCTAGACAATGGATAGTATTGGAAACCGATGTCTTACCATTTTGGAATTTGATATCATCCGTAAATAATAGTTTTACACCAGTAATATTTTTTACTTCATCTATTTTTTTTACTCGATCAATATCTTCATTAGAAAATAAAGGCAAAGCTTTATAATTCAGAGAATTTTCTTTATTACCAAAGGCAACAGTAACAACATTTTTATTTGCTACAGTCATTTCTTTAATCATTTTATTATAGAAAGAATTAGAAATGAGCATCACTAAAACAATTAGCAAAACAGAGATCGCTATTGACAGTCGAACTAATCTATATCTTCGTTTGTTAACTTCTAAATCTCTTTTAGCAATGAATAATATGGAATGATTCATTTTATCATCTCCTTACGTACTCAATTTTGCCATCAACAACTGTGCAAATAGACTGCATACTATTCGCCACCTTATCACTATGAGTTACTGTTATAATCGTGATACCTAACTCCTCATTGATCCGCTTCAACAATTCTATTATATTTTGTTCGTTAGCAGCGTCTAAATTACCAGTAGGTTCATCTGCTATCAATATTTCTGGATTATTAATAAGAGCTCTTGCCAAGGCAACTCTTTGTTTTTCACCTCCACTAATCTTATCAATACTCTTGCTTAACATTTCCTTTGAAAGACCTAAAGTGTTACAAATTTCGTTAATGTTATTCTCTCCATTTTCAAAAAAATATCTTGGAAGTAGAATATTCTCTTTCACCGTGAAACCTGAAATCAAATTAAAGTTTTGGAAGACACAGCCAATATTCCTACGCCTTACCTTACTCAAATTTTTCATATCTAAAATGGAACTACCACAGACTAAGATATCCCCCTCATTTAAACTGGTAATCCCTAATATTAATTTAACAAGAGTAGTTTTTCCTAATCCAGAACGGCCAACTATTGCAGTCGTGCTACCTTTTTTAAATTCAAAATTACAATTTTTGAAAATATATCTGACATTCGATCCATCACTAAAACATTTAGTAACATTCACTAATTTAATCATGACTTCACCTTCATTCCACAATAACTTAGCAAATCAATTGTACTATTCGTTTCTTCTAAAACAATCTCTTAAGGTTTCAGGTAGCCCATTAAAAAAGTTCTTCTGAACTTACCCTCAGTTATCTTCATAATTGTTATTATCCCTGTCTTTTTTTGGTGAAAAAGGCTAGATCTCCATCGTGACCAATCATAAAGAAATCTGATTCATCCTGATCACTCTGGTAGGTTTAATTTCGTTCAGTAAGATCTTCTTTAGCATAGAGGTAAATACCTGTCTCACCACTGTCCTAACTTAATTGTTCACCTAGGTTTGATCCTCTTTCAGTAAGGAAAAAACAATTACATTTCATAACAAGATTTTAACTCCTGCTTTTTCATTTCCCTACTTCAAACTCCAACCACCATCAATGGTCAGGATTTGTCCCTGCATGGCAGATGCCTTCCCGCTAGCCAAAAAGAGGCTGACTTCTGCTACTTCTTCTGGTTCTATCCAGCGCTTGATGGGCGTCTCACTGGCTACCCAGTCAGCCAATCCACCTGGTTCAAAGTCCGCTGCGGTCATACCTGTTTTGACGGCTCCTGGTGCGATGCCAAAGACCTGAACCCCAGCTTCTGCATAATCCAGGGCCAACTGCTTGGTAAAACCTGCTAAGGCATGCTTGGAGGAAGTATAAGCGTGGCCGCCTCCTCCTGCTAGGCTAGAAGCAATGGAGCACATATTGATGATAATCCCTTGCTTCTTCTCCAACATTTGGGGCAGATAATATCGTGTCAGCTCTACCGGAGTCACATAGTTGATCTCAAAGATCTCCTGAATCTCCTGTGCACTTTGCTCGAGAAGCGGTTTGTAATCATCCAAAACTCCGGCTGTATTGCACAAGACATCTACCTCAGGACACCAGTCGAAAATCGGCGTCAAATCAAGAGTTAAGTCCCTCTGCAAGAAATGGAAATCACCTGCTAACTGGGGATCCGCTCCCTGGTCCACCCCATAGACCTGGTAGCCCTTTTCTAGAAAGAGTCGAGCTTGAGCCAGACCAATCCCGGAACTCACGCCTGTAATCAAGACCCCTTTAGTCATGGACTTCCACCCAATCTGTCGCTAAGACATCACAAGGGGTTGGACTCCACATAGAAAAGCCTTCCCCTTCACCAGACACGTTAATGAGGAAATAAGGTGTCACTTCCAGAGCCACCCCATTTTGCTCAATGGTATCAAAAAGTTGGACGTAGTTTTCTGCTCCACCCCAACCAGTTCGTACATATTTTTTCTTAGCTTTTAAGCCTGGTAAAATCTCTTCAAATGTCATGTTTTTCTCCTTTGTTATCTAGTTAACTTTCTCCCTTTATTATACCAAAAAAAGAGCTTCCCCTATACAAAAAGCCAGAGTTCTTCTACTCTAGCTTTCATCTTTTATTGATTTTCTTCTGAATGGCGATACCCATAACCGAAATAAATTCCAACCCCGATCAAGAGAGCAACTCCGAAGGCCAGCCAGGTAGATAGGGAATACTGGGTCATAAAGGACAGACAGACCACAATCGATAGGATTGGTAAGACTGGAACCAAGGGTGTTTTAAATTCACCAGGTCCAGGAGCCCCGTGTTCCTTGCGCAATTTCAAGAGGGCAAGGGCCAACATAACCAGGTAAGCCAAGGTACAGATATTTAAGAAGGAAGCGATACTTGCAAGTGGAAAGACTCCACCAGCAATGGCAGCCATCGATCCAGCTACTAGTGTTGCATTTTTGGGAATTCTAGTTTTTGGATCGAGCTGTTTCATAGCTTTTGGCAAGAGCCCATCCCGCGCCAAACTGTATATCATCCGTGAGAGGGCAAAGGTCATGGAAATGCAGACGGTAATCAGGGTCAAAATAGCGACTAGCGATACATAATTCCCTGCCCAGCTGGCTCCGACCTGACGAAGGGCAAAGGCAACCGCGTCTTCTACATTTAAGTTCTTAAAAGGAACCATGCCAGTCAAAACCAGGGTAACCAAGATATAAAGAACGGTTGTGATCAAAAGACTGAGGACAATCCCGCGAGGGACGTTCTTTTGTGGTTCCTTGATTTCGTCGACCGCCATTGAAATGGACTCAAAACCAAGAAAGGCAAAGAACATGAGCGAAGCTCCAGCCATAATCCCTGTCTGACCACCATAGATTTCGCCAAATCCATACGGAGCAAAGTTTGCCCAGTTGCCAGGATTTAGGTGAAAAATCCCCACAAGAATAAACAAGGCAAGAGCGGAGAACTTGAGTAAGACCAGCAAGGAATTAAAGCGTAAAACCGCTTTTGCATTCATAAGGACTAAGGCTGTGACGAGGACCATAACCAAAATAGGCAAGAGATCCACATAAGTTCCCTTAGCTGGATCAAAAGTCCCGTTTAAAGCCGTCGGCAGACTCCAGCCAAGATTGGCCAACAAGCCCTTGAAATACGCAGCCCAACCTGAAGCCACCCCTGATACAGCTGTCATAAATTCCATCACGGTCAACCAACCGGCTATCCAGGCTGGAAACTCTCCAAAGATGGCATAGAGGTAACTATAGGCCCCACCAGTTGAAGGGATGCGAGACGCAAATTCAGCAAAGAAAAGGGCAGATAAGCCGACGCAAAAAGCCGCAATCACAATCGAAATAATGAGGGCTGGACCAGCTAAATTCGCTGCTGCAGTTCCCGTAATCGTGAAGATCCCTGTCCCCACCATGGCACCAATTCCTAAAATAATCAAATCCCACAATCGTAAATGGCGATTTAGACCCGGGTGTACTTGCCTAAGTCCCTTTTTTCAAAATAGATTCATGTATATTCTCCCATCTAATGAGTTTATTCTATCATACTTGAACAAGAAAAGGGAGACTCTTTTTCCCCCTTTTCTTACTATTTATCACTTTCCGTCCTATTCTTTTTCAAAGCACGAATCGTAAACCAATAATAAATAACCAACCCAAAGACGATGATCACTGTGGGCAGAAGAACTGTCATACCAAGATTCTGAACTCCTTTTGCCAAGGTCCAGCGATGTAAGAATCCAACCACTAAAAAGGCGACGATAGGAAAGATGAAAGCTCGTCCAAACTCTTCTTTCCATTGCCAAAGAATGAGAGCTCCGCTAGCCCCTGTCATGAGAAGGGCATCCCAAGGACTAGGGACTACAATCCAAGCAAGAGCCGGCAAGAAGCGGACGCCCACTATTTCACCGACAAAATAGAATCCTAGAACTAGAACAAAGGCTACATAAATTGCTTTTTTCGCTTTTTCTTCCGCAAAAATGAGGCGACGAAGGAGATAGAAGATCATCCCAACAGCTAGGAGTCCCAAAATGATGTCGGTCAAATAGACTAGAGGTTTGAGCACAAGGACCGCTTGAGAAGCAAAATCACTTAAGAGGCGATAAAAAATCACAATACCTGAAAAGATAGCCCCATATTTCAAAACAGACCGTGTCGATTCTTTGGGCATATTTTCGATGATTTGGTCTGCCATTCCCTTTGGATCAAGGCCAAAATAATCCTTTGCCGTGAGGCCATCCGCTCCTGCTTGCGAAAAGTCAAGTGCTAGATTATAGACCTGCTCTCTTAAGGCTTTCTCCTCATATAAGAAACCTGCAAGATTGAAATAATCCCAGAGATCTTGGAAATAAACTTGATCCTCTTGGCTAAAAGTTTTCATCAAGGCCTGCGTTTCTTCAAAATACATTGCTGATTTCATGCTTCTTCCTTCTTTCTTTGGAGACAAAATACAATAAGGGTCAGGACTAGTCCCATGAGAGGAAGTAACCAGCCTATTAAATGAGCAGTTTCCTGATTCACAAGACGAATCCAGCATCCTGTAACTAGGAAAGTCAGGCCCATGACTAGTAGACTCGACATCAGACGATTCCTGCTTCTATAGGCCATAACTGCAAACCCAAGTAAGACTAGGACAGCGAGAACAATCGCCCAACCATCTGATAAGAAGAGACTCCCAATGTGGCCAAAATAGATCGAAAATAGTCGTACGATGTTCAGAAATACCATCAGGCTGATCACACTGATAAACATAGCCCAAGACCACTTCATTTCACCATAGCTCTGTTTAGACCAAAGCCACGTGATGAACTGGCTGAACACCAAGAAATTGAGGAGAATGACAACATAGGTCAAGGGTTCGATTTTCAGTGGTGTCATCCAGGTAAAATCCATTAAATAACGCATGCCAACCAAGATCACTCCAAGTAGGAAGACGAGTCCCACATAAGATCCTAAAGAACGTTTAGGCAAGTCTGAAAGAACTTGATCCACCATCGCCCGTGGATCCTTTCCAAAATAATCCACCGCCCGTATGCCTTCTTTTTCAGCAACTTTCAGGTCGCAAACCATATTGTAGAGTTGTTCACCGAGTGCTTCATCATCATAAAAATAGGATTTGGCCCCAATATAGGCCACCATTTTTTTCACATAGGTTTGATCCTCTTTGTTTAAATGAATCAATTCATCTGACATTTTTTCTGTATAACTTTCTACCATTCTTCTCCCTCCTTCTTGATACGTTCTACTTTTGTGACCAGCTCCTGCCACTGGTCCCAAAATTCCTCTAAGCGCTCTCTTCCAGCATCACTGAGTGAAAAATACTTGCGATCAGGACCATCTGGAGACGGCCTCATTTCCCCATGAATAACCCCTTGTTTTTCTAATTTTTGAAGCAGGGGATAAATGGTCCCAGCGACAATCTTATCAAATCCCATCTCTTTGAGACTTTGGATCAATTCATAGCCATAGATAGCCTTTTTAGAAATAATCTCCAGCACACAGCCCTCCAAGACTCCCTTTAGTAATTGGGACTCTTTCATCCTTCTCACCTCTTTCATCACATATTTTACTAGTTTGTTTTACATACTAGCTTGCTCACTATCAGTATACTCTTTCTTGACTAGTATGTAAAGCATAATAGTAATTTTTTTAAAAAATTTTTATTCCTTAAAAATCCCTTAAAATCAAGGGTTTTACTGTATACCTGTGTGTAAATATGCAAAAAAAGTTCAAAAAACACTTTATTTTGTAGATTAATTGGAGTATAATAATTTAAATTATTCAAAAGGAGACACGAATATGAAAAAATCGAAGCTTGCTCTTTTAGCAGGTGTCGCCGCGGCTTCAACGCTTTTCCTTGCTGCATGTGGCTCATCTTCTAATGCGTCAAAAGGGACAACCTACAACTACGTGTATAGTTCTGACCCTGATACCTTGAACTATTTGACTTCAAACCGTGCAACTACAAGCGACATTACTACCAACTTGGTCGATGGTTTGTTTGAAAACGACCAATACGGTAACCTAGTGCCTGCTCTTGCTGAAGACTGGTCTGTTTCAAAAGACGGTCTGACTTATACTTACAAGCTTCGAAAAGATGCGAAGTGGTATGATTCAGAAGGAAATGAATACGCTGACGTCACTGCAAAAGATTTCGTGACATCTCTAAAATACGTAGCAGATAAAAAATCAGATGCTCTTTACTTGGTTCAAAACTCAGTCAAAGGCTTGGATGACTATGTAAACGGGAAAACCAAAGACTTCTCAACTGTTGGGGTAAAAGCTGTTGATGATCACACTCTTCAATACACTTTGAACCAACCAGAATCTTTCTGGAATTCTAAATTAACGACTGCTACTATGATGCCAGTTAATGCAAAATTCTTGGAATCAGCTGGGAAAGACTTTGGTAGCGTGAAACCAAATGGTATCCTCTACAATGGTCCATACATTTTGAAATCATTCACTTCAAAATCACAAATCGAATTGGATAAAAACCCTGATTACTACGACAAGAAAAATGTTCACATCGATACGGTTAAATTGACTTACTTCGATGGATCAGATCAAGACTACCTTGCTCGTAACTTCTCAGATGGGAACCTATCTACTGCTCGTCTCTTCCCAACAAGCTCAACTTACAGCACAATTCAGAAGAAATTCAAGGATAACATCGTTTATTCTCAACAAGATTCTACTGTCTACTACGCTTACTTCAACGTCAACCGTCAAAACTACGGTCATACGAAGAAGACTTCTGACGAACAAAAGAACAGCACCAAGACAGCTCTTCAAAACAAAAATTTCCGTCAAGCCTTGAACTTCGCTTTGGATAGAACTTCATACAGTGCACAAGCTAATGGTAAAGAGGGAGCATCAAGAACTCTTCGTACACTTCTAGTTCCACCTACATTTGTGCAAGCCAACGGAAAAGACTTCGGTACGCTCGTTGAAGAAAAACTTGCCGCAACAGGAGATGAGTGGAAAGGTGTGAGCTTTGCTGATGCTCAAGATAGCTTGCATAATGCGGATAAAGCCAAAGCGGAACTTGCAAAAGCAAAATCTGAATTGCAATCACAAGGTGTTCAATTCCCAATCCATATCGACTATGTTGTAGACCAATCTTCTAGCTCTCTTGTCCAACAAGCAGACTCTATGAAGAGCTCTATTGAAACAGCTCTTGGTAAAGACAATGTCGTGATCGATGTTCAAAAATTGTCTACAGATGATGCAGACAACGCGACTTACTTCGCCCAATCACCAGATCAAAAAGACTTTGACATGGATATCACTGGTTGGGGACCTGACTTCCAAGACCCATCTACTTACTTGAATATCTTGAACCCAACAGATGGTTCAACCTTGACTGGTATGGGACTTGATCCTAAGAAAGACCAAGCGCTCATCGAGAAAATTGGTTTGAATCAATACAAAGAATTGCTAGATGCTGCCAATGCTGAAAAATTGGATACCAATGCACGTTATGAAAAATACGCTGATGCCCAAGCTTGGTTGACTGAAAACGCAATGGTTCTTCCAATCTACTCTAAGGGTGGAGTACCATCTATCACGAAGGTAACACCATTCTCAGCAGCAAATTCTGCAATTGGTATTAAAGGTGAAACAACCTTCTTCAAATACCAAAAACTTCAAGATAAGACAGTTACAACTGCCGAACATGAAAAAGCTTATAAGAATTGGTTGAAAGAAAAAGAAGAATCAAACAAAAAAGCGCAAGAAGAACTTGCAAAACACGTGAAATAATCGTGATAGAAAACACCGGGGATAAAATCCTCGGTGTTTTTTGTGCTAACAAAATGTTGTATGTTTCATCTTATTTCTAATCTTTTATAGACTCGAACGCTATCTCAC
>OLFS01002654.1_pt1 | contig 10646 bp, 9 predicted proteins | sample 1605491 | NCBI WGS metagenome assembly OLFS01 (sample SAMEA3888921, study PRJEB22519) | human gut metagenome | biome: human gut; feature: human-associated habitat; material: faeces | place: Denmark | collected 2011 | reverse complement strand
ACGCAGGCGTCATTGAAGCAGCCAAATCCATGGGTGCATCCACCTGGCAGATTATTGTCAAGGTGCTTCTGCCGGAGGCAAAGCCTTCCCTGCTGGTGGGGGCCGCCATATCCGTGACCACAATTCTTGGATATTCTGCCATGGCAGGCTTTACCGGCGGCGGGGGACTGGGCGATATCGCCATCCGCTACGGATACCACCGTTACCAGACCGACATGATGATGGTGACCGTGGTGCTTCTGGTCATCATTGTACAGCTGATACAGGAAGTTGCCATGCGCATGTCCAGGAAGAGTGATAAGAGGATTCGGTAGGTAAAACAGGCAAGAGAATTACATTGGAAAATCATGTAAGAGGAATCATGTAAAAGAAATCATGTAAAAGAATCATCTGACAAAGTCGTGCAGGAGAGTCTGCTGAGGCAGCCCGGTTTCCCCGCAATGTCCGGAAAACGTATATGACCGGCGTAAGAGAAAACGGCGCCTGGCCTTGGCTGATGATAAATGCCGTATCATTCATGGCGCAAAATAACAGGGGCATTGCCCCAAAGCGAGGAGGACACAATTATGAAGAAAAACATGTTAGGTGCAGCCGTACTGGCTGCCGTGCTGGCATCAGGAGCGCTTAGCGCTTGCTCCGGCAGTCCAAAGGAAACCACGGCAGCAGATACAACTGCGGCAGCTGCCGGGACACAGGCCGCTGATTCCAAGGCAGAAGATACCACGTCCGCGGAGGAGGAAACCACCCAGGCCGGCGGAGAGCTTAAGGAAATCGTGGTAGGCGCAAGCCCTGCACCCCATGCTGAAATTCTGAATGCAGCCAAGGAGGTTCTGGCATCCAAGGGCTATGAGTTGAAAATTGTGGAATATACAGATTATGTACAGCCCAACAATGCACTGGATTCCGGCGACCTGGATGCCAATTATTTCCAGCACAAGCCATACCTGGATTCCTTTAATGCCCAGAACGGAACAAAGCTGGCCAGTGCAGGCGCTATCCACTATGAACCCTTTGGTATTTATGCAGGCAAGACAACATCCCTGGAGGAGCTTCCTGACAAGGCAACCGTACTGGTGCCAAATGATGTGAGCAATGAGGCAAGAGCCCTTCTGTTACTGGAGGCACAGGGACTGATAAAGCTGAAAGACGGCGTGGGCCTGGAGGCAACCAAGAATGATATCGTGGAGAACACCAAGAATCTGGATATCGTAGAGTTAGAGGCAGCACAGCTTCCGCGTTCCATTTCTGACGGCGACATTGCAGTCATTAACGGCAACTATGCAATCGAAGCAGGACTGAAGGTCAGCGACGCCCTGGCTACAGAGGATTCCCAGTCCCTGGCAGCTACCACCTACGGCAATGTGGTGGCAGTGAGAGAGGGAGAAGAGTCCAGCGATGCCACCAAGGCGCTGGTGGAAGCATTGACCAGCCCTGAGGTAAAGCAGTTCATGGAGGAAACATACGAAGGCGCTGTTGTTCCGCTGTTCTAGGGTGCGCTGATGACGGGAAGGAAGGTTCAAACAGGCTTCGGGAAAAGTGCATTCATATTCATAAAATTGTAAGAGGCTGTCCGCCGGGGATATACCCCGGCGGATTGTTTTATTTTACAAAATATGTTATACTTCTCCAAAAGTGCGTCCTGTTTATTATGGACATACCGGTGCAGCCCTATGGGCTTGAGAGAGGAGATAAAATCCATGGAACATGAATACGATAACGGATGCGGAACCGGAGATGGCAAGGGTCCGGATTATCATACAGATAACAGGGAACCGGTGATAGTGGCGGAACAGCCTGCCAGGGAGGTGAAGGACGGGACCTTCGGACGGGAAAACGGCGGACGGGAAGCCGGCGGTCAGGAAGCTGGAGGTCAGAATGCCGGCGGTCAGGAAGCCGGAGGTCAGAATGCTGCGGCAAAGGGGACGCCGGGCCGGGAATGCCCGGACCAGGAAAGAACGGTTCAGGGAAGCCCAGTCCGGGAAAGCCCAGTCCGGGAAAGCCCAGGCCAGGGTGGTTCCGATGGATGGAGCAGTCCCATAGATACGCCCCTAAGAGAGGACAGATGGAGCGATGGGGATAAGCCTTATCTGGGAAGTCCCTGGGAGCCGTCCCCATCCGGGACAGCATATGGGCCGGGAAAAGAGAACGGCGCCAGCGGAAACGACAGCCAGCCAATATATCAGCCGGCGCCGGCTTCTTATGGCCAGAGGCAGCCAGGGGCCGGACAGGGTCAGCCAGGTCAGGGCCAGCCGGGTCCAGCCCAGGGCGGCAGTGCCGGAATGGGCAGTGGTTCTGTTCAGAGGGACGGAAGCGACGGAAGGGGAAACAGCCGGTATCAGAGCCAATATCAGACCCAATACCAGACCCAGTACCAGTCCGGCCAGCCTGTTTACCAGGAAAAGAATAACATGGCAACCGCATCTCTGGTCATGGGAATTCTTTCTGTGTGCAGTATCTGCTGCTGCCTGCTGTTTGGTATTGTTTTCGGCGCCCTTGGCATCATATTTGCCATCATGTCAAAGAAGGAAGGCAGGATGGACGGCAAGATGGACGGTCAGGCAAAGGCAGGACTCATACTCTCTATTATTGGCATCGCTGTCACTGTGCTCATAGTTATCCTTTTTGTGGCGGTTGAGGTGCTTTACGTGATACCGGGGCTGGATTGATGGGGAATTATTATAAGAGATAATTATAAGAGGCGGAAATCAGGTTTTAATGGGACGGTATCCGGCATATAGTAGGTAGCAAGAGAGGCCGGGAGGCTGTGGACCGTGAGGATTTACGACCTTAAACAAAAAGAAGTGATTAATGTAAAGACCTGCAAGCGTCTTGGATTTGTGGGAGATGTGGATTTTGATATGGAGACGGGCTGTCTGCTGGCCCTGATTGTGCCTGGTCCGGGCTGCATATGCGGTTTTTTGGGGCGGGAGAAGGAGTATATCATTCCATTCTGCGACATCTGTCAGGTGGGAAACGATATTATACTGGTGGACATAAAAGAAAAAGATGTGACGGAAAGCATTAAATGCTGAAAGGAAACATGGCAGCGCGGATTCCAGTGGGATTCGCGCTTTATCCGTGTATGCGGGGACAGAGGAGTGGCCGCCAGGGTCTCCCCTGCCGGCCGGTTTGTGAGAAAAAGTTGTATGAAAAGCATTTGCTTTTTACAAAACTAACTATACAGATGAAATGTGAAGGTTTTATGGTGGAAATGTGAAAAAACTGTGAAGGGAACCGGAAAATGGCCGCAGCAGTCACAGGTTTTCGTGGATGATGGCCAGGATGTCTTTCAGCCTGCCTGCTTCAATCTGACCCGGAGCAGAGGCTTCCCCTACAGAGCCAAAGGTCATGCAGGAGCCGAACACTTCCCCTGACAGGCGGCTTATCAGTCCGGTGCCTTTCATGGACATGGTAATGACAGGGCAGGACAGGGACTGGCTGGCCTTATGGGTGGCTGAAAGAAGAGTAAGGACATCGCCGGCTGACTGCGGCATGACCGCAATTTTGGCTATGTCTGCCCCCAGTTCCTCCATGTGCTGCAGGCGGCGGAGCATCTCGCTTTCATCCGGTGTAGCCGTAAAATCGTGATTGGACAGGATGACGCTTACATGGTGTCTGTGGGCCAGGTCCGCCATCTCCCTTACCATATCGTCGCCGGAAAAGAGCTCTATATCCACCAGATGGATATGCCCGGAACAGATGGCGCGTTCCGCCAGGGAGCGGTAAGCCGGGAGGGAGGCGGGCAGATGGCCGCCCTCCTTATGTGTGCGGAAGGTAAAGAGAAGCGGAATGTTATCCAGAGCAGCTTCCAGGCCGGGAAGAACCTGGTCCAGGGTGCCTGGTTCCATAATGGACTCAAACCAGTCCGCCCGCCATTCAGCCACATCCACAGGCAGCTCCGTGAAGGAGGCTGCCTGACGAATCAGGGAGTCATAGTCCCTTTCCACCAAAGGAGCGCATAGTTTCGGCATTCCCTGACCAAGTACAGTTTGTTTTATAATAACATTTTTCATGATAAAGGGCACCTTTCCTGTAATCTTTTTGGTTCTGTATGGATTCATTATAAAGGAGGGAGGGGAATTCGTCCATACCGGAATGAAAAAAGAACAAAGTCCTTGCGATTCGTACTTTCTTCGGTTAAAATATATGAAGCGTTTAAGACGATACGTGAAAAAGAAAGGAAGGGTAACCCAGATGAAATGCCCCTATTGTAATGAAGCAGACACCAAAGTCATAGATTCCCGCCCGGCAGACGACAACAGCTCCATACGCAGGCGCCGCCAGTGTGAGCGCTGCGGTAAGCGCTTTACCACCTACGAAAAGCTGGAGACCATGCCGTTAATGGTAATAAAGAAGGATAATTCCAGGGAGACATATGACCGCTCCAAGATTGAAGCAGGAATCATTCACTCCTGCCATAAACGGCCGGTATCCCCCCAGCAGATTAATTCCATGATTGATGAGATTGAGAACCAGATTTTCAACATGGAGGAGAAGGAAGTGCCCACCTCCGCCATCGGAGAGCTGGTGATGGGAAAGCTTAAGGACCTGGACGAGGTGGCATATGTTCGTTTTGCCTCTGTATACCGTGAATTCAAGGATGTGAACACATTCATAGACGAGATTGGCAAATTGCTGAAAAAATAGATTGGAAGGAATACTTATAAGTATGCTGGAAATGTTTTATCCCCGCCGTTACGAGGTCTCCGCCTATGTGATACCCTTTGACCATTATCATGCACAGGGAATGCAGGGCGTGATTTTTGATATAGATAATACCCTGGTGCCCCACGACGCGCCGGCAGACGGACAGGCAGTGGAACTCTTCGGGCGGCTCCGGGCCATGGGAATGAAGACCTGCCTTTTATCCAACAATAAGGAACCCAGGGTAAAGCCGTTTGCGGATTTGGTGGGTTCCGGCTATATCCACAAGGCAGGCAAGCCGGGAGTCAGGGGATATGAGAAGGCCATGGAGCTTATGGGGACCGACAGGGACCATACCCTGTTTGTGGGAGACCAGCTGTTTACGGATGTGTACGGGGCCAACCGGGCCGGTATTTACAGTATTCTGGTAAGGCCCATGAACCCCAGGGAAGAAATACAGATAGTGCTGAAGCGTTACCTGGAAAAGCCGGTGCTGTATTTTTACAGGAAACATGCCAGAGACATAAAACAAGACAGGGAGTAACGTGAGACAATGGACGGAAAGACAAGAGTATGCGGACTGATTGCAAATCCGGTGGAACATTCCATGTCGCCCATGATGCATAATTTTTTTGCACAGAGAACAGGGATGAACCTGACCTATGTCCCTTTTAAGGTTGAGGAAAGCCGGGTGGGGGATGCGGTAAAGGGGGCTTATGCCCTGAATATACAGGGGATGAATGTGACGGTTCCCTATAAGCAGCGCGTCATGGAATTCCTGGATGAGCTGGATGAGGACGCCAGGGCCATTGGGGCGGTTAATACGCTGGTCAGGACAGATGCCGGGTATAAGGGGTATAATACGGATGGCGCAGGCCTGAGCCGTGCTCTTGCGGAATCCGGCATCAGGACAGAAGGCGAACACTGCATTCTGGTTGGCGCCGGAGGAGCCGCCAAGGCAGCAGCTTATGTGCTGGCAAAGGGCGGGGCCCGGCGAATCTGTATCCTCAACCGGAATGAACAACGGGCCAGGGAGCTGGCCGGCTGTATCAACACACTGATTGGCCGCAGCCTGGCAGAGGCCCTGCCCCTTGACGGCTACAGGAATCTTCCTGCCAGGGAGGGCGGATATCTGGCTCTGCAGTCCACCAGCGTGGGCATGTATCCCCATGTTGAGGATGTTGTCATCCATGACCCGCAGTTTTACGGAATGATTCATACCGGTGTGGACATTGTCTATACCCCCGCCAGGACAAGGTTCATGAAGATGGTACAGGAGGCAGGAGGAAGGGCTGTGAACGGCCTGGACATGCTTTTGTATCAAGGCGTTATCGCTTTTGAACTGTGGAATCCCCAGGTAAAGGTGGACAGCGAAACCATAAGGATGGCAAAGCAGATGATAGAAGATTATCTGATAAGAAAACAGGCCGGGGAGGGCCGGGGAGAGAACCTGATCCTCATTGGCTTTATGGGAGCGGGAAAGACCAGTGTGGGAGAACATTTCGCGGCACGCTACCGGATGCCGATGATTGACACGGACAAGGAGATTGAGGCTGCAGCCGGTATGGCCATATCCGATATATTTGCCACCCGGGGAGAGGAAGCCTTCCGGCGCCTGGAGACAGGCGTGCTGGAAAAGCTGCTGAAGCAGGGTGGCAGGTCTGTGATTTCCGTGGGAGGCGGACTGCCTCTCAGGGCGGAAAACAGGGCGCTTCTGAAGCAGCTGGGCACCGTGGTATATCTGGATGTCCTGCCGGAGACTGTGATGGAACGAATCGGAGCCGATGTGTCGGACCGCCCCATGCTCCACGGCAGTGATGTGATGGGACGCATTATCAGTCTTTTGGATTCAAGAAAACCCCGCTATCTGGAAGCCTCCCACATGACAGTGGATGTGAACGGACGGGATGTGGATGATATCGTGGAAGAGATATACCGCAGGGCAGTGGATAAAAACCGCTAAAAAGGGAGAAATTTATACTGCCAATAAAAAAGAACTTGAAAATGCTCCCTACATAGTATAGAATATAAAAGATTAAAGACTTATGGGGCGCTTAGGCAAGCGTCATGAACGAACTCAAGGAGGAATATCTTTATGATATCAGCAGGCGATTTTAGAAATGGCATTACACTGGAAATTGACGGACAGGTTGTCCAGATTATGGAATTCCAGCATGTTAAGCCAGGCAAGGGCGCAGCATTCGTGCGTACAAAATTAAAAAATGTAATCAACGGCGGCGTGGTAGAGCGCACCTTCCGTCCTACAGAGAAGTTCCCTCAGGCAAGGATTGACAGAGTGGACATGCAGTATCTGTATGCCGACGGAGAATTATATAACTTTATGAACCAGGAGACTTATGACCAGGTAGCCCTGAACCAGGATATCATCGGCGATGCCCTGAAGTTCGTGAAAGAGAATGAGGTATGTAAGGTCTGCTCTTACAATGGCAGCGTATTCTCTGTAGAGCCTCCGCTGTTTGTTGAGCTGGAGATTACAGAGACAGAGCCAGGTTTCAAGGGCGATACCGCAACCGGTGCCAACAAGCCGGCTACCGTGGAAACCGGTGCAACCGTATACGTACCGTTATTCGTAGAAATCGGCGATAAGATTAAGATTGATACCAGGACCGGCGAATATCTGTCACGTGTATAATATAACTTGTCAGACACGCCAGAGCATGTCTGAAAATTCATTCCCGCCATCTGTACGCCTCACTTCGCGGTATATTTGTTCCAAATTCAGGTAACATAGCCCGCTATGCGCCCTTCATTCGGACCAAATCTCCCGCAAAGTGCGGCGCACAGCTGACAGAAAGCAATTTTCAGACACGCTCTGGGAAGCGGTTTGTAAGAATTGCTCCGGCAGATGCCGGGGCAGTTTTTAACTTTCCGGGAAAAGGAAAGACCTATTGTCACAGTAAAGGAGAGTATACATTGTGAATAAGATTCTGGATATGATGGAGCAGGAAATAAAGCAGGCGTTTACAGCCAGCGGATATGAGGATTCCTTTGCAAAGGTGGTTTTATCCAACCGTCCCGACCTGTGTGAATATCAGTGCAACGGCGCCATGGCTGCTGCCAAAGCATACAGGAAGAAGCCTATTGATATAGCCAGCCAGGTGGTGGAACATCTGGTTTCCGGCGGCGCCCACCCTGTTTTTTCAGAGGCAGTTGCCGTGATGCCGGGATTCATTAACCTGAAACTGTCAGAGGAGTTCCTGGCAGAGTATGCAGGTTCCATGGCCCAGGCAGACAAGCTGGGACTGGAAACGCCTCATAAGCCTGAGACAGTTATAGTGGATTACGGCGGGGCCAATGTGGCAAAACCGCTTCATGTGGGCCACCTGCGGGCGGCCATTATCGGGGAGAGCATAAAGCGCATGGGCCGGTTCCTGGGCCACCATATGATTGGCGATGTGCACTTGGGAGACTGGGGACTGCAGATGGGACTTATCATCGAGGAACTCAGGGACAGGAAGCCGGAGCTGGTGTATTTTGACGAATCCTTTGAGGGACCGTTTCCACAGGAGGCGCCGTTTACAATCAGTGAGCTGGAGGAGATATATCCCGCGGCCAGCGCCAAGTCCAAGGCTGACGAGGTGTTTAAGGAGAGGGCCCATCAGGCAACCCTGAAACTTCAGCGAGGATACGCCCCATACCGGGCAATCTGGCAGCATATCATGTCTGTCTCTGTGGCCGACCTTAAGAAAAATTATGCAAACCTGAACGTGGAATTCGATTTGTGGAAGGGCGAAAGCGATGCAGAGCCATACATTGCGGATATGATTCAGATGCTGGTGGATAAGGGGCTGGCCCATGAGAGCCAGGGCGCGCTGGTGGTGGATGTGGCACAGGATACGGATACCAAGGAGATTCCCCCCTGCCTGATTCGCAAATCCGACGGAGCTTCCCTCTATGCCACATCTGATTTGGCAACCATTGTGGAACGGGAGCAGGATTTTAAACCGGACCGGTATATATATGTGGTGGACAAGCGCCAGGGTATGCATTTTGAGCAGGTGTTCAGGGCGGCTAAGAAGGCTGGTATTGTGAAAGAAGATACCCCCATGATTTTCCTGGGCTTCGGCACCATGAACGGCAAGGACGGAAAGCCCTTCAAGACCCGTGAGGGCGGAGTCATGCGTCTGGAAACGCTTATTGAGGAAATCAATGAAGCTGTATATCAGAGAATCATGGAGAACAGGACCGTATCAGAGGACGAGGCCAGGAGCACGGCGGCCGTGGTAGGGCTGGCGGCCCTTAAGTACGGCGATTTGTCCAACCAGGCAGCCAAGGATTATGTCTTTGATATTGAGCGCTTTACATCCTTTGAGGGAAATACAGGTCCGTACATCCTCTATACCATTGTGCGGATAAAATCCATTCTTGCCAAATACAGGGAGAACGGGGGCCAGGTCAGCCCGGATGGCTCTGAAAAGAAGATTCTTGCCTGCACAGGCAGCTCCGAGAAGGCGCTGATGCTTATGCTGGCCAGATATAACGAGGTCCTGGAAAACAGTTTTGCTGAGACAGCGCCTCATAAGATATGCCAGTATATCTATGAGCTGGCCAATGCCTTCAACAGCTTTTATCATGACACCAAGATTCTGGCAGAGGAGGATGAAGCCAGGAAGGAGAGCTATATCGGTTTGATTTCCCTTACCAGGCGGGTGCTGGAAACCTGTATCGGACTATTGGGAATCGAGGCTCCGGAGCGCATGTAACCGCGGGGATGTCCCGGGATATTCTGCGGCCCCCTGCCTTGGTGCAGGGGGAGCAGAGATATCCCGCTGAAAGGATGCATGAAGCAGATGAAGATTGTCAGGATGGACACCAGCAGCTTCTGGAAAGGAGAGGCTGGTGTGAAAGGCCTGGTTGAAGACCAGGGGGAAACATTTGAGGTAAATTTATATCTGGGAAACGGAAAGGTAAGGGATTATTCCTGTTCCTGCAGCAAAGGGAATTCTTACAGGGGAATGTGCGCCCATGGGGAGGCCCTTTTTGCGTATTATAAACAGCGGAGGGAGGAGGCGTCCAAACCAATGGTTCACACGTCCTCCCAGGTCCACACCATGATACGGGAGTACACGAACCGGGAGGTGGCCAGGATTCTGGCGGAGGATGTGGATGCCCAGGTTAAGCTGGAACCAGTGCTGATTCTGGACGGAAAGGACACTCATCTGGAGTTTAAGGTGGGAATTACCCGTTTTTATGCTGTGCGCGATTTGGGGGCATTTAAGGAGGCCGTTGAAAACAGCGCCCATGTGGCCTATGGAAAGGACCTGTCCTTTCATCATCACAAATCAGCTTTTACTGACAGCAGCAGGGAACTGCTGGCCCTGCTTATGGGAGCCGCGGAAAACCAGAAAGCAATCCGCAGCCTGACCTTAAACCGTATGAACCGGGACCGTTTTTTTGAAATGGTGGCCGGCCGTACCATAGAGGTCCAGCTTCCCGGAGGAAACCGGGTCATGATGGAAATGGAGGATTCGGACCCGGTGGCTTTACTTAAGGTGGAAAAGACGGGAAGGGACGGACTGAAAGCCAGCCTTATGGGCGTGGCGCCCATGAAAGGAAGCGAGGACCCAAGGCGGGTGGCTGCCTGTTTCCGTGGGGAACGGTTTCTTTACGTGGCATCAGGCCAGAGGCTGTACCGGTGCAGCGAGTCATGCACCCAGGTCATGGGTCTGTTCATGGAACAGATGTGCATGGAACGGGATGGAAGCGTGATGGTGGGGCAGAGGGATATTCCCCTGTTTTATGAGCGGGTGGTCAAGCATATTCTTCCATACTGCCGTCTTATGCTGGAGGAAGTGGATTTTAAGGATTACGAGCCGGAGCCATTAAAGGCGTCCTTCCGGTTCGGCACAGGGGAGGATGGCGCACTTGTGATGGAACCATCCCTTGCTTACGGCAGTTATGAATTCCATCCCCTGGAGGATGAGAATCTTCCCAGGACTATCTGCCGCGATGTGCCGGGCGAGTTCAGGGTTAGCCAGCTG
>OLFS01002653.1_pt1 | contig 10646 bp, 16 predicted proteins | sample 1605491 | NCBI WGS metagenome assembly OLFS01 (sample SAMEA3888921, study PRJEB22519) | human gut metagenome | biome: human gut; feature: human-associated habitat; material: faeces | place: Denmark | collected 2011 | reverse complement strand
TCTTCTTGATTATCTGCTTTGCCGCAGTCCCTATGATCGGGCCGCAGAGCAGATCGTCGTTGCCTGTAAGCAGAGACGGGTATCAGGATGTATTGCGGCACATTCCATTTCAAATATGTTCTTTATTTTGCGTAAAGTGTTTAGTGTTGCGTAAAGACGTAAACTGTTGTTAAGCATATGCGAATTATTTGAGGTTGAAGAAATCGACAAGGCAAAGATTCTCAATGCCCTGGCAGATGAAACATTTTCAGATTTTGAGGATTGTCTGCAAAAGGAGTGTGCGGCTGCATTTCAGGCGGATTATATTGTTACAAGGAACTGTGCAGACTTTAAGAGCAGCGGAACACCCTGTATAGAGCCAGCAGAGTTCTGTAAAATGCTTTCAGAATAGCATAATCTTGCGGTATTCATTTCAAGGCTATGACAAATCCATATCTTCGGGGAAGGCAATACAAGAACAACGGCAGTGTTCTTCATCAAGTATTTAGGGACACCTGGGTTCTCTGCAACCAATGATATTTTTGCGGAAAATGCGTGGTATTTCAGAAATGCACTTGTCCGTGCAAACTATACGAACCTGCAAACAGGTATTCACGAAACAACAGAGTATTTGGAAACATTTCTCAGAAATCTGCTTTTGAACGAGAAAAATGAGCTTCATAGTCGAAATCTTCATATAAGTGGACTTTTGAATGAAGGAAAAGTGGACATTCAAGATCAAAAAGTGGATATTGAAAGTATGCTTTCTGAAAAAGGCAGTGATTTCTCAGTAAAAACGACGGAACATATCCACAAACTCTTTGAAAAGTTTGGATTTGATGAGGTGTTTGGAAGAAGTGCAGTTATGGAGCTTCTTGAGCTGAAAGGTTCAGGTGCTTCAAAACTTCTTTCCAATTTGGTGCAGGCAGATATTATTGAATCAGTATCCGGTCATGGAAAAGGAAAATATAAATTCAAGAAGTAGTTAGAAAATTTCAAGAAGCGATGGCTATGGAGAATAAATTAGAAAAAATCGGTCAAAATAGTTTTATGGATAATTTTGTTAAAACCGATGACATCTTAAAGGATATGTGTGGGATTATCGAGTCCTCACAAAAAGCTGCATATCAGGCTGTCAATACATTGCTCGTGCAGAGAAATTGGTTGATTGGTTACAGAATAGCAGAAGAAGAATTAGGTGGAGATGAACGCTCGGAGTATGGGCTAGAGGTAATAAAGAAAATTTCTAAAGAACTGACTCAGCGATATGGAAAAGGATATGATAGAAGTAATTTATATCATTGTCTGAAGTTTTATAAAACCTTTCCTGAAATTGTCGACACGGCGTGTAGACAATCCGGCGTTCTGCTTTCGTGGTCGCATTATAGAACATTATTACAGGTCAAAGACCCTGAAGCTCGTGACTGGTATGAGAAAGAAGCCGCAGAACAGACTTGGAGTGTTCGTACTTTGCAGAGGAACATTTCTTCTCAGTATTATTATCGTATGCTGGGGACACAGAAAAAAGAGCTTGTAGAAAGTGAAATGAAGGAACTGACTGCACCGTATCAGAATGATAAGTTGGAGTTCATTAAAAATCCGGTAGTTGCGGAGTTCTTAGGATTTTCGCAGAATACAGATTTTACAGAGAGTGACCTTGAGAAAAGTATCCTTTCCAATTTGCAGAAATTCTTGATGGAGCTTGGAAAGGGATATGCTTTTGTGGCAAGACAGCAGCATATTCATACGGAGAAGCAGGACTATTATATCGACCTTGTGTTTTACAATTACATACTGAAATGCTTTGTTCTCATCGACCTGAAAACAGAGAAGATAACACATCAAGATGTAGGACAGATGGACATGTATATCCGTATGTATGACGAACTGAAACGCAGTGAAGGCGATAACCCAACAATCGGTATTGTTCTTTGTTCCGATACAGATGATGATATTGCCCGTTATTCTGTTATGCACGGCAATGAACAATTATTTGCTTCCAAGTACAAATTATACCTGCCGACAAAAGAAGAACTGAAAGCGGAGATTGAAACTCAAAAGGCAATGTTCTATCTTCAACAGCAGGATAACGAAGAAAAGGAAACAGAATAGAATTTGTGCAGACGGTCTGCACAAATTGCAAAATCTAAGGTCATTGAACAAAAAAGCCTTTATGGGCGGAATTTTTCAATGAAAATATTGAAAGATACTGAGGTGTTAGCAAATTGCGACACCTCTTTTCTTTTGCGAAAAACCTACTTGAAAAAATTTTCGTATCAGGTATAATAAAACTATCGAAAGCAAAGTGCTTCCGATAGAAAAGAAAGCGAGGTGCAGGTATGAGAAGCAAGAGTCCTGAACTTATGAGTGAGATAAAAAAGTATATCGAGGATTATTACCTGCAAAACAGACAATCCCCATCGACTACAAAGATTGCTGAAGCGGTTGGTATTGCCAGAGGTACAGCATATAAATACTTGGTAGAGATGGCTGAGAAGAATATGATTGAGTATGACGGGCAGGAGATTCGTACCAATGTGACCCGTAAGTACAGTGGCGAACAGACACAGACACCGATTGTAGGTTCTATTCCTTGTGGCAGTCCTCAGTATGAGGAAGAAAATATTGAAGAATATGTATCACTTCCTACTGCCATTTTCGGCAAAGGAGATTTCTTCATATTAAGAGCAAGCGGTCAGTCTATGATTGAAGCAGGGATTGATGACGGCGACCTTGTGGTTGTTAAAAAGCAGGTAGAAGCCAATGATGGCGATATAGTAGTTGCCCTTGTGGATAATCAGAATACATTGAAACGCTACTTCCGAGATGATGAGAATAAGAAAATCATTCTCCACCCGGAAAATAAGAAGATGAAAGACATCATTGTAGATGAGTGCTGCATTCAGGGTGTGGCTTGTCACATCATCAAAGAACTATAACAGAGGACAGACGAATGAGAACACTTGAAGGAATTCGCTATCTAATCAATTTGGATAGTGCGGAAATACAACAGAACTTTGCCGGAGGAGTTGCACCGCCGGACAAGGTGGAGTCGGAGGTGGACACAACTTGAGTATTTATATGTCAAGAGCCGAGTTGGAAGAAATCAGCGAAGGCTTGATAACAGCTTATGCTAATAAGTTTAGCAATCGAGTGATTCAATCCATCGACATAGAACATTTCATTACAGAATTTCTTATGTTACGAATTGAATACGCTTCTTTCGCAGAAGATGATGCAGGCAGGATTGGCTTTCTGGCAGATGGAGCAACACCACTGCTGATACATCAGGACGGAAAAATTATTCCCTTTGTTTTCCCGAAAGATACCATCGTACTTGATAAATTTCTTCTTGCTGAAAAGGAGCAGGGACGTCGCAGATTTACAATGGCACACGAAGCGTCACATCATATCTTGAGTAAGATGTATGCAATGCCGAGTGAAGGATGCTTTCATGCAGAGTATGACAGTGAGCGTAGTTATTCCAAAGAGGAACTGGCTCAGATGTTTGCGTCTGTTGAGTGGCAGGCAGATACAATGGGAGCTTCGCTTCTTATGCCGAGAAGAATTATTGAAAATGCCTTGGCGAAATATAATCAGTCAAATCCGATAAGAGTTTATGGCGATAATACCATTACTTCAAAGGATAAAGCAGTTATCCGTAGAATGGCAGCTTATATCGGAGTATCTTATACAGCCTTGGTTATCAGATTGAGAGATATGGGACTATTTGAGTATCACAATATCCTTGAGTACATTTCCAATGAGTTAAATCTGGGAGGTGTTTCTCAATGAGGTTACAGACTCAGGTAGCACCTGAAATACAAAAGAGATTGCTTCTGTCAAGAGTGGAAGCTGAAAGCCTGAAAGAGCGTGATATTCTCTGCCCGACTTGTGGGTTCAGGATACAGAGAGTTTTTTCAGATGCAACCGGACATTTGAGTGTGAAGTGTCAGAAATGCAAGAATGTCCACATCTTAAATCTCGCTTACTTCCGAAGAATCCGTAGGAACGGATATGGCAGGAATTGCAGGCGATGAAGATTACAAGTAAATATCGAAACGATTTCTAATCGAGTAAGCGGAGATAAGCAATTTATTTGCTAAACTACCAAGCACCGTACGAAGCCGGATAAGTGAAGAATAGAAGTATTCTTTGCTGTCCAGATTCGACGGTGCTTTTTTGTTGCTGTTTTACTCGATTATGCTTCGTGCAGTATTAGGTCTTTTCCCTTACTTGGGAAAGGACTTTTATGTTTTATACCGTTTGGCAGTGCCAGATAGCTGAGTACCCGTAATCTCCGAATTTTGAAACATATCAATTTTTCAAAATTCAAAGGAGATTACGGAAATGACAAACAAACTTACATTAACAGAACAAGAAGAATTATTTGCAAAGGATTGTAAACTGATAAATCTTAAATACGAATATAACGGTTATACCGGAGATGAAAGATGGGCGATTATTACGGAATTATCTGTAAAAGAGCTTTGGGAGAAGTATCCCCTTGTTATAGAAAGATATTCTCCGTTTGTTCATCTTTCCATTGCACAGGGAGAGGTAATTGACGATGCAAACCGAAATGAGGACAAGTATGCAAAGAGAAGCAGTCGCACACTTGACTGCTATGGATATGACGATGAAATGTCCTCACAGTTCCATAAAGAACTTGCCATTATGTTTGACGACCCGTTTGAAAGAGCAGAGGAAGAAAGACTTGAACAGGAAAGAGAAGAATTACGTCAGTGTGAAATCAGAAAAGCAAGAATAGCACTTTCAATGTTGCAGCCACTTCAAAGGGAACGCCTTATGAAGAATGTGTGCTGCGGTCTGAGTTCCAGAGCGATTGCAAAGCAGGAGGGCGTATATTACAGCTCCGTAGATAAGTCTATTGCAGCGGCAAAGAAAAACTTTATCAAATTTTATGAAAATCTCTGATTTTGGGTGTGCATTTCAGACCCCTTTGTCCAAATGAGTGAAGGGGTTATTTCATTCCGGATACGAATGACACTTTAAAAATTTGATTCTTGTGAGGTTATGTATATGAAAGAAAAAATGATTTGTCGTGGGGATTTATTCTACTATGACTTTGGAGATAACAGTGGTTCAGTACAAAGCGGAGAACGTCCGGTGCTTGTCATTCAGGCAGACGATTATAACCAGAATGCTCCGACGATTATTGTTGCAGCGGTTACAAGTGTAATCAAGAAAAGATATTTGCCATCGCACATTATTCTTGGCGAGGAGTTTGGACTGAAGAAACCGTCAATGGTTCTTCTGGAGCAGATACGGACAGTCAATAGAGAGGATTTGCGTGAATACATAGGTACGGTAGATGACGATAAACTTTTCAGGCAGATAAACGCAACTTTGAAAAAGACTTTTGGACTTTGGGTTTACAAGCCGGAGGGGAAAGAAAATATTCGTTGTCTATGCCCGAAGTGCCTGAATGATTACATCCACAATCCGGACTATATTGTAAGGCGACTTGACCCATTTGCAAAGCGAAAAGACAGATGTGATAAGTGTGATGGGGATGGTTGGGATTATGTTGTTACCGACAGATATTCATCAAAGAAAGAAAAGAGGGGAAGCAATGACAGAAAATAAAATCATTATTCCTATCTGGAAGAAGTCCAATCTTACAGTAGAAGAAGCCGCAGCTTATTGTGGTATTGGCTCAAGAAAATTAAGAGAAATGTCCGACTCGGAGTTTTGCCCTTTTGTTCTTTGGAATGGAAGTAAGCGACTGATTAAAAGAAGAAAACTGGACGAATATCTTGATAATGCGTATTCGATATAGCTGATTTGTAAAATGTGCGATGGGTCGGTTCGCATGATAGGCTCATCGTCATTTTTTAATTATCATAAGGGCAGAAAAAAACAAGGAGGTGCTTCCGTAATGGCAGATACAGAAAAGATTATCCGAAAAAAATATGATGTGCCGATATGGCATAAGTCTAATTTGACGATTGATGAAGCAGTTGAATATTCTGGCATAGGTAGAGAAAGACTGAGAAAACTAACAAGCCAAGAAGAATGCCCATTTGTTCTTCATATAGGAAATCGTCGAATGATTAAGAGGAGGATTTTTGATGAATACATTGAAAAACTTACTTTCCTTGAATGATGATGAACGCTTACTTGCCGAAGTAAGAACATATCAGGAAAAACTCATAAGCAATGCTGAAGAACCGATATGGGAAAGAAAGTGGCTGACAATCGAAGAAGCCGCAGCATATTCCGGTATAGGAAGAACGAAGTTGCGTGAGTTGTCTAATCAAGCAGGTTGTCCCTTTGCAATATGGATAGGCAATAAAATCCATATTGTGAGGGAACGACTGGACAAATATATAGATAAGCAGTTTAGAATTTAGGAGGACACAATGGCGACAAAAAGAAAAGATAAATCAAGAGTTGTTCTGAAAACCGGAGAGGTTCAGAGAAAAGACGGTACTTATCAATTTAGCTGGCAGGACAGCCAGATGAAAAGAAGATTTGTTTACGCAAGAACTTTAGATGACCTGAGAGAAAAAGAAAAGCGTATTCAGAAAGATAAATGTGATGGTATTAAGACCGAAGCACGATACACAACCATTGATGAATTATTTGACCTTTGGGCAAATATGAAAAGAGGGCTGAAGAATAATACCTTTGAAAATTACAAATATATGTACAATACCTTTGTGCGACCAGTGATTGGAAGTAAAAGAATATCAACGCTGAAGAAATCAGATATTAAGAAATACTACAATTATCTTGTTGATGAAAGAAATTTGAAGCCTTCAACGATTGATAATATACATACGGTTCTTCATCAGGTTTTACAGATTGCTGTCGATGATGACTTCATCAGAAATAACCCGTCAGATAATGTGTTGAGAGAATTGAAAAAAGCACATTGTTTTCAGTCGGAAAAGCGTAGAGCGTTGACGAAACCGGAGCAGGAGCTATTTCTGAATTTCCTGAAAACCCACCCTGTATATGAACACTGGTATCCGGTCTTTGCAGTAATGATAGGAACTGGACTTCGTGTGGGGGAAGTAACTGGATTGAGATGGTGTGATATTGATATGGAAAGTGGAATGATTGATGTTAATCATACTCTTGTATATTATGACCACAGAACTGAGGGGAGTAAAAGTGGCTGTTATTTCAATGTAAATACAACGAAGACTCCGGCGAGTATGAGGCAGGTTCCAATGCTCGGTTTTGTGAGAGAAGCATTTGAACAGGAGAAACAGAAGCAGGAAGATTTAGGACTTCATTGCGAGGTCACGATTGACGGATATACAGATTTTATTTTCATCAATCGTTTTGGTCAGGCACAGCACCAAGCCACACTCAACAAAGCAATCCGAAGAATTATCCGTGATTGCAATGATGAGCAGTTTTTGCACAGTGATGAACCTGATGTGTTACTTCCTCATTTTAGCTGCCACTCGCTTAGACATACATTTACAACAAGAATGTGTGAAGCTGGAGTAAATATAAAGGTCATTCAAGACGCACTCGGACATTCAGATATTTCAACTACACTGAACATCTATGCTGATGTTACAAAAGAAATGAAAGCGGAAGAGTTCAAAGGATTGGATAGCTACTTCAAAGTATAATATTGGACTTCACATACAGAAAGAGAACATACAGAGTGTTGTGTGTTCTTTTTTCTTGTTCTGAAGCAGGAAAAGATAAGGCAGCGTTACTTTGATGTGGATTGACATTGTAAATAAGAGAAGTTATAATTTCTTGTATATGAATATGCTCTTGCATATACTACTATCGCCCTACATCATTTACATCATATTTTACATCATTTGCCCGCAAAGTGACTCAAAGTAGAGCAAAAATATGAAGTATGGGGGATGATTGGAATATGGAGAATTTAATAGTATTAACACCAGCTTGGTCGAGTATGAAAGAACCACAAAAAGGGTCCCGACGATGAAGACGCTGGGCGGTTCCGATGCTTCCAAGAAGGAAGGAAAGGCGGCTGCACCTGCTGCGCAGGCCGTGGAGCCGGTAAAGGATATTGATTTTTCAAAGGTAGAGATAGAGCCACTGTTTAAGGATTTTGTGGATTTTGAGACCTTTGCAAAGTCCGACTACAGGGCTGTGAAGGTAAAAGAGTGCTCGGCAGTGCCAAAGAGCAAGAAGCTTCTCAAGTTTGTGCTGGACGACGGAAGCGGTGAGGACCGTGTGATTTTAAGCGGAATCCATGAGTATTATGAGCCCGAGGAACTGGTGGGAAAGACAGCCATCGCTATTACGAACCTGCCTCCCCGTCCAATGATGGGCATTGATTCCTGCGGTATGCTGATTTCTGCGGTTCATCATGAAGAGGGCCAGGAACGTCTGCATCTTCTGATGGTGGATGACAGGATTCCTGCGGGAGCAAAGCTGTATTAAATTGAATCTATGGTTTTCAGATAATGACCGGGGCGGGAGTTAAAAATCCTGCCCCGGTTTTTTGACGGAAAAAGGCAGCATAAACGCACTTTTTATTAAGACAACCCGGATTTCTCCTGCTATAATAAAATGAACCAGACCAGGAGGTGGCATAATGAAACAACAAAAGGATATAGTGGGAAAGGTTCTTGATTATATTGAGGGACATCTAAAGGAGGAACTGAACCTGGAGCAGATAGCAGAGCATGCAGGTTATTCCAGGTTCCATCTGAACCGGATGTTCATGGAAGAAACCGGGTGCACGATTTATAAATATGTGCAGGAGCGCAGGCTTACCCTGGCGGCAGAGAAACTGGTGGATACGGATATGGACATCGCACAGATTTCTTATGATGCGGGATACCAGTCCCAGCAGGCATTTTCCCTTGCTTTTAAGCAGGTATATGGGTGTCCTCCGGGAACCTACAGAAAGCGGGGAATCCATGTGCCTGCCAAGAAACGGATACAGATGCATAATATATCCTGTTTTTTTGTATCCGGAATGTATGGAAAATTATTGGGGAGGATTGCGGCGTGAGCACCATACCTTATGTAATTGAACAGACGGGAAGAGGAGAGAGAAGCTATGACATATATTCCAGGCTTCTGTCGGACCGGATTATTTTTCTGGGGGAGGATGTGAATGACACGTCGGCCAGCCTGATAATAGCCCAGATGCTGTTTCTGGAATCCGCTGACCCGGACAAGGATATACAGCTGTATATCAACAGTCCGGGAGGTTCCGTGACAGCGGGCTGGGCTGTTTATGACACCATGCAGTATATTAAATGCGATGTGTCAACCATCTGCCTTGGGCTGGCAGCCAGCTTCGGGGCCTTTTTGCTGGCAGGCGGAACCCATGGAAAGCGCATGGCCCTTCCTAATTCTGAAATCATGATACACCAGCCGGCCATCCATGGAAATGGAATCCAGGGCCCTGCCAGCGACATCAAAATCATGTCGGATTATATGCAGAAAAGCAGGCAGCGCCTGAACCGGGTCCTGGCGGCCAATACAGGCCGTTCCGTGGAAGAAATCGCCAGGGATACGGAACGGGATAATTTCATGAGCGCCAGTGAGGCGTTGGAGTACGGCCTGATTGATTCTGTCCTTACAAGGCGGTAATACATGCACAGGCGGCTGTGGCCTATATGCAGTTCCCCATGGAAAGCCCATATGCAATCCCGCATAAGGTGTCGATACCGGAGGAATGCCCGATGCCCGAAAATACGTTCAGAATTGTTTCGGAAGAAGGAAGGCCAATCAGGCTGCTGACAGCCGGACTGAAGTGACGCTGTACGGAGCAGTCCAAAAAAGCGCGGCTGATATCATTGGTGTCAGACCGGCGGGCTGCTATCTCTTGGCAAAGACACAGGGCAAAGGGATGGTTTTCCTCTCCGCAATAGATGAGTCCCGCCAGGACTCCGCATAAAAAATCATCTCCGCTTGGCGTAAGCCCTATTCCAAGTCCTATAAGCCCTGCCAGGTTTTGGGCCGCTGCCTGGTACATGTCCTGTTCCAGGCATATGCTGCATTGGCGGATATGGTTTTGGGCCGCAGTCAGAATGAGGCGGCCTTCTTCCCCTGCCTTTATCCCGCTGCCGTCCCGGACATCGCTGAACAGCAGCCGGAATATGCCTGCCTGTGAACCGGCGACGGCCTGGCGGACCCGCGTGAGAAGCTCTCTGCAGGGAAATTCCCCGGGAGGGGAGGTTAATTGGGTGCAGAGGACTTTTCCGGGCCGGTACAGAAAGGTTACAGGGCGTTCCGGTGAGGATATGAGAAGCCGGCTGCCGCTAAAGGACACCGGCTGCCCCGGCTGAACAGGAAGCTCCTCAAAGCATTGTGCATCCATGTCCGTTATCATGCTGATGGGGGACATGGGCGAAGAGGCTGCCTGGAGAGCCAGAAGCTGTTCTCCGGACCGGATATTTACTGTTTTTTTGTAGACCGAGTGGACGGTCCAGGAAGGATACAGGCTCAATTGCTGTTCCACGTATGTGGTAATGGCTGTGACTGCATGGCTCATCAGGTTTCTCCCAGTGTTAAATAGATATACAATAAAATAGAATGGTTTTAACATAATGGCGTTTCCGCTCCATGGCGGAAACGCTATTTTTGTTTGTTTGATGCATTTGTAACAATGCCTCAACAATAGATTTTACCAGATTATTATAAAAAACACAAAAACAAATTTCAAAATATGAAATTTTTATACA
>OLFS01002645.1_pt1 | contig 10689 bp, 8 predicted proteins | sample 1605491 | NCBI WGS metagenome assembly OLFS01 (sample SAMEA3888921, study PRJEB22519) | human gut metagenome | biome: human gut; feature: human-associated habitat; material: faeces | place: Denmark | collected 2011 | reverse complement strand
GATATTCTGACTGACGAAGGTTCTGTTATCAGCGGCTCTATGGGATTGCTTCCTTCAGCTTCTACCGGTGAAAGTACTCCAGTATTCGAACCGATTCATGGTTCATGGCCACAGGCGAAGGGCTTGAATATTGCGAACCCGTTGGCACAGATTCTGTCTGTAGCTATGTTATTTGAATACTTCGACTGCAAGGAAGAAGGTGCGCTGATTCGTAAGGCGGTTGATGCATCACTGGATGAAAACGTACGTACACCTGAAATTCAAGTGGCCGATGGTGCCAAATACGGTACAAAGGAAGTAGGACAGTGGATTGTTGACTATATCAAGAAGGCTTAAACAGATCTTCTGAATAAGATATATGGAGGCTGGATTCTTTAAATGGAGTTCAGCCTCTTTTTGGCTCATTCCGTTTCTTTGTTTTTTTACTGAAGAAAATGAGTCCGTTGGGAGAAAAAACTAGTCGGACTGTTAAAAAGTAAAAGAGTAAGATATTTGCTAATGAAAAACAGTACATTTGCACAGATTAATACACAAGTGCTATGACAAAAAATTATCTATTCTTACTGTTGGGTTTGCTGCTTGCAGCGTGTAGTTCTGATGACAAGGACGAACAACCGATTTTAGTGACCAATGTTGTAATGCCTGCTTCGGGAACAGTATTCAAGCCGGGTGAAAAGGTAACGATAATGGCGAAAGGATTTCAAGACAATGATGAAATCATGTTCGATATTCGCTGGCCGCTTCAAGACGAAGTGCTGCATGAAGGATATGCTAAAGGGGGACGGGGTGTTATAACGGAAAAGACGGCTACGAGCATTACTTTTCTGGCTCCCGGACACTGGCCTGCTTCTACAACGGAAATCTTGTTACGCCGCTCCGGTCAAATGATGTCTTTAGGAAAGATTTCGGTGGCGGATGGACAGGCACCCAAAGATTTTCAGCTTTATGGTATCATTAATTCTCGCTCCAATACCCACCGTCCTCATGCTATCGAATACATCAATCTTGAAAAGCCTCAGACGGCAGAGATAGTACGACTTGCAGATAATCAAGACTTCTCTTGTGTAGTCAACCTTCCCGGAAGCTGGAGCCTTAGTGGAGTATGGACGAAGGATGATCGCCGTACGACCGGACTTTATGATCTTTCTATGAACTATTGGGAAAAGCCGGGAGCTGATCAGCTTGTAACAATGGGGATAGCGACCGCTAACTCTGTATTTGGGGTATATCAAGGCGGAGACCGTTTATTTGTTAAAACAGTTAATGTGATGCCCTATTCCAGAATGTATGTGCCGGAGAAACCTGATTATGGTTTTCTGCTGCCCGAAGGGATGAAGGCTGAAGCATTGTCACGTTATCCCTGTATACAAATGAGTGATGGAAATATACTCTGTTCGGCTGATAACGGCGATGGAACTTTTTCACCAGTAGTCTTGAACGGGCAAAATATAGAAGAGAAAAGTATATATGTTGGCGAACCGATAGAGGCTGTGGCATTGATCCCTTTTTGGATAGTTAAGCCTGTAGAAGGTATGGGAACGGCTAAATATACACGTGTTGGCGGATATATCGTATCGAAGAGAAATGGTGCTACAATAGCAGAGGGAGATGGAACAGAATTTAGACTATGGAACCCGACTACAAAGATGCTGGATGAACCTTTCACCACATTCTCTAGTGCTGCGTGTTCAGTAGCCACACTTGTTTCGGAAGATTTTAAGAAACAGGAGCTTTATGTATTGTTTGATGGTAGTCGGAATGGAAGGCTGATTTATGTATATGATTTACTAAAAGGTAGCTGGGAGTCATTATATCCAGGGGGTGGATTTCCTTATTCAGAAATCGTATTAGCCCGATAAGATTATTACTCAGCTATTCTCCGGGCTACTATGCACAAAGGCCCTTTTTCATGCTTATATGAAGCAATGGAGATAAAGCCGGACTGCAAGAGTATGGATTTCAATTCATCACAAGAACGAATAATCATCCCGTCAATCAGATTTGTCCAAGTTTTGACTGACGGGTTATTCAGTTCGCAGCAAATCAGGAAATGTCCGTTTCGCTTTAATACCCGTGTTACTTCGGTGAATGCTTTCGGAAGATCGTTCCAAAAGTAAACCGTCTCGAAGGCAGTGACCACGTCGAACATTTCATGGGTATAAGGCAGCGTGTCTACCGTGCCTTGTTCTATAAAACAGCGGGTGGAAAGATATTTCTTGTTTTTCTTCTGTGCGAAAAGGACACTTTCCGGAGAAATGTCAATGCCGTATGCTTTTCCTTGCGGACAGCGATGCATCAGCTGTGTAAGATTGGCTCCGCCACCGCAACCAATGTCGAGCACATTCCATTCCTTATTCCATACTATATGTGACATTCCCCATTCGGAAAGCAAAGTGTGCCGTTTATTCATTTCCCGGAGAATGACTCTTCCCCAAAAGCCTTCAGGCTTTTTGAGATTGTGGAATAACTTATGGATGATATTTCTTTTGCCCATGTTATAAACTAACTTTGCACGATGGAATAGATGATAATGCCTGCTAAAGTCAGCAATCCGGTATAGATCATAACTTCCGTTTGTTTTATTCCGGCGCCTTTTCCAGGAGCAGAAATGTCTGACTGAAGTCGTGCCGTTAACTTGTGGGCGATAAAGTAGAACAGCCAACCTCCGAATCCACCGATAATGGCTCCTGCTACTAAATCACCGGGATAATGCAATCCCAGGTACAGGCGTGTATAAGAGTTGGTAAATGCCCAAAGTACGATAAATATGCTTAACCAGCGTTTACGGAACAGGCAAATCAGAAATATGGCAAGTCCGAAAGAATTGGCAGCATGACAGGAAGGGAAACCGAATCCTCCTCCTCGTCTTCCATTCACAATATAGACCAAATCCGCTATCGGATTTTCCGGATTGGAGGGACGCAGGCGACCTACCAGCGGACGAAGAAAACTATTGCACATCTGATCGGCAAACGTGATAGTGAGGGCGATCGCTACCACATAGCACAAAGCCACTTTACAATGAAAATTCTTGAGCAGTATATATAAGATACTGGCATACATCGGGACCCATATAACTTTACCTGTGAATGCACTCATGAAGTAATCCCAGAAAGGCGAATGTATTCCGTTGAAGAACAAAAGCAGTTGGGTGTCTATATCCGAAAGAAATTCTATCATAAAATAAATCGTATTATTAAAAGGTGGATTTGTCTGATCTTATCGCTTAGCCAGGTCATCATATAGTTTCTGAAGGAAGGCTTTGCCTTTTTCCAGATTGGCTCCTTTCTCTGTCCCCTCATCTATCTGGACGGTGTTGGCATCCAGATTGTACACTAATTGATTTTCCGCAGTCACCATGCCAAACAGTGTCGGTTCCGTGAAATACCCGAAGTGGGGAGAAGACGGATTAAAGATATTCTTGCTGAAAGTAAAGTCATCATGCGGCAATCCGAGCTGAGAAAGCAGCGTAGCGGCAATATCGATCTGCGAAGCGTATGTGTCTACTACTCGTGGTTCTTTCACGGCTCCTCCGATCAGTATTAGCGGAATTGTATGCCCTTCCAGCGGATTTTCTACCGGACGCGGATAAGCTCCCAAATGATCCGGTACAAGTACGATCAGTGTATTCTTCCACATCGGGGTCTCCTTATACTGTCTCACAAAATCTCCTACGCAACTATCAGCATAGGCGAAAGCATTCAGCACTTTATCGTCTAATCGGTAGAACGGAACTTCAAACGGCTCGTGACTGCTTGATGTCTGCACGATTTTAAAGAAAGGTTCCTGCTGCTTCTCTTCTTTGAGGTCTTTCAGGAAACGTTGGAAAAGTGTATGATCCGGTGCTCCCCATTTACCCTGACGTTCGGACAAAGGAAAATCCGTCTCGGAGATAATCTTCTCAATACCCGATGAAACCAGATAAGAGCGCATATTGGTGAAGTCTGCATCCCCTCCGTAATAGTATTCCAAACTGTATCCGGCATTTTTCAGACTGCGAGGAATGGAAGGAAGTCCGTCCGTTTTCTCAGGATACTTCATTATGCTGGTACTCGGCTGACCGGGATAACCACTGATAATAGATGCCAGTCCTCGATCCGTCCGGAAACTGTTTGCGTAGAAATTAGTGAATAACACTCCTTCTTTACCGAATTTATCCATATTCACTGCTACATTCGGCTGTCCCCCCATTGTTTCCATTAAGTGTGTAGAAAAACTTTCGAGGATAATAAAGATGATATTCGGGCGTTGAGTATTTAGAATTTGCGGGATACTGTCTGTTGCTGCCACAGGTTTATCCAGCATTTCGGCCAACAAGTCATCTGCAACTTTCGGGTCCATAAACCGATATTGCTTATCGAAATTGTTTTGATGGGTAGCAGAATACATAAAACTGAATGCCGGATTGATGGCTGCATGATTCATCCGTTGGTTTTGGCTATAGTATACTTTGCTCAGGTTCATTGTCGATACGGAAAAACCGCCACGGATAGGAATGAAGAGCGCAGCTGTCAGTAATAAAAGGACGAGAGATACATACTGCCGCTGATAAGGTATCTTCAACGGTGCTTTCTCCCGGATAAGTACGGCGTAGAAAATACCGTAGAGGATGGCTGCATAGATCAGCATAGCTAGGATTCCGAGTAATATGAACCAGAAGCTGACGCTTGCCATGGCATCTTTCGGAGATGAGAAGAAATAGAAGATCGGGGTGGCATCCAGCCGGAATCCCCAGAAACCGTATAAGCCCAGATCGATGATGAAGATGCAGGACATCACAAAAGCGATGATTCCAAAGTAACCTTGCCGGATGCGGCGTAGTATGGAAGATTTCGTCCAGGCGGAAGCGATAAGCAGGAAGCCCGGGATGGCGGTCAGATATCCTGCCAGTGAGAAATCCAGCGGCAAGCCGTGCCACATCACGCTGAAATAATCGCCGATTGAGGCGTCTGTATAGAGTTCATGGTAGTAAGCCATGAAAATAGGTTTTTGAAGGACAAACAGAAGAACGAACAAAAAATAAGTCGTGAGAAATTGTAGGATTCTCTTTTTCATATCTATAAACTTAAAAATATTGAACGGAGACAAAGGTACAATTCTTTTCTGTATCTTTGCGCATCAACCTGATAAAACGAGGTGAATGATGGCAAAAATTGCGAATAAATTAACAGATTTAGTGGGTAATACACCTCTAATGGAACTTTCCGGATATAGTGGAAAGTATGGTCTTAATCAGAATATTATCGCTAAACTGGAAGCTTTTAATCCGGCGGGAAGCGTAAAAGACAGAGTCGCTCTTTCTATGATTGAAGATGCGGAGGCCCGCGGGGCACTGAAACCCGGTGCCACCATTATCGAACCGACCAGCGGAAATACGGGAGTCGGACTAGCGATGGTAGCGACCATTAAAGGGTATCACCTGATATTGACTATGCCCGAAACTATGAGTCTGGAACGGCGAAACCTGTTGAAAGCATTGGGGGCGCAGATTGTGCTGACAGATGGTTTGGGCGGGATGGCTGCTTCTATTGCCAAAGCGCAGGAGTTGCGTGATAGTATTCCCGGATCTGTGATCCTGCAACAGTTTGAAAATCCTTCGAACGCTGCTATCCATGAGCGGACAACAGGAGAAGAAATCTGGCGGGATACGGATGGTGAAGTGGCAGTGTTCGTTGCCGGAGTAGGAACCGGAGGTACGATTTGCGGCGTGGCACGCGCCTTAAAAAAACATAATCCGGATGTTCATATCGTTGCGGTTGAACCTGCGTCGTCTCCCATATTGGCAGGAGGTCAGGCAGCATCACACCGCATACAGGGAATCGGGGCGAATTTTATTCCGAAACTTTATGATGTTTCTGTAGTGGATGAAGTGATCGGTGTGCCCGATGACGAAGCCATTCGTGCGGGGCGGGAATTGGCTGCAACAGAAGGTTTGCTGGCTGGAATCTCTTCGGGAGCGGCCGTATATGCAGCCCGACAGTTGGCACAGCGTCCGGAGTTCAGGAACAAAAAAATCGTTGCGTTGTTACCTGATACGGGAGAACGCTATCTGTCGACCGAGTTGTTCGCTTTTGATGCCTATCCTTTGGATTAATATTTGAATCATGATAAGAATTATTTTAATTTTATTTCTTAGCTTTCCGGTTGCCCTATGTGCGCAGACCTATCAGCAATTATCAGAAAAGGCAATTGAATATATCGAAATGGACAGTCTTTCCAAAGCCGAAGAACTACTGCTTCAGGCTTTGAAACTGGAACCGAAGAATGCAAAGAATGCTATGCTTTTTTCCAATCTGGGATTGGTACAGCGTCGGTTGGGTGAATATGACAAGGCACTCGAATCTTATTCTTTTGCGCTGAACTTTGCTCCATTGGCAGTACCTATTCTGCTGGACCGAGCTGCGATTAATCTGGAAATGGGGAATACAGACCGTGCTTATACCGATTATTGTCAGGTACTTGACGAAGATAAACAGAATAAAGAAGCGCTGTTGATGCGGGCGTATATCTATGTGCTCCGGAGGGATTACCCCGCGGCACGAATCGATTATAATCGCTTGTTGGAGATTGACCCGCAAAGTTATAGCGGTCGGCTCGGGCTGGCTACCTTGGAACAGAAAGAAGGAAAATTCAAGGAAGCGCTCGAAATTCTTAATAAGATGATTACGGCAACTCCCGAAGACGCGACTCTTTACATTGCCCGTGCAGATGTGGAACGGGAGATGAAGCATGAAGATCTGGCTTTGGTCGATTTGGAGGAAGCTATTCGTCTGAATCCTTCTTCGGCGGATGCCTATTTGTTGCGTGGCAATATTTATCTGACACAGAAAAAGAAAGCATTGGCTAAAATGGACTTTGAAAAAGCTATTTCGTTGGGCATACCTCCTGCTGATTTGCACGAGCAGCTGAAACAATGTAAATAAAAGACAAAACTTAAAACATATTACTACTAACTAATACCCAAACAGAAAATGAAACGTATTGTTTTTTTAGATTACGTGCGCGTGTTCGCATGTTTCCTCGTTATGGTGGTACACGCCAGTGAAAACTTTTATGGTGCTGCCGGATCTACGGACATGGCGGGACCGCAATCTTTTTTAGCCAGTGAAGCAGACCGATTGTGGGTGGCCGTGTACGACGGTTTCTCACGCATGGCAGTACCATTGTTTATGATTGTCTCTGCTTATCTGCTGGTACCGATGAAGGAGGGACAGACTTCATGGCAGTTCTACCGCCGACGCTTCACTCATATCCTGCCACCGTTTTTTATATTTATGATACTTTATAGTATCCTGCCGATGTTGTGGGGACAGATAGACAGCGAGACATCAATAAAGGATATGTCTCGAATATTCCTGAACTTCCCGACGCTTGCAGGACACCTTTGGTTCATGTATCCTCTGATAAGTCTTTACCTGTTTATACCTATTATATCTCCTTGGTTGAGTAAAGCCACTGCAAAAGAAGAACGTTTCTTCATAGGACTGTTCCTGTTATCAACGTGTATGCCGTACTTCAATCGCTGGTTTGGTGAAGTGTGGGGACAGTGTTTTTGGAACGAATACCATATGTTGTGGTATTTCTCAGGTTATCTTGGATATCTTGTGTTGGCCCACTACATACGTGTACACTTAAAATGGGATCGCTCCAAACGTTTCATTGTAGGACTCATTTCAATGGTTGCCGGGGCTGCGCTGACTATTTACTCATTCTATATACAGGCTATTCCCGGAATTACTCATTCTACCCCTGTCATAGAAATAGGATGGGCTTTCTGTACGATTAACTGTGTACTTCTTACAGCGGGTACATTCCTTCTCTTCACTTGTATAAATCGGCCGGAAGCTCCGCGTTTCGTAACAGATATGTCGAAACTTAGCTATGGTATGTACCTTATGCATATATTCTGGCTCGGGTTATGGGCGACAGTATTCAAAAATACGCTGGAACTGCCTACTGTTGCCGCTATCCCATGTATTGCAGTGACTACATTTGTCTGCTGTTATATAACGACAAAGATTATCTCATTCATACCGGGCAGTAAATGGATTATAGGCTAAATAGATCGGATGTTCTTGAATTAAACAAAAAAGGGAAGCGATTGCTTCCCTTTTTTGTTTACTCATCTTATTATATGGTCCTTCCTGGTTACGCTTGAATAAGTTACTCTTTATTAAAGGTAAATCGATGGGACGGCTCAATACATTATTATACAAACTGCTTAATCAGATTCACAAACTCTTTTCCATATTTCTTCTTCTTAAACTCTCCGATACCACTGATTTCTCCGAATGCTTCGATGGTAGTCGGCCGTGAAATACTGAGCAGATGCAACACCTTATCCGATAGAACGATATATGCCGGAAGGCCATCCTGATCGGCAATCTGTTTCCGCAATCCCCGTAGTGCTTCGAATAAATCTTCGTTTTCTCCACCGGGGATACCGAAAGGAAGTTCTTTTGCGATGACCACCTTCTTCTTTTTCCCTTTTCCTGTGACGATTTCTTCCCGATGAATCACGGCAAGCATTGCTTTCGCTTTTCCAAAAAGAATGTTACTTCCGCTTGGAGTGATTTTGAGATGGTTATTTTCATTGTAGGCTATTTCGAAATAGCCTAGTTGTAGCATTTGAAGTAAATAATCCTGCCAATCACGAGGTGGTATGTCTCTTCCTGCGCCAAACGTCTTTAATTCCTGATATCCTTTTGCCGTAACTTCTGCCGAATAACTTCCACGAAGAATATCAATTAATATCCCTGTACTTATTTGTTGTTCTGCACGAGCTATGGCGCTCAACGCTTTTTGTACGATGACTGTACCGTCAAAGCGTTGTGGAGGGTTTTTACAGACATCACAGTTGCCACAATCTTCTGTTGAGGTTTCTCCGAAATAGCTCAGCAGGATTCTTCTGCGGCAGATGTCCGCTTCTGCGTATTGCTGCATACGTTGCAACTTTTCCAGATTGATTGTCTGTTGGTTGCTTTCTGTGGCGAATTTAGTTAACAGGATCAGATCGCCCAGTGAATAGAACAATACAGTATCGCTTGGTAAGCCATCCCGTCCGGCACGCCCGATTTCCTGATAAAAACTTTCAATACTTTTAGGAAGATTATAATGAATAACCCATCGGACATTCGATTTGTCAATTCCCATACCAAAAGCAATGGTGGCGCATACTACCTGAATACGGTCATTAATGAAGTCATTCTGAGTCTCGTCCCGATGCTGCGGAGACAATCCGGCATGGTAGACACCGCATCGGATTCCCTGCTTTTGCAGCATTTGTGCTACAGTTTCCGTTTTATTACGGCTCATACAATAAATGATTCCACTTTCTTCTCTGTGGCGATGGATAAACTCCAGAATCGCTTTATTCTTCTCTTTTGCCTGAAAACCGCGTTTTACGTCCAGGCTGATGTTGGGACGGTCGAAAGAAGAAATAAACGTCCGGGGCTGTATCAGATGCAACTGTCGGATTATATCCTCACGGGTTATTTTGTCGGCTGTTGCCGTTAATGCAATAATCGGTACCTGCGGAAATTGCTGATGGAGCATTCCCATTTGTGTATATTCAGGACGGAAGTCATGTCCCCATTGGGAAATACAGTGGGCTTCGTCAATTGCGAAGAGCGAAATACTCATATCCCACAACAGATAGTCCTTTTCCGCTATCAGCTTCTCCGGTGAAATATAAAGCAGTTTCAGGCGTCCTTCGATACAGGCACGGCGGAGATTGGCATTTTCCGTTTCGTCATTGCTGCTATTGAGTGCTCCTGCTGCGATGCCGTTGGCTTGCAATGTTTCTACCTGGTCTTTCATCAGTGAGATAAGCGGGGAGACCACTACAGCCGTTCCTTCAGAAAGCAATGCAGGTAGTTGATAACAGATCGATTTACCTCCTCCGGTGGGCATCAGTACCAGTGAATCCTGCTTGTTCAACAGGTGGCGGATGATTTCTTCCTGTAAGGGTCGGAAGCTGTCATAACCGAAATATGATTTTAGAGTTTCTTTCATCAACATTTGTTTAAACTTTGTGGCAAAGGTACGCTTTTCTTTAGCAATCTTTATCATGTCTCGATTTCTGTTTTGATTTTAATGCCCCAAGAGTTAAAGTTTCTTATTATTCACCCTTAATTCCTCTTTTTCAAGGTTTTTGATTGTTTTATTAGAAAAAAATGCACAAAATAATTGTGTGTTTAAAAAAAAAGTAAGACATTTGTAACATGTAACGTTGCGAATGAGCAATTAATAACAAATAAACAAACCCTAACCAGTTAATTCAATGAGTGATTTAGAGAACAAAAAAGCGGAGGAAGCTCCAAAGAAACGTCCCTACAATTTGAGGGAAAAGAAAGAAAAGAAGGCTGCATATCGGTCATTAATCAGACCGGAATTGGCAGACGAGTTGTATGACAAGATTCTGAACATTGTAGTAGTTCAGAAGAAGTATAAAGATCCTGACTATTCAGCTAAAGATTTGGCTAAAGAGTTGAAGACTAATACTCGCTACCTTTCTGCAGTAGTGAATTCTCGTTTTGGTATGAACTACTCTTGTTTGTTGAATGAGTACAGAGTGAAAGACGCTCTGCATTTGTTGACAGACAAGCGTTATGCCGACAAGAATGTGGAAGAAATCAGTGCAATGGTTGGCTTTGCAAATCGTCAATCTTTTTACGCTGCATTTTACAA
>OLFS01002643.1_pt1 | contig 10707 bp, 10 predicted proteins | sample 1605491 | NCBI WGS metagenome assembly OLFS01 (sample SAMEA3888921, study PRJEB22519) | human gut metagenome | biome: human gut; feature: human-associated habitat; material: faeces | place: Denmark | collected 2011 | reverse complement strand
TGTGTTGCAGCTGATGAGCGGCAAGAGCGACATGACGTCAGTGCTCCTGCCCTTATTCGCGACCCGGCAGTTTTTTCCAGGTCACCTTGTCACGCAAATAGACCGGCGTCGCTAGCTCAACCGGCACCGCCTCCCCCGCCAACCAGGCCGCGCGGGCCAGCGGCAACATGTCCTCTGCCGCCGGGAAACGTACCTGGCTCTCCGCCAGCTCATCGGCCAGACCACTCAGGGTCTCGCCATAGGTTTCAAAACCGGTGCCGACGCAGGTCACCCTACCCGCCAGCTTGCCACGGGCGTCAACCAGCGCCGCGGGCTCGCTCACCACCTCGTCCCCCACCAGCTGCATGCGGCCATCAATCTGCTCATAGCGGCCGAAATAGACCTCGTTCATCCGCGCATCGATGGCGGTCAGCACCTGCTCGGCGCCATCCAGTCGATAGGCGCCTTGCGCCATGGCGGCCAGGGTCGAGATGCCAATCAGCGGCACACCCGCACCAAACGCCAGACCTTGCGCCACACTGATACCGATCCGCACGCCGGTAAAAGAGCCCGGGCCGCGGCCGAACGCGATGGCATCGAGGTCACTCAAACTTATCCCGGCATCCTCTAACACAGCCTGAACCATGGGTAGGATTTTTCGGGTGTGATCCCGTGGCGCCTCCTCCCAGCGGGAGAACAGCTTGTCACCCACCAGCAAGGCGGCAGAGCAGGCTTCAGTGGCGGTATCAACGGCTAGGATCTTCAACTCGTTCATGCTTTCCAATCTCTATAAAATCAGTCAATTACATAACCGGCAAGCGAGATATGCTCACCCGTTGTTCAAATCTGTTAGCTGGCGGCACCCTTATTCACCGCGTTCAGTGCGATCGAAAAAACTCCCCAACGTTCCCAACTCCCGGGTACGAGGGATGGCAGGCAGACTCTTGATAAAGGTGGCGCCATAAGGCTTGTTGACCATTCGTGGATCACAGATCACCAGCACCCCGTGATCACTGCGATCACGAATAAGCCGCCCCACCCCCTGTTTGAGGGCAATCACCGCCTTGGGCAACTGCAGCTCGGCGAAGGGATCGCCCCCCTTGAGCTTGCAATCATCCACCCGCGCCTTGAGCAGCGGATCATCAGGGCTGGCAAACGGCAGTTTGTCGATGATAACACACGACAACGCCGCCCCTCTCACGTCGATCCCCTCCCAGAAGCTGCTGGTCGCCACCAGCACGGCACGGCCATTCTCGACAAACTCCTTGAGCAACCGCTGCTTGTTGTCCTCCCCCTGCAACAAGACGGTGCGGCCAATCTCCCGGCGCAGCACCTCAGCCACCTGACGCATCACCTGATGGCTGGTGCAGAGAAAGAAACAGCCCCCCGGCGTCTTGTTTATGAGCGGGATCATCAGATTGGCCAACTGCTCGCCACGACCAAAGGCGTTGGGCTCCGGCAGATAGCGGGGCACACAGAGCCGCGCCTGCTCGCCATAGTCGAACGGACTGTCGAGAATAAGCTCGGCGCTGCCCGCCAGCCCCAGCTCGGCTTTGAAGTGATCAAAGCGCATATCCACCGTCAGGGTGGCGGAAGTAAAGACCCAGGCCACCTCCGGTTTCTGCACCTCGGCACTGAATCGCTCGGCCACCGAGAGCGGCGTCAGATTGAGGGTGAAATGAAGCCGTGAGCAGTCATACCAGTAGGAGAAACCGGTCTGGTTGACCGCCAGCACTTCACCCAGGCGGGTGCGCAGTTCACTGATGCGCTCGAAGGCGTGATCCAGCTGCTCGCCACGGCCGAGAGCCAGTTTCAGCACCTCGTAGCAGAGCCCGATAGCATCGTTGAGACGAGCCAAGGCCTGACCCCAGAGCGGCTGGCGCAGCATGTCGCGGGTATTGCCGCGACCGCCATCCACTCCGAAGGCCAGACGCAGATCCTGACTGGCGATAGCGAGCCGGTCCGCCGCCTTGCCGAGCTGGGCCATGTCGTGCGCCTCTGCCCGATAGGCCAGCTGGATATCCTGCGCCAGATCCTGAATCGTTCGGCTGCCTACCGACTTGCCGAAGTAGTTGGTGGCGATCTCCGGCAGCTGGTGCGCCTCGTCAAACACATAGACTTGCGCTTCGGGCACCAACTCACCAAATCCGGTGTCTTTCACCGCCATATCGGCGAAGAAGAGGTGATGATTGATCACCACCACCTGGGCATCCATGGCGCGGCGTCGGGCCACCACCAGATGGCAATCGTCGTAATAGGGGCAGTCGCGACCGAGACAGTTGTCGTTGGTGCTGGTGACGTGGGCAAGGATCTCGGCGTTCTCCTGCAATCCCGGAATATCCCCCACATCGCCGTTATCGGTGGCGGTGGACCAGGATTTGACCTTCACCAGATCGTTCAGGATTTCAGGCTTTTGCAGATGGGATTCACTCAAGAGCCGGTTCATCCGCTCGATGCAGAGATAGTTGCTGCGCCCCTTGAGCAAGGCCACCGGCGGGGTGTAGGAGAGCGCCCCTGTGATGGTCGGGAGATCCCGATAGAAGAGCTGCTCCTGCAGGTTCTTGGAGCCGGTGCTGATCACCACCCGCTTGCCGGATTCCAGCGCAGGCACCAGATAGGCGTAGGTCTTGCCGGTACCGGTTCCTGCCTCCACCAACAGGCGGCCACCACTTTTGATGGCGCGCGCGACCGCTTCGGCCATCTCCAGTTGGGGAGCGCGGGCTTTGAAACCGTCGATATGGCTGGCCAGAGGGCCATCAGGCTTGAACAGGGTCTGGATGGTCAAAAGGGCGTCCCGCAGCAAAAGCGGCCATTATGCCAAAAGCGCGGCAAAAGCGGGACAGATAATCTGCCTAGACGAACAGATCGATCTGATGCTCGGGATCCGGCTTGTGATCACCCTCCTCCGCCTTTGGCTGATCACGCTTGGCGGGCGTGCTATACGCCTGCTGGCGCTGCTGGGAGTCACTGTTGTCAGTGCTGGTCTTGCGCAGCTGATGCTTCTTGCTGATCTGGTTCACTTCCCGCTTGATCTCTTCGCTGCCGGGCGCGGCAGGCGCCCGGGGCAAAATGGGGAACAACAGGTCCTGGCTGGGCATGATGGCGACTCCTGCAGGGGTTATTGTCTAGTTATCGACCAGAAAACCGTTTTCGCCACTTTAATCGATCAAATCACAATTTCGGGTTGCATTTTCTGTCAAGGCAGGTAGTTTAAATCAGGCGTCAATTACGACATCTTATTTTGTAAAGGATTGATTACATGAAGTTCACCACCCTGAAGACTCATCACCACCATCATCATCCCGACTAGTCTTTCAGGAGGTTGACTGCTGGAAGACACTTAACTGGTGACTTCCAAAAGGACCGCAAGATTCATAAACCCTCGGAAGCACCCACTTCCGAGGGTTTTTTCGTTTTTGACTAGAAGGAAATCGAGCAAATGGAAACACAACGTCTGCGTATCGCCATGCAAAAGTCCGGTCGTCTGAGCCAGGACTCCCAAGCTCTGTTCAAGAGCTGTGGCCTGAAAATCAACCTGCGCGAGCAGCGCCTTATCGCCCATGTCGAGAACATGCCCATCGATATCCTGCGGGTGCGTGATGACGACATCCCGGGTCTGGTGATGGAAGGGGTGGTCGACCTTGGCATCATCGGCGAGAACGTGCTGGAAGAGGTGCAGCTTATTCGCGCTTCACAAGGATTGCCTGCGGAGGTCAAAACCCTCAAGCAGCTCGACTTTGGTGGCTGCCGCCTCTCGCTGGCGGTGCCGGAAGATGTGACCTACACAGGGCCAGAGAGCCTGGCCGGCAAGCGCATCGCCACCTCCTACCCTGGGCTGCTCAAGCGCTTCTTTGACGAAAAGGGGCTCGGCTTCAAGAGCGTGATGCTGGGCGGCTCGGTGGAAGTGGCACCCCGAGCGGGCTTGGCTGATGCCATCTGCGATCTGGTCTCCACCGGTGCAACCTTGGAAGCCAATGGCCTGAAAGAAGTAGAGGTGATCTACCGCTCCAAGGCGGTACTGGTACAGGCCCCCAATCCCTTGTCTGATGCCAAGCAGAAGCTCATCGACAAACTGCTGCCCCGCATTCAGGGGATGCAGCAGGCGCGTGAGAGCAAGTACATCATGCTGCACGCCCCCAAAGACAAGCTCGATGCCATCACCGATCTGCTGCCGGGTGCCGAGCGCCCCACCATCATGCAACTGGCCGGTGACACCAATCAGGTGGCGCTGCACGTCGTCTCCAGCGAGACCCTGTTCTGGGAGACCATGGAGCAGCTCAAGGCCCTCGGTGCCAGCTCCATTCTGGTGCTGCCCATCGAAAAAATGATGGAATAAGGAAGGGACATCATGCAGACCCTGATCTGGAAGACCCTCTCCCCTGCCCAGCAGGCCGACGTGCTGACCCGACCGGCCTTGAGTGACGAGGCCGATATTGGCGCCGTAGTGCGGGATATCATCGCCGCGGTGCGTAGCCGTGGCGATGAGGCCCTGCGCGAGCTGAGCCTGCGCTTCGAGCGTGCCCCCCGTGAGCAGTTGCGCATCAGCGAAGATGAGATTGAAGCTGCCTGCGCGCGGCTGGATGACGACATCAAAAATGCCATCGAAGCGGCCATTGCCAATATTCGCACCTTCCACGCCTCGCAAGTGCAGCCAGTGGTACGGGTAGAAACCCAGCCCGGGGTGGTGTGCGAGCTGCGCACCCAACCCATCAGTCGAGTCGGCCTCTATGTGCCGGGGGGCAGCGCGCCGCTCCCCTCCACCGTGATGATGCTGGCCATTCCGGCTGCTATCGCCGGTTGCCGTGAAGTGGTGCTCTGCACCCCGTCCCCCGCCAGCGACGAGATCCTGTTTGCCGCCCGCGCCTGCGGCGTTGAGAATGTGTTCGCCATTGGCGGCGCCCAGGCCATCGCCGCCATGGCGTACGGCACAGAGAGCATTCCCAAAGTGGACAAGATCTTCGGCCCGGGCAACGCCTATGTGACCGAAGCCAAAGGGCAGGTATCCCGCGACTGGCGCGGCGCCGCCATCGACATGCCCGCTGGCCCCTCCGAGGTGCTGGTGATTGCCGACGAGAGCGCCAACCCGGCCTTCGTGGCAGCGGATCTGCTCTCCCAGGCCGAGCATGGCCCCGACAGCCAAGTAGTGCTGGTGACCACCTCGCCGCTGCTGGCCGATGCCATCGCAGGGGAAATCAAGAGCCAGCTGACCAAGTTGAGCCGCCGCGATATCGCCGCCCAGGCGCTCGGCAGCAGTCTGGTGATCCTCTGTGACGATCTGGCTGAAGCCTGCGCCATCTCCAACGCCTATGCGCCGGAACACCTGATTGTGCAGACCCAAGCGCCTCGTGATCTGCTGGATAAACTCGAGAATGCCGGTTCCATCTTTCTGGGAGCATGGACCCCCGAGTCAGTCGGCGATTACGCCAGCGGCACCAACCACACCCTGCCCACTTATGGCTATGCCCGCACCTGCTCGAGCCTTGGCCTCGCCGATTATCAGCGCCGCTACACGGTGCAGGAGCTGAGCGCCGAAGGTATTCGCGGCCTTGGCCCCATTGTCGAGCGCATCGCTGAGGCCGAAGGGCTCGATGGCCACAAAAATGCCGTCACCCTCAGGTTGAATGCCCTGGCCGCAACGCCCCAACCAACAGCACAGCAGAAGGATTTGTCATGAGCATTGCCAATCTGGCGCGCCGCGTGGTGCGGGCCCTCACCCCCTATCAATCCGCCCGCCGCATCGGCGGCAAGGGCCACGTCTGGCTCAACGCCAACGAGGCACCGCAGGCCTATCCCTTCACCATCGAGGGGAGCCGCCTCAACCGCTACCCCGAGTGCCAACCGGCCGAGGTGGTGAACAACTATGCCGCCTATGCCGGGGTTAATCCCGATCAGGTGCTGGTGAGCCGCGGCGCCGACGAGGCCATCGAGCTGCTTATTCGCACCTTCTGCGAAGCGGGTGAAGATCAGATCCTCATCTGCCCGCCCACCTACGGCATGTACGCCATCAGCGCCGAGACCTGTGGCGTCGGCATCGTCGAGCAGCCGCTAACCGCCAGCCGCCAGCCGGACTGGCCCGCCATCGCGGACCGTCTGTCTGATGTGAAACTGGTGTTTCTCTGCTCCCCCAACAACCCCACCGGGGATCTGGTGGGGCGCGACGGCCTTATCGCCCTGCTGGAAAAAGCGCGGGATCGCGCCATCGTGGTGGTGGACGAAGCCTATATCGAGTTCTGCCCCGAGGCGTCCGTGGTGGACCTGCTGGCCCGCTTCCCCAATCTGGTGGTGACACGCACCCTCTCCAAGGCTTTTGCGCTGGCGGGGATCCGCTGCGGCTTTACGCTGGCAAGCCCCGAGGTAATCGCCATGCTGGCCAAGGTGATCGCCCCCTATCCCATCCCCGAGCCTATCGCCCAGATCGCGGCGCAGGCCCTCTCCCCGATGGGGCTGGAGCTGATGCAAGAGCGAGTGGTAGAGCTCAACAAGCAAAAGACCGCCTTCAAGGCAGAACTGGCCAAGCTTGCCTGCGTGAAAGAGGTGTTCGAGGACAAGGGCAACTTCGTGCTGGTGCGCTTTGTGGATGGCGCCGCCGTCTTTGCCGCCATGAAGGCTGCCGGCATCATCTTGCGGGATTTCTCGACCAAGCCGGGCCTTGATAACAGCATTCGCGTTACCATCGGCTATCAGGGCGAGATGGATGACGTGCTGGCGGTACTGCGTGATCTGCCCTCTCCCACTTTGTAAGACAAGGATGTAGCGATGAAGACCCCGTATTTGTTTATCGACCGCGACGGCACCCTGATTGAAGAGCCGGTGACCGACAAGCAGGTGGATAGCCTCGCCAAGCTGCGCTTCGAACCCATGGTCATTCCGGTACTGCGCGAATTGCAGGCTGCTGGCTACGTGCTGGTGATGGTGACCAACCAGGACGGGCTGGGCACCGCCAGCCTGCCGTTGGAGAACTTCCAGCCCCCCCACGATCTGATGATGCACCTGTTTGAATCGCAAGGGGTGAACTGGGAACAGGTGCTGATCTGCCCCCACTTCCCCACCGACGGCTGCAGCTGCCGCAAGCCCCACCTCGGGCTGGTGAAGGAGTATCTCGCCTCGGGTCGTATCGACTTTGCCAACTCCTTCGTTATTGGTGACAGACAGACCGATCTGCAGCTGGCCGAGAATATGGGCATTGGCGGTATTCGCTACCACCCGCAGGATCACGACTGGCTCGCCATCCGTGATCAGCTGTTATCCAAGGGCCGCGTAGCCTCGGTGGAACGCTATACCAAGGAGACCCGCATTCAGGTTGCGGTGGATTTGGACCCTTCCGCCACAAACAAGAGCGGCAGCAACCAGATCGCCACCGGCATCGGCTTCTTTGATCACATGCTGGATCAAATTGCCACCCACGCCGGTTTCCAGCTCAAGCTGAACGTCAGCGGCGATCTGCATATCGACGATCACCACACGGTGGAAGATGTGGGGCTGGCGCTGGGTCAGGCACTGCGTCAGGCCCTTGGCAACAAGCGCGGTATCGGCCGCTTCGGCTTCGTGCTGGCGATGGACGAGGTGCAGGCGGTGATCGATGCGCGCCCGCTGACCGAGCAGGAGGTGAGTACCGCGCTGGATCTCAGCGGTCGCCCCTACTTCGTGTTTGACTGCCCGAGCGGCTTTGGCCGTGACAAGGTGGGCGAGATGGCCACCGAGATGGTGCCCCACTTCTTCCGCTCCCTCTCCGATGCCATGGCCATCACATTGCAGATGAAGGTGGGCAGCGGCAACACCCACCATCAGGTGGAAGCGCTGTTCAAAGGCTTTGGCCGCGCCCTGCGTCAGGCCATTCGGGTGGAAGGGAGCGAGCTTCCCTCCAGCAAGGGAGTGCTGTGATGGATGTGAGCAAGCAGAAGCTGGTCATTATCGACACCGGCTGTGCCAATCTGGCCTCGGTGCGCATGGCATTCGAGCGCCTCGGCGTGCAGCCGCTGGTCTCCAGCCAGGCCGCCGATATCGAGCAGGCGGACAAGCTGATCCTGCCCGGTGTCGGCACCGCGGTGGCCGCCATGAAAAACCTCAACGAGCGCGGACTGGTGCCCCTGATTCGCGCCGCCAAGCAGCCGCTGCTGGGCTTTTGCCTCGGTATGCAGATGCTGGCTGAGGCCTCCGAAGAGAGCATGGGTACTGATGGCAAGGCCCATGCCTTGATCGATTGTCTTGGCATAGTGCCGGGCAAGATCCGGCTGATGGAGGTCGGCAAGCTGCGCCTGCCCCATATGGGCTGGAACCAGATTGAGCACGACGAGACCCATCCTCTGCTTAAGGGGATCCCGAGCGGCAGCTACTTCTACTTCGTGCACTCCTATGCGCTGGAGGTGACCGAAGCGACGCTGGCGACCTGCGACTACGGCAAGCCTTTCACCGCAATCGTGGGCGGGGTTGCAGAGCACAGTAACTTCTTTGGTGCCCAATTTCACCCGGAGCGCTCAGGCCCATCCGGAGCCCGTTTGCTGCAAAATTTTCTGGAGCTGTGACTAGCATGATCATTCCCGCAATTGACCTTATCAACGGTCAGGTAGTTCGCCTCTATCAGGGGGATTACGAGCAGAAGACCGAATACAGCAGCAGCCCGCAGGCCCGCTTCGATGAATATGTCTCTCAGGGAGCGGTGCAGCTCCATCTGGTGGATCTGGACGGTGCCAAGGATGCCAAGGCGCGCCAGCTGCCCCTGCTGACCCAACTGCTGTCGGCCACCGAAGCGCCGGTTCAGGTCGGTGGCGGCGTGCGCACGGAGCAGGATGTGGCAGACCTCTTGGCCGCCGGTGCCAGCCGGGTGGTGATTGGCTCCACCGCCGTCAAATCCCCGGATCTGGTGGCCAGCTGGATGGAGAAATATGGCCCCGAGCAGATCGTGCTGGCGCTGGACGTCAATATCGATGAGCAGGGCAATCGCCATATCGCGGTGGCAGGCTGGCAGGAGAACAGCGGGGTGACCATCGAGGCGCTGATCGAGCGTTTCCTCCCCGCCGGGCTCAAGCATGTGCTCTGCACCGACATCAGTCGTGACGGCACCCTGGCTGGCACCAACGTCGAGCTCTATCGGGATCTCTGCGCCCGTTACCCGAGCGTCGCCTTTCAGGCCTCCGGCGGCATTGGCGGCATCGCGGATATCGAGGCGCTCAAGGGCTCCGGCGTCAAGGGGATCATCCTTGGTCGCGCCCTGCTGGAGGGCAAATTCTCGGTAGGTGACGCCATCGCCTGCTGGCAAGCGCCCGCGGCCGATACCAGAGGAGGCAACTGATGCTGGCAAGACGCATTATCCCCTGCCTCGACGTGAAAGATGGCATGGTGGTCAAAGGGGTGCAATTTCGCAACCACGAGGTGATGGGCGGCATTGTCGAGTTGGCGCGCCGCTACGCCGAGGAAGGGGCTGACGAGCTGGTGTTCTATGACATCACCGCCTCCAGCGATGCCCGGGTGGTGGACAAGAGCTGGGTGAGCCGGGTAGCGGAGGTGATCGATATCCCCTTCTGCGTCGCCGGTGGCATCAAAAGTGTGGAAGATGCCCGCCAGATCCTCGAATTTGGCGCCGACAAGGTCTCCATCAACTCTCCGGCGCTGGCTGATCCGACTCTCATCAGCCGACTGGCCGAGCGCTTTGGCGTGCAGTGCGTGGTGGTGGGCATTGATTCCTACTTCGACGCCGAAACGGGCCACTATCAGGTCAAACAGTTTACCGGCGACGAGAGTCGCACCCGCACTACCGCCTGGCACACCCTCGATTGGGTGCAGGAGGTGCAAAAGCGCGGCGCGGGCGAAATCGTGCTGAACGTGATGAATCAGGACGGCATGCGCCAAGGTTATGATCTCGACCAGCTCAAGCTGGTGCGCAGCGTCTGCAAGGTGCCGCTGATCGCCTCCGGCGGCGCCGGTGCCATGGCGCACTTTCGCGATGCCTTTACCCTCGCCGATGTGGATGGGGCGCTGGCCGCCTCTGTGTTCCACAAGGGCCTTATCCCCATTCCCGAATTGAAACGCTGGCTGAAAACCGAAGGAGTCGCCATCCGTGAATAACTTCTCTGAAAATGCACAAACAACCGCAAGCGCGCGCCCCCTTGCCGAGCAGCTCGACTGGGAAAAATGCGATGGCATGATCCCCGCCATCGTCCAGCACGCCGCCAGCGGCGAGGTGCTGATGCAGGGCTTTATGACCCGCGAGGCGCTGGAGAAGACCCAAACTACCGGTCAGGTCACCTTCTTTAGCCGCAGCAAACAGCGGCTCTGGACCAAGGGTGAAAGCTCGGGCAATGTGCTCAACCTCGTGGCAATCAGCACCGACTGCGATCAGGACTCTCTGCTGATTGCCGCCAACCCCGTCGGCCCCACCTGCCACAAGGGCACAACCTCCTGCTTTAACGGCCACCCGCTGCCGCCCCTCGGTTTTCTGGCTGAGCTGGAACAGGTGCTGGCCGCCCGCAAAGGGGCCGATCCGGCCACCAGCTACACCGCCAGCCTCTACGGCAAAGGGACCAAGCGCATCGCCCAGAAGGTCGGTGAGGAAGGTGTGGAAGTGGCGCTGGCCGCCATGGCCAAGGATCGGGAGGAGCTCATTAACGAATCCGCCGATCTGCTCTACCACCTGACCGTGCTGCTACAAAACGAAGGGCTGGGATTACAGGATGTGGTTCAGCGGCTTTATAAGCGGCATAATAAATAAACTGATAGTAAAGCCGGGTTATC
>OLFS01002634.1_pt1 | contig 10752 bp, 7 predicted proteins | sample 1605491 | NCBI WGS metagenome assembly OLFS01 (sample SAMEA3888921, study PRJEB22519) | human gut metagenome | biome: human gut; feature: human-associated habitat; material: faeces | place: Denmark | collected 2011 | reverse complement strand
TGTACATTTCCCACCGGCTGGAGGAGCTTCAGTCCATTGTGGACCGTGTGACCATCATGCGGGACGGACAGTACATAACAACCATGGATTTCCGGGACACCACCCTGGATGAGATTATCGCCAATATGGTGGGACGTGAAATCAAAGAGAAATTCCCCCGGGTTTCCTGTGAAAAGGGAAAGAAGGTTCTGGAAGTAAAGAACCTGAATGCAGGCAGGATGGTGCGGGATGTGGATTTCTCTCTGTATGAAGGGGAAATCGTGGGGTTTGCAGGTCTGATGGGAGCGGGAAGGACCGAGACTACCAGGGCCATATTCGGCATCGACCCCAAGGAGAGCGGACAGATTTTCCTGGACGGTAAGGAGGTCGCCATTCACAAGCCTGAGGATGCCATTCAGGCCGGAATCGTGCTTGCCCCTGAGGACAGGAAAAAGGACGGACTCTGCACCAAACTGAGCATCCGGCATAATATAGCCCTTCCCAATCTGGATTTGCTCTGCAACAAGATGGGCGTGGTAAGCAGGTCCAGGGAAGATGAGATGTGCCGGAAGGTGGTGGCTGACCTGAAGGTTAAAACCCCGAATGTGGATGTGAATGCAGGTAACCTCTCCGGCGGCAACCAGCAGAAGGTGGTTGTGGGGAAATGGCTGGCCCGCAATTCCAGGGTGGTCATATTTGATGAGCCTACCAGGGGAATTGATGTGGCTGCCAAGGTGGAAATATATAATCTGATGAACCAGTTAAAGCAGCAGGGAATTGCGGTCATGTTCGTGTCCTCGGAGATGCCGGAAGTCATGGGAATCGCTGACAGAATCGTGGTCATGTGCGACGGCCGCATCACCGGTGAACTGATGGCCGGGGAGGCTACCCAGAACAGTATTCTGACACTGGCGACCAGGTTTGAGAAGAAGATAGACGCCAAGTGCTCATAACGAGCCACTGCACTAAGCTCGAAGAAACCTCGCTAAGTGCCAGTGACATGTATCGCACGTAAGCGTCCAAGGGACGGACGCTAAGTGCTCATAACTAGGAGGAGAAAGGTATGAATCACAAGAATCAAGGGGCCCTCAGACAGTTTTTGAATATAAGGGGCATGAGGGGAGCTCTGACTGCCTTTGCGGGACTCATTGTCATTTACATAGCATTCGGAGCAATTAATCCAACTGTATTTTCAGGGCAGAATGTTACCAATCTGTTTCGTTCCATGTCAAAGTATCTGATTATCGGTATTGGACAGAGCTATGTGCTCATAACAGGCAATATTGATTTGTCCATCGGTTCCGTGGTGGGCATGAGCGCTATGATATCGGCGACCCTGATGACCCACGGAGTCAATCCCATGGCCGCCATACTCATTACATTGGTCTGCTGCCTGGCCATCGGCGTGATAAACGGCATTCTGGTGGGGAAATTCCAGCTTCCGCCATTCATAGCAACCCTGGGAACCATGTTCGTGGCCAGAGGCGTGGCTTATATGGTAAACGGAAACCGCAACACGGATGCCATCAGCTCCGGCATCGGCAAGGAAGCTGCTGATAAGTTCCAGGCATTTTTTTACTACGGAAAGACAGCCGGCGTGTTCAATACCTTCTGGATTGCCATGGTACTGTTTATCGCATTCTTTTTCCTGCTCTCCAAGACCAGGACCGGCCGTCATATATACGCCATTGGTTCCAATGTGGAGGCCGCCAAGCTCTCCGGCGTCAGCGTGGTGGCAACCGTTACAAAGACATATCTGGTCAGTGCCTTCTGTTCCTTTGTGGTAGGTCTAATCCTCTGCGGCCAGGCTAATATGGGAAATATGGAAGCAGGCAATATGTATGAGATGTATGCAGTGGCGGCCGGTGTTATCGGCGGTATCTCCCCTCTGGGGGGAACCGGAATCCTGCTGGGAACCTTTGCGGGTGCGGCAGTGTGGCAGACCCTTGAGAACGGACTTAACATGATTGGGGTACAGGTGGGAATCCAGCGCCTGGTTATCGGCATCATTGTGGTGTTTGCAGTGCTTCTTGACGTGGTGCTCCGCAAGGGAATGCTCATAAGGAAACGTCCGGCAGCGGAAAAGAAAGCTTAATAACCTGTGGAATTAGACGTCGCGGGCCAGCACCCCTGACGCTAATATAAAATGTATGTGAAAGTGAACATGCGTGTACGCAAAAAAGGAGGAAATGCAATGAAAAAAATGTTAGCACTGGCTTGTTCCCTGGGCCTGGCTGCGTCCCTTATTACCGGGTGCGGCAGCAAGACTGAGGATGTGTCGGCCACCACCGCAGCGCAGTCATCGGCAGAAGCAGCAAAGACAGAAGCACCGGCAGCTGGTTCCGATACCATGATTGCCCTGATTACCATGGATTCCATTGACCAGCACTGGGTAACCCTGAATGAGGGCGCGCAGAAGGCTGCAAAGGAGCTGGGCGTGACGGTCCAGTTTATGGCTCCCAACACCAAGGATGACGCACAGCAGATTGAGTGTGTGAATAATGCGGTATCCGCAGGCGCAAAGGCCATCATCGTGGCAGCCAACGGCCCGGACGCCATTTCATCCGCATTAAAGGAGGCACAGTCCTCAGGGGTCAAAATCGTATATGTAGACTCCCCGGCCAACGTGGATGCAGAGGCAACCTTCTCCACGGACAACAAAGCGGCAGGCAGGACAGCGGGCGGAGAAATGCTTAAGGCCCTGAAGGATGCAGGGGTAGCATCCGGTTCCATCGGCATTATCAATGTAAATGCAGCAACTGATTCCTGCGTCATGCGTGAGGAGGGATTCCGTTCCGCATTTGAGGGAAGCGGCTTTACCCTGTTGGAAACGCAGTACGGCGAAGGCGATGCGGCCAAGTCACAGAGCATTGCGGAAAATTATATAACCCAGGGCGTTGTGGGTATCTTCGGCTGCAACGAGGGCTCCACAACAGGAGCAGGCAATGCAATCAAGGCCTCCGGCAAAGACGGAATCATCGGCGTCGGGTTTGACAAGTCCGATGCAATCCTGGGCCTGATTGACGACGGATACCTGCTGTGCACCATGGCCCAGAACCCGGATGTAATGGGCTCCAAGGGAGTGGAAGCATGTGTGAAGGCTCTGGAAGGCGAATCCTTAGGAGGAACTGTGACGGATACGGGAGTTTCTGTATTGAAGAAGTAAGGACATAGACAGGGAACGCCGGAAAGGAATCGTCAGGAAAGAGGCATTAGGAACGCAGTGCCGGGAAGAAACGTGTCAGGAAAGAAGCCTCGGGAAGGAAAACACCCGCAGGGAATCATCAAGAATGGATATAACAGGAACGCCGCTCGGAGGAACGGCGTTCTTGTTGAAATGTAAAATAGGGCATGTTATGATTAAAGTCAGAGGAAGTGCACGGGTATGGCCCGGAAGCAGTCTTGGGGGGAGTGGCATATGTTAAAGGTAATAATAGCGGACGATGAGCGCCTGATATGCAGGCTGGTGCAGACGCTGGCGGACTGGGACTCGCTGGGCATGGAAGTGGTGGCAATGGCGGAAAACGGGCTGGAGGCGCTGGAGCTGGTGCAGTCCAAGCGTCCCGACATACTGATTACGGATATCCGTATGCCTGGCTGCGACGGACTGGAGCTGATACGGAGCGCCAAACAAATCATGCCGGACCTGGAAGTGGTAATCATCAGCGGCTATGCCCATTTTGAGTATGCCCAGAGCGCCATGCGGTATGGGGCCGGCTACTATCTGTTAAAGCCCATCAAACAGGCGGAGCTGATGGAGACGCTGGAAAAAATCAGGGAAAAATGTGAATCCAGGCTGGAGACAATGGCATCCATCAGCAGGCAGCACCAGAACAGCCAGAAGGATTTAAGCCGTATCCGTGAGACACTGGTAAAGGATTTGATGGCCAGCCCCACGGAGCTGACAGCAGAAGCCCTGAGGGACATCTACCACGTGGAGACATACGGCGGCATGTACCAGGTATTTATGGTTAAAATGGACGGCAGCCCTGACCAGGTCAGCCGTTCCGGCCTGGAAATTATGCAGGAGAAGATAAAGGACATCTTCAGTAACTCCCTGGCCCCCATCTGTCATGATATGCTGCTGTATTTCCAGTCCTGCACCGGCTGCGGCGTCATGAATTACGACCCTGCCAAAAAGGATGAGGTGCGCAGGGGGCTGAGGGAGTGCCTGAACCACCTGGAAGTGAAGAAGAGCCTGCTGGGCCCCTTTGATTTTTCCGTTTCCCTGGGAACTGCCGTGGACGCGCCGGAGAAAATGCCCCTGTCCCTGGAATCAGCCAGGAACGCCATGACAGAGCGCCTGATTCAGGGAACCGGAAGGCTGCTGGATACAGTGCCGCCGGGCTCCGGCATAGAAAAGCAGAACCTGCTGGACAAATACATAAAGGTGATGGAGCATTCCGTGGACAGCCTGAGCACGGCAGAGGCAGGGGATGCCTGCCGTATGCTGGAGACAGAGGCTCTGGGGCTGGACAACATATGCGGAAGGGAGATATTGGAGCTGGTGCTGTCCGCAGGCCGTCTCTTCATTGCCCGCACAGCCCTGAGCAATGTGGAGGAAATCCAGCAGGAATTTGTGAACAGCTGCAGCCAGTGCAGGACAGCCGCAGAGCTCTTCGGCCGGCTGGCACAAATACAGGAGCGTCTGCTGTCTGAGGCCAGGGAGCTGCGAAGCAGCGAGGCCGCAAGACCGATTCGCATTGCCAAACAGTATGTGATGCAGCATTTTGACGAACCCATTACCCTGGAGACCGTGTGCGAGGATATCGGTTTCAGCGTCAATTATTTCAGTATGCTGTTCAAGCGTGAGACAGGGGAAGGATTTGCAAAGTACCTTACCAGGGTCCGGATTGAAGAAGCCAAGACACTGCTTCGGGAGACCGGCCTTCCCATTGCGGAGATATGCGAGAAGGTGGGATACAGCGACAGGAAGCATTTTACCCATACATTCCATAAGGCCACGGGACTGAATCCGGTGGAGTACCGGAAACTGTATGGATAAAAGGAGCGGGAAGGGAGGCCGGGAAATGGAACAAAACAGGTTCAGATATCTGTCCGTACGGGTCATGGCGCTGTTGATAGCAGCCCTGTGTTTAACGCTGTTTCTGACCGGGGTCTGCCTGGTCCAGGCGTTCCGGGGAAATGCACCCTTCTGGCCCGGCATCATGGGCGCTGTGCTGCTGCTCCTTTCCATATGGGCCTTCAGTACATGGATTCTCAGACACTACCTCCAATTGGAACGGACCATGCACCTGTTCCTGGACGGATACACCACCACTGGCCTGACCGACCTATGCCAGGTGGCCCCGACGCCCATGGTGTACCGGATGCTGGAACACATGATGAAAATTATGGACTCGTCGGAGCTTCTTAAGCTCAACAAGCGGCAGGCCCAGTATCTGGCGCTTCAGAACCAGATTAACCCTCATTTCCTGTACAATACCCTGGAGAGCATACGCAGCGAGGCCCTGATTGCAGGGCTTACCAGCGTGGCGGATATGACGGAAGCCCTGGCCACATTTTTCCGCTACACCATCAGCAAGGTGGAAAATCTGGTGTCCGTGGAGGAAGAGCTGGAGAACTGCCGGACCTATTTCCGGATACAGCAGTACCGGTTTGGTTCCCGGCTGAGCCTGTCCATAGAATGCGACCCGGAGGACCGGGAGGAAATATACGGCTGCCGCCTGCCAAAGCTGACCATGCAGCCTATTCTGGAGAACAGCATCATCCATGGTACGGAGTGCAAGATAGGCACAGGACATCTGACCATCCAGCTGGAACGGAGCGGGAAACGGCTGCTGATACGTATTTCCGACGACGGGGTGGGAATGGATGAGGAGGTCTTGTCCAGAATGAACGAGCGTCTGGGAAAAAGCGGTCAGGCATTTGCCTCCCAGGGCTCAGAAACGCGGGGCGGCATAGCCCTTGTAAATGTAAATAACCGGATTCATCTGCTCTTTGGAGAAGAATACGGGCTTCATGTATTCTCCATGCCGGGAGTTGGGACAGATGTGGAAATCAACCTGCCGGCCATTACCAATGACAGGGACTTGAAGAATAAAGAGGCGTTAAAATGAGGGAAGAGATACTGCGAATGGAGCGGGTGACTTACCGGGAACAGGGAGCAGCCCTGCTGGAGAATTTCAGTATGACTATCTGGGCAGGCGAGATACTGGGCCTGGTGCCGGTAAACCATCTGGGCCTGTCTGCCCTGGTGCGTCTGCTGCAGCAGAATCTTCCCCTGCATTACGGTTATGTGTATTACAAGGAAAAGCTGGTAAATGACTGGAGATTTCCATGTACAGGCGTGAATCAGACTGGTATAAACCGGACTCCCATGAACCGAATCAGCGTGATTCGCAACCGCAGCTGCCTGGCGGAGGGACTGACCGTGGCCGACAACATTTTCGTGCTCCGTCCCGGATTCAAGAAGCGGCTGATGCAGCCCCATATATTGAAGGAACAGCTAAAGCCCTTTATGGAGGACATCGGCGTGGAGATTCCGGCGGACGCCTATGTGGAGGAGCTGACCAACTTTGAACGGTTTGTGGTGGAACTGCTTAAGGCTGTGGTGGCAGGAAATCATCTGGTGGTGCTGGAGGACATCAGCACCTTTATCAGCGATGCGGAGCTGGAGCAGCTGAGCGGAATCCTGCGACATTATGCAAAACGGGGCATGTCCTTTCTCTACATTGCCGCCCATTTCGAGGAAGCGCGCCAGGTATGCGGCCGGACCGCCCTTATGCTGAACGGACAGATTACAAAATGCTTCCAGGCAGAGGACAAAGCGCCGGACCCATTTTTTCTGCACTGCACCGAGGACTTTGACCGCCATGTGCGGGAGCAGATGGAGCAGAGGCCAAGACCTGAGGAAAACCAGATTGTGTTCCAGGCAGAGGGAGAATCTACGTTTTCCGTGGCAAGGGGGGAATGTCTGGTGATGCAGGATTTGGATAACTGCATGATTCAGGAACTGCCGGTACATTCCATGCTGTTTTCCAACCTGAGCTATCTGGATAACCTGTGCTTTACGCTGGACCACCGGGTCCGCGGCGTGTGGGGAAGCAAGCGCATTAAGAAAAGCCTGCGCCAGGAGTACGCCGGACTTCTGGGGGAGGAGGTATTTGACCTGCCTGTGGACCGTCTGACGGAATGGCAGAAATACGACCTCATATACACCCGCATATACCTGCAGAATCCCAAAATCGTGTTCTGCGTGCAGCCTTTTAAGAGTGCCGAGGTGTCCCTCCGCATCCACATCATGGAACTGCTGGAGCGCTTCTTAAATAAGGGAATCCCGGTGGTCATCATGGCAGTAAACCTGGCTGATTCCCTGGCCCTGGCGGACCGGCTCCTCCGGGTGCGCCGGGGCGGGCAGGCGCAGGAGTATCACAGGGATGAGTTTGCGGCATTGCCGGTGAATACGCCGTGGCTGTATTTGTATCAGGAGAAGTTTTCGGACTGCCGAATATCTATATGAAATGAATCAAGCCTGTCATATTCCGGGACTTCCGGATACGGCAGGCTTGATTAGGAACAGGACTATTTTACTGCTGCCTCAGAAAATTCTGTGGTTACAAGGTCCTCATAAGGAACCCGTGCAGACAGCTCGCCTGCCTCTTCCAATATGTTTTCCAACAGCTCAAAGCTTTCCTTCTCAAATACAGTGTCATCTTTCCAGGTATCCTGGTCCTTATAACGGCCTACGATGACAGCAAGTTTATCTGCCGGCGTTTCCTTGAACTGAGGCTGAATGGTCTTGGCAATTTCTTCGGCTGAATGGGAGTTTACGTAGTCCATGCCTTTTTGGATGGCATTGGTAAACTTCTGAATGATTTCAGGATTCTGCTCTACATAGCTCTTTCTGGCGCAGTAAGCGGTGTAAGGGACATATCCGGATTCTGTTCCAAGAGAGGCCACCACGTATCCGCTGCCCTCGCTTTCCAGAGTGGTTGCAAAAGGTTCAAATTCCACGGTATAGTCCGCGTCATTGCTGGTAAATGCAGCTGCGGTCAGGCCAAAGTTAATGCTCTGGTCAATGGACAGGTCTGTCTTTGGGTCCATGCCGTGTTTCTTCAGGATATACTCAAAGACCATCTGGGGCATGCCGCCTGCGCGTCCGCCGAGGACCTTCTTGCCCTTCAGGTTTTCCCATTTAAAATTGTCCTCAGGCTGGCGTCCCACCAGGAAGTTGCCTGCCCGCTGGGTCAGCTGGGCGAAGTTCACCGCATAGTCCTGGGAACCTTCCTGGTATACATAGATGCTGGCTTCAGAGCCCATGAAACCGATTTGGGCGTCCCCGGAGATAAGGGCGGTCATTACCTTATCTGCTCCGGCGCTGTTGACCAGGGTCAGGTCGATGCCTTCGTCCTCAAAATAGCCCAGCTCAATGGCTGCGTATTGGGGGGCGTAGAAGATGGAATGGGCTACTTCGTTGAGGACCAGGGGGGTGCTGCCGGAGGATGCACTGCCGGATGATTTTGAACAGCCGGTTAGGGCAGCGGCGGTCAGGGCTGCTGCCAAAAGAATGCTAATTGCTTTTTTCATCAATATGCTCCTTATATGATTTGATATAGTATAGTTTATTAGGGGCGGGTGGAATCGGTGAATAAAACCTTGGGAACTGAGAAATAAAATAACAGCATGAATGCCTGTTTTACATTGGTCTTACAGGCTGGCTATGTTCTAATTGCCTATGTTATCAAAAAATGGTATGATTAACAGTAATCCTGATGAAAAGGATATGGCTGCACTGGCGGGCGGATACCATGTTATTTTCGTTGCGGGTCAAAGAAAAACAGGTGAATAGCGGATGTTGACCTTCTGCTTATCTGTGCAGGCAATATGTATTTAAAAGTAAGAATTACAGCGTATGGATTTTTAGGAAAGGAAGCATTTGTATCCATGAATGATTCATTACAATACTATAACCAACATGCAAAAGAATTTTTTGACAACACAATAGATGTGGAGTTTAAGGAGATGCAGGAGCGTTTTCTTAAATATTTAAAACCAGGAGCCAGGATTTTGGATTTCGGATGTGGTTCCGGCAGGGATACGAGATATTTTCTGGACAGGGGTTTTAAAGCAGATGCCATAGATGGTTCTGAAGAACTGGTCAAAATCGCATCTGAATATACAGGAATTGTGGTAAAGCAGATGTATTTTCAGGATTTAGATGAATATGAGACGTATGATGGTATCTGGGCATGTTCCTCCATACTGCATCTGACCTATGAGGAACTGGAGGATGTATTTGTCAAAATGGCCCGCGCTTTAACGCCTGGCGGAGTGCTGTATACCTCCTTTAAATACGGAACCACAGAGGGGGAGCGGAGTGGCCGCTATTTTACGGATATGACGGAAGAAAAGATGAATGAGCTGTTAAATGACGTAAATGTATTCAACATCATGGATATATGGGTAACGGCTGATGTACGGCCGGGGAGAGCAGAAGAAAAATGGCTGAATATGATATTGAGAAAAAGACAGACGCGTTGAAACAACTACAAAAGGATACTGAGCCCTGTGAGGTTATTACCGGGGGAAGGGACAAAAACCGTTTTCTGCTTTATCAGTTAGAACTCAGTATGTTAAAGGCTGAGCGGATTGATATGATTGTGTCATTTCTCATGGAATCCGGCGTGCGTATGATTCTGGATGATTTGGAGCAGGCGCTGAAACGCGGAGTGAAAATCAGAATTCTGACTGGAAATTATCTGGGGATTACACAGCCAGGGGCATTGTGTCTTATAAAGGACCGGCTGGGCGGACAGGTGGACCTTCGGTTTTACAACGAAAAGGGACGGTCATTTCACCCCAAAGCTTACATATTCCGAAGAAAGGATTTTGGGGAAATATATATTGGCTCGTCTAATGTATCACGCAGTGCCCTTACATCAGGGATTGAATGGAATTATCATTTTGATGACAGGAGGGACAGTCAAAGCTTTCACCAGTTTTGCAATACGTTTGAAGACTTATTTTATAACCACTCCATCATCATAAATGATAAGGTCTTGAAACAGTATTCCAGGGAATGGAAAAGGCCGGCGGTTGCCCGGGATTTGGAGCAATATGACAGTTTTGAAGCTGAGGCGGACACGGAGACAGAATATCAGCCAAGGGGTGCGCAGATTGAAGCGCTGTATGCGCTGAAAAACAGCCGTATGGAAGGTTCGGACAAGGCGCTGATTTGTGCTGCGACCGGTATAGGAAAGACATATCTGGCTGCATTTGATTCTCAGCCCTATAAGAAGGTTCTGTTTGTAGCCCACAGGGAAGAAATACTGAAGCAGGCAGCTGAGAGCTTCAGGAATGTGAGACATTCAGATGATTACGGGTTTTTTACGGGAAAAGAGAAAACAAAGGATAAATCTGTTATTTTTGCTTCTGTTTCCAGTCTGGGAAAAATGGACTATCTCAATGAGGCATATTTTGCCCGGGATTATTTTGATTATATTGTGATTGATGAATTTCACCATGCCGTGACGGACCAGTATAAAAAAATCATGGAATATTTTAAGCCCCGGTTTCTGTTAGGGTTGACAGCCACGCCGGAGAGGATGGATGGAAGAAATATATATGCGCTATGTGATTATAACGCGCCCTATGAGATTGGCCTGAAGGATGCCATTAATAAAGGAATGCTGGTACCATTTCATTATTACGGAATTCTGGACGAGACGGTGGACTATTCCGGAATTCGTATTGTAAAAGGAAAATACGATGAGGAAGAACTGACAAAGGGGTTCATAAAGGGCAGGCAGT
>OLFS01002625.1_pt1 | contig 10781 bp, 7 predicted proteins | sample 1605491 | NCBI WGS metagenome assembly OLFS01 (sample SAMEA3888921, study PRJEB22519) | human gut metagenome | biome: human gut; feature: human-associated habitat; material: faeces | place: Denmark | collected 2011 | reverse complement strand
CGGTCTTTTATTTGTTTTTCTAAACTTACTGACATTGGCCCACGTGGGGCGCCCGCTCACGTAAATCTCCAAAGCCCTAACGGGTCGCCCACGTGGCGACCCCTACAGTACAAAATAAATTTAAAACCAATTTGCTAACGGCTAACGGCTAGCCGCTGACTGCTAAAAAACGCGCTGTCGCAAAGACAGCGCGTTTTTTCTAGAAAAATCGTCCGATAAGGGGCATTTTGGCTGCGTCTTCTTTGGTGACACCGCCGTTGAGGACCATGCAGCCGATGTAGATGGCCGACCCGACGATGTAGGTCAGGAAGAGGTCCAGGAAGAGTCCCAGGTAAGGGAAGAGGAAGGCGTACATGAAATACATGGCCACGCCCATGATGGCGGCAGAGACGATGTTTTTCATGACGACTTTGATGTCGATGACGTAACCGATTTTACGGTAAATGAAGAACATGTTGAGGACGGCAGCGACGCCGATGTCGGCTACTGTCGCATAGGAAGCCCCGGTGATGCCCAGGGTCGGGATGGCGACTAAGAACCAGTTGCACAGGACCTTGGCAACACAGGCGACAGCCATGTTGATGACCGGGATCTTCGGTTTCTTCAGGCCCTGAAGGATAGCCGTCGAAATCTGGTGCAGGCCCAAGAAGCAGATGGCGATGGCCACGGCCCGCGTGGCATCCGTAGCGGCCGGCGCGTTGTAGATGAAGGTGACAATCGGTTCGGCCATGACGTAGAGGATGACGCTGAAGGGAATGGTGACCAGGAAGGAGATGCGCATGGACGTCGCCGTCCGTTCGCGGATTTCATCGTATTCCTTCAAGGTGAAACTGTGGCTGATGGCCGGCACCAGGCTCATGGCCATGGCTGCCGTCAGGATCGTTGCCAGGTTGATGAGCGGTACGGACATGCCCGTCAGGTAACCGAACAGCTCCGTGGCCTGATGGGTCGAATAACCGGCTACTTCCAGCCGCCGCGGTACGATGAGCAGGTCCAGGTTGGATACGACGGGGAGCATGATGCTCGACAGGGAAATGGGGATAGCCAGGATGACCAGGCGCTTGAGGATGTGCTTGATGCTTTCCTGCTCGAACGTCGGCCCGTCGACGGGGAGGGTCCGCTTCAACTTATAATAGTAATAGACCAGGACCAGCCAGGCCGCAAACCCACCGGCGCCGGCGCCGAGGCTGGCACCGCCGGCGGCATAATCGAGGCCGTACGGCAGGAGGAGCGCGGCGAAGCCGAGCATGACGACGACGCGGACCAGCTGTTCAACAATCTGGGAAATAGCTGTCGGCGTCATCTGCTGCCAGCCCTGCAGATAGCCTCGGTAGCCGGCGATGATCGTCGTGAAGAAGATGGCCGGTGCCAGGGCGATGAGCGAATAATAGGCCCGGCTTTCGCGGATGATGTGTTCATCGATGAGGAAGCTGGAACCAAAGAACATGAGGATACTCAAAAAAAGTGCCGTCGTACAGAGCATGGACAAGGACACGTGGAAAATGCGCTGGGCGCCGAAATAGTCCTGTTTGGCTACTTTTTCAGCTGTAATGATGGAAATTGCAATCGGCAGCCCGGCACTGGAAATATCGAGTGCCAGCAGGTAAATCGGGAAAGCCATCTGATAGATGCCGATGCCTTCACCGCCGAGAATACGGGACAAGATGATCCAGTTGATACTGCCAATGGCTTTGACGACAAAGCCCGACAAGGTCAGGATCAATGTGCCGGAGATAAACTTGTTTGCCATGATAACCCCTTAACTCTATAAAATTTTTACCAACATAACAACTAATTTTAGCACATTTGCCAAACCTTGTATATAGTGAAGTGTTAGCCGCCAACCTCTCCGGCCCGTCGGGCCACCTCCCCTATCAGGGGAGGCTTTCACGAACCACGAGCCACTAGTCACGACCTGCGGTCTGCGCTCTCAGGATATCCATGAATTCTTTGCCGGTAATCGTTTCTTTTTCGTAGAGGTATTTGGCCAGGGCATCCAGGGCCGGGCGATGGTCTTCGAGGATTTTCTTGGCCTTGGCGTGTTGTTCCTTGACGACAGAGACGACTTTGGCGTCGATGTATTTCTGCGTTTCCGGCGCGCAGGCCAGGGACGTATCGCCGCCGAGGTATTTATTGGTGACTGTTTCCATGGCGACCATGTCGAATTCGTCGGTCATGCCGTAACGGGTGATCATGGCCCGGGCCAGCTTGGTCGCCTGTTCGATGTCGTTGGAAGCGCCTGTCGTGACCTGGTTGAAGACGACTTCTTCCGCAGCCCGGCCGCCGGTGAGGGTGGCAATCTTGTTTTCCAGTTCTTCACGGGACAAGATATATTTATCCTGCTGGTCGACCTGCATGGTGTAGCCCAGGGCGCCTGACGTGCGGGGGATGATGGTGATTTTCTGGACCGGTGCCGAATGGCTCTGGAGGGCAGCGACCAGGGCGTGGCCGATTTCGTGGTAGGCGACGGTCTTCTTTTCGTCATCCGACAAGATGGCGTTCTTCTTCTGGTAACCGGCGATGACGACTTCGATGCTTTCTTCCAGATCGGCCTGGCTGACGGCGTCGCGGTGGTCGCGGACGGCGCGCAGGGCCGCTTCATTGACGATATTGGCCAGTTCGGCGCCGGAAGCCCCGGCGGCCATGCGGGCGATAGTGTGGAAGTCGACGTCGTCGCCGAGGGCGACTTTCTTGGCGTGGGCCTTGAGGATGGCTTCACGGCCAGCCAGGTCCGGCAGTTCGACAGGGACGCGGCGGTCGAAACGGCCTGGCCGCAGCAGGGCCGGGTCCAGCGATTCCGGCCGGTTCGTCGCGGCCAGGATGACGACGTTGTCATCGGCGTTGAAACCGTCCATTTCCGTCAACAGCTGGTTCAGCGTCTGTTCCCGTTCGCTGTTGCCCATGGCATTGCCCGTACGCTTCTGGCCGATGGCGTCGATTTCGTCGATGAAGATGATGCACGGCGCCTTCTGCTTGGCCTGCTGGAAGAGGTCGCGGACCTTGGAAGCGCCCATGCCGACGAACATTTCGACGAATTCCGACCCGGCAATGGGGAAGAAGGGCACACCGGCTTCACCGGCGACGGCCTTGGCCAGCATGGTCTTGCCTGTGCCCGGCGGGCCGACGAGGAGGACGCCTTTGGGCATCTTGGCCCCGATTTTGGCGTATTTATCGGGATGATGGAGGAAATCGACGATTTCCGACAGGTTTTCCTTGGCTTCGTCTTCACCGGCGACGTCATCGAAATGGATGCCGTTGGCCGACGGGACGTAGACCTTGACCTGGTTCTTGGCGCCGAACATGAGCGAATTGCCGCCGCCGCGGTTCATGAGCTTGCGGTTGAAATAGTAGCCGATGCCGAAGAAAATCAGGATCGGCAGGATCCAGGCGATGAGGAAGTCCGTAAAGGGCGAATCCTTTTCCTTGATGACTTCATTGAAAGAGACATTGGCCTTGTGCAGCCGTTCCGTCAGCTGCGGGTCGTTGACGACGCCTGTGCGGTATTCATTGCCGTCCTTGTCCTTGAAGAGAATCTGGTTCTCTTCGATTTGGACGTCGGCGATCTTTTCGTCTTCCGTCATGTTCATGAACGTCCCGTAATCGACCTGTTTGACACTCTTCGAATCATAATAAGGCCGGGCGATGGCGTTGAACATGAAAATGACAGCCAAAGCGACGATATAATAGAATAAAATCGGTTTCTTCTTTTCTTTGACTTCTTTCACAATCCTCACATCCTTTTGGTAAAATAAGCTATACTTTTATTGTACACCCCTTGCGGGACCTGGCAAGAGGGGACTGTCTTGCATATTCCCGGTGGATGTGCTAGGGTAAAAGAAAATACACTAAGAAAGTGATGAAGCATATAATGAATATATTAACCGTAGAAAATGTAAAGAAATCCTATGGCCTGCGCGTCCTCTTCGACGACGTGACCTTTGCCATCGACGGCGGCCAGAAACTGGGCCTCATCGGCCTCAACGGCGCCGGCAAGACGACGCTCCTGAAAATCATTGCCGGCCTGACCGACACCGACAGCGGCACAATCTGGCGCAATCCCAAGGCGCGCATCCATTACCTGCCGCAGGAACCGCAGTTCGTGCCGGGCCATACGGTCCTGGAAAGCGTCCTCGACGGCGACCTGCCGGTCATGAAGCTCCTCCAGCGCTATGAAGAAGCGGTCCAGCGCGATGACGATGCAGCCGTCGTCGCCCTCAGTGCCGAAATGGACGAACAGCAGGCGTGGGAACTGGAAGCCCATGCCAAGATCATTCTCAGTAAGTTGGGCATTTCCAATTTTTCCCAGTCCGTCGACGAATTGTCCGGCGGCCAGCGCAAGCGTCTGGGACTGGCCCGGGCCCTGATTATGCCCTGCGACCTGCTCATCATGGACGAACCGACGAACCATCTCGACGACAAGACCATCATGTGGCTCGAAGAATACCTGCGCGACAGCAAGGCCGCCATCCTGCTCAGCACGCATGACCGCTATTTCCTGGACTGCGTTGCCGATTCCATGATCGAACTCGACCGGGGGCATGTCTATACCTATACCGGCAATTACGGCCAGTACCTGGAACAGCGCCAGGCCCGGCTCGAACGGGAAGAAGCGAGCGAAGCCAAGCGGCGCAACCTCATCCGCCGTGAAAAGGCCTGGATCCAGCGCGGCGCCCAGGCCCGGTCGACGAAGCAGAAAGCCCGTAAGGAACGGTATGAACAGCTCTGCGCCATCGAAGCGGGCAAACCCATCGGCGAAGTGGAAATGTTCGACACGTCCGTCCGCCTGGGCAAGACCATCATCGACATCGACGACATGGTCTTCGGCTACGACCCGGCCCGTCCCTTGTTCCAGCACGTGACCTATCACGTCGTCAAGCACGACCGCATCGGCATCATCGGCGAGAACGGCGTCGGCAAGTCGACACTGCTCAAAGTCCTGGCCGGCCAGCTGGCACCGACGGAAGGGACGGTCACTATCGGCCAGACCGTGCGCTTCGGCTTCTTTACCCAGCAGCTGCCCCAGTTCGACGAAGGCATGCGGGTCATCGACTACGTCCAGGAACACGGCCATTTCGTGACCAACCAGTTCGGCCAGCGCATTTCGGCGACGCGCCTGCTGGACCAGTTCCTGTTCACTGAAGAAATGCAGTATACCTACATTGCCAAGCTGAGCGGCGGCGAACGGCGGCGCCTGTACCTGCTGCGCCTGCTCATGGACCAGCCCAACGTCCTCCTCCTGGATGAACCGACGAATGACCTGGACATCCCGACCCTGACCGTCCTCGAACGCTACCTCGATACCTTCCAGGGCGTCGTCCTCGTCGTATCCCATGACCGCTACTTCCTGGACCGGGTGGTTGATAAACTTTTCACATTAGAAAAGGGGACATGGGACCGCTTTTACGGTGACTATAGTGAATACTTGGAAGAAAAATACAGCCATCACCAAGAAAAGAAAAGCGAAAAGCCCGTTTCACCTTCTATTACTAAAACGAATATTACGCCTACCAAAGCAAAAGCCGGCCTGACGTCGCGGCAGGAAGAAGAATTGCGGCGCATCACGGAAGAACTGCCGCGCTACGAAGCCATGCTCAAGGGCCTCAATGCGGCTATTTCCGCCGCCGGGAGCAATTACGAAGAAGTTGAATCCCTGCTGGCCGAGCAGAAGGAAACCCAGGATAAAGTAGATGCTTTGACAGAAAGATGGTGCGAATTAGAGGACTTAAAGGCATAAGTTACGGCGATTTTTCCTAAATATTACAAAAAAGCATGGAAACTATGGTAAAAAGGGTAGATGAATTACACAAAAGTAATGGAAATCTATGCCACTTTGTATTATCCTATAGATAACAAAGTTTGTGACAAAATGTTACATAGTTACTGATTTTCAAACTTACTGAATTTCTGACCGAAAAGGAGTATCTGCATATGCCTGAATTTCATTCCCGTTTTGAAAAAATTGACCGTCGTGTTCCCATTGATGAACACAACTGTGCCGTTCAATTTGACGTAACGAAGTGTAAGAACTGCACCTTATGTCGCCGGGCTTGTGCCGACACACAGACTGTGTTGGACTACTACTCCCTGTCCAGTACAGGGGACATGCCCATCTGCGTTCATTGCGGCCAGTGTTCGTCTGCCTGCCCCTTTGGTGCCATCGTCGAAGTCAACGATGTCGACAAGGTCAAGGCAGCCCTGAAAGACCCTGAAAAGATTGTCATCTTCCAGACGGCTCCGGCTGTCCGCGTCGGCCTGGGCGAAGCCTTCGGCATGGATCCCGGTACCTTCGTCGAAGGGAAGATGGTCGCTGCCCTGCGTACGCTCGGTGCGGACTATGTCTTCGATACCGATTTCGGCGCCGACCTGACCATCATGGAAGAAGCGACGGAACTCCTGCACCGCCTGCAGTCCGAAGAAATTCCTATCCCGCAGTTCACCAGCTGCTGCCCGGCCTGGGTCGAATTTGCCGAAACCTTCTACCCCGACCTGCTCCAGCATCTGTCGTCGACCAAGAGTCCTATCAGCATCCTCAGCCCGGTCATCAAGACCTATTTCGCCCAGCAGAAGAACATCGACCCCAAGAAGATCGTCAATGTCTGCGTCACGCCGTGCACGGCCAAGAAAGCGGAAATCCGCCGTCCTGAACTGAGCGCAGCCGGCCTCTTCTGGGATGAACCGGAAATCCGCGATACGGATATCTGCATTACGACGCGTGAACTGGCTCAGTGGATCCAGGACGAAAATATCGATTTCGCCAACCTCGAAGACGGCCAGTTCGACAAGGCCTTTGGCGAAGCTTCCGGCGGCGGCCGTATCTTCGGCAACTCCGGCGGCGTCATGGAAGCGGCTATCCGCACGGCTTACCACATGTTCACGGGTCGTCCGGCACCGAAGGACTTCATCCCCTTTGAACCGGTCCGCGGCCTGCAGGGCGTCAAGAAGGCAACGGTCATCTTCGGCCACTTCGTCCTTCACGTCGCTGCCATCAGCGGCCTGGGCAACGCCCGCGCCTTCATCGACGACCTCATCAAGAACGACTCCTTTGAAGACTACTCCTTCATCGAAGTCATGGCCTGCCCCGGTGGCTGCATCGGCGGCGGCGGCCAGCCGAAAGTCAAACTGCCGCAGGTCAAGAAAGTCCAGGAAGCCCGGACGGCATCGATTTACAAGAGCGACGAAGAAACGGACGTCAAAGCCAGCTGGCAGAACCCGGAAATCGAAGAACTCTACGAAGCCTTCCTCGACGAACCGCTGTCGGAAATGGCCGAATTCACCTTGCACACCTACTTCTCCGACAAGAGCGATCAGCTGGGCCGCATGAAGAATCTCACGCCCCAGACCAACCCCATGTCGCCGAAGTATAAACCCCCGACAACAGAAGAATAATTTTAGTGGCTCGTGATTCGTGGCTCGTGGCTCGTAAAAGCCTTTACATTTAGAGCGCCGTTCGCAGGCCGCAGGCCGCCGTTCGTAGGGGCCGTCCCAAAGGGGCGGAGAGAATTTAAAATCATCCGCTAGCCACTAACCACTAACCACTAGCCACTAACCACTAAAAAGAGGCTGTCTTAATGCGACAGCCTCTTTTTTTATTCCCAAACAAGATATTGACAATTAATATCATGAAATGTATAATGACTATGTACTCATTGGAACAAGCCATGTGATAAATGGGACAATGTGGGCAAAACCTTTATGTAATGCGAGAGGAAACTAGGCACACTCGACCGCAGCGGATAGGGGAACGCCTTCATCGTGTCGTGCTTCCAGGCTTTCACACAGAGAAAGAAGGTCATATTGATGAAAAAGAAAATCGTTACATCCTTAGCCGCTATGATGGCTGTCGGCGCAGCCTGCGCTTTTGCAGCCAACCCCTTCGTCGACGTACCGAGCGACAGCTGGGCTTATAAATCCGTCGTCGAACTCGCTGACGCCGGCATCATCCAGGGCGTAGACGGCTCTTATTTCCAGGGCGAACGCAACATCACCCGTTACGAAGCCGCTGAAATGGTCGCCAAAGCCATGGCTCACATGGACAAAGCGTCCGTTGAACAGCGCGCCCTCATCAACAAATTGGCTGATGAATACGCTGACGAACTGAACAACCTCGGCGTCCGCGTCAGAGCCCTGGAAAACCGCGTGGGCAACGTAAAACTCAGCGGTGATGCCCGTATCCGCTTCCAGCATCAGAGCGCTGGTGAATCGAATGGGAATGATGGAGCAGGGTATAAGAATGATTCTTCCTGGGATTACCGCGTCCGCGTCCGCGCCAATGCCAAGGTCAATGACCGCACGACCGTAACCTACGGCATCAGCACGGATGACATCAACTTCGCTGATAACGGCGCTGCCAGCGATAACGGCAACATCTTCACGGACGATGCCAAAGTCGACTACAACTTCGGCGGCGACCATTGGAACCTCAGCGTCGGCCGTACCGATACGTACATCCTGGGCGGTGAAAACGCTTACGGCTTCCAGTATGGCGACGTCTTCGACCGGGCTGAATTGAAATACACCAACGACCACTTCGCAGCTACGGCTGGTTATGGTAAATTCAAAGCCGGTGACATTGCAGGCACTGATGACATGGACGGCGTCAAGACCGGTTATGGCGAATTGGAAGGCTTCTTCGGCGGCGGCCGGGCAGCTGGTTCGGCTGTCGGCGTCTACTACAATGACTTCACTGTAGCTGGCGGCGAAGGCAGCGAACAGCTTGGCGACGGCTTCCGCGCTGACGACCTCTGGGGCGCTTATGCCAGCCTCAACTTCGGCAAATGGAATGCCCTGGCGAACTATGAAAAAATCAACAGCAACAACAGCTACCTCAGAGCAGGCGATACGAAAGATCCGGAAGTATGGATCGGCAAATTGACCTACGGCTCGGCTGACAGCGATGCCCGCGGCTCCTGGGATGCCTGGGTCGAATACATCAACTCCGACAAGGGCGCGCTCCTCGGCGGTGCGACCAACTCCTGGCGTGATGATAGCGTCCTGGATAACGTCAAATCCTGGGGCGTCGGCATCGACTACACCTTGGCCAAGAACGTCATCCTCACGGCAGCCCAGACCTTTGGCACTCAGACCAAACACGGCAATGCCGCTGACCCTGACGAATTCACCGACGTAGAAATCAACTTCTTGTTCTAAAAAAGGCTCGCCTCATAGGAGAGCTGGCCGCCGAAGGCGGTCTGAGAGGTTGTCTTATCTGAGAGGTTGTTTTATAGGGACTGTTTCATGAGGGTATCTGCCATCATGAAACAGTCCTTTTTCGCTAACTAGCTGCTAACCCTTAGCCACGAGCCACTAGATAAAAATGATCGCCGATTTTTTATATTATGTTTTGTAAGGGCTCGCGCGTGGCGAGCCCGCCGGGTACATGTGAAATACTTGTGAACCGGATTTGCGTGAACGGGCGCCCCACGTGGTCGCCCCTACAGAAAATGATTGCCAATTCCGCCCGAATCGTTGTATAATGAATAAGTTGAAACAGTTTAGGATCGTAAAGGAGAAGATACTGTGTTGAAAAAATTGTGGATCCTTCCGCTTATGCTGCTCGTCTTCCTGATACCGATGGTATCGGCCCAGGCAGCGGCTAAGCCGGAAATTACCAATGTGCGGACGGCAACGCGAACAGATGCCAACACGCCTTTTGTTCGGACCGTCCTCGATGTCAGCGGTAAGGCCAATCCCAAGCTATACATCGATAACTCCGGCGAGTATGTTTTCGTCACTTTGCCTAATACAGGGATTGGCAAGAATGTGGCTAAGAGCTATAAGCCCAACAGCAACGTCATTTCCCGTGTCACCTTATCGTCTCGCTCGTCGAGTACGGACGTGACCATCAAGGTCCCGCGGGCCGTCACCAAGAATGACGTCAAAGTCTTTACCCTTCCCGGGGCAACGGGCAGTAAAGTATCGAGCCGTGTCGTCATCGACATCAACGATAAATCGGGCAAGCTCAAGCAGTGGAGCCATTGGGGCGATACCAATATCGGTATCAAAGGGGCGACCAAGCCATCCCAGAGCTGGACGCCGTCGTCTACCAAGCAGCCGGCAACCAATGTCCCGGCCTATAGCAGCAGCAAGACCTACAGCCTGACCAAGGGCCTCCAGGGCAAGACCATTGCCATCGACCCCGGCCACGGCGGTTCGGACTCCGGTGCTGTCGGGACGTATTCCAAGGAAAAGGACATTACCCTGGCCATTTCCAAGAAAGTCGCATCCCTGCTCAGTGCGGCTGGTGCCAATGTCATCATGACCCGCATGACTGACGTCGATGTCTACGCACCGTATGATGGCGCTGTCGAAGAACTGCAGGCCCGCTGCAACATTGCCAATGCAGCCAAAGCCGATGTCTTCGTCTGCATCCACATCGATTCCTTCGATTCCCCGTCAGCAGGCGGCGTCACGGCCTATTACAACAGTAAGACCCCGTATGACTACGGTCTGGCCAACTACATCCACCTTCAGAACATGAAGGCGACGAACTTTGCCGACCGCGGTGTCAAGACGGCCAACTTCTACGTCCTCTTGCACACCAACATGCCGGCAACCTTGCTGGAATTGGGCTTCATCTCCAACCCGAACGAAGAAAAAGCCCTCAACTCCGATGCCCAGCAGCAGAACTTTGCCGAAAGCATCGTCAAAGGCCTGGCCGACTACTTCAACCATAACGGGAATTAAGAGAAAAGTTTGTAGCTCAGAGTTTGTAGTTTGCAGAGAAAACCTAAACTGTCCCCTTTGTCAAGGACACTTTTAAAAGTTTATACCCTTTATTTTTA
>OLFS01002617.1_pt1 | contig 10820 bp, 10 predicted proteins | sample 1605491 | NCBI WGS metagenome assembly OLFS01 (sample SAMEA3888921, study PRJEB22519) | human gut metagenome | biome: human gut; feature: human-associated habitat; material: faeces | place: Denmark | collected 2011 | reverse complement strand
CCTCTTTTTCTCAGCATGCTTTCAAGCTCACCAATGATATTTCCGTAAAAGGGACGTTCGTAAGGGGTCCGCTCCACGAAATCCGGCGTATTGACAAGAATACTGATGATTTTAGAGTCCTTGTTGGTCAGGGCATTCAGCCCGAATCTGAGGATATAGTTGTATTTGACCAAAAGCTTTTTTATTCTCTCTTCCACTTCCGGAGAAACCTTCTTTGCTTTTCCATGCAGTACATTCGACACAGTGGTCATACTGACGCCTGCCTCTGCTGCGATTTCCTTTAATGTAATCATTCTAACTTCACCTGTCCTGCTTTGACATTTTACTTTTTACGGAGCGTGTCTGAAAATTCATTCCCGCCATCTGACGTAAAAGCAGTTTCCAGACACGCTCTGGTAGAATCATACCATACTTTCAGATGCTCCTCCATTGGTTTTTCAAACTTTATATCCGTCTCTGCCTTATCATTATATCGTCTAATCATTACATCCGTAAATGAAATCCGGAGCCTGTTTCAGGAAAACCCGCGCGGTTCCGGCTTATCCCTGCCCAGCTCAGCCAGCTTCCGGTTCTTCTCATTTACAGTCCCGAAATCCTTCAGACAGCAGATGACCTGGCCGCAGGATGCCATAACCGCAGCCGCCCGCTCATACGTCTCCTCCTGAATCAGCTCAAAGGGGGCTTCCGATATCACCATCGCGGCCAATGCCACGGCAATGGGGTAATCTATGTCATTTTCGTGGAGAATGCCTGCAGCAAAGGGAATTCCCATGCGCTGCAGCTTCCTGTACACCGGGATTCCGCTTCCGTTTCCGCCTATGACGAACACCTGAGGCGTTCCCCTGACCGGTTCCATTTCCAGGCAGCCCAGCTCGGCATGATAGCTTCCTTTCGTAATTCCGTACAGACTGGTAATATAGGAGGATGTAAAGATTTCTTCCGGTGTGCCGCACCGTTCAATGTATTCCCCGTTCACACAGACAATATAATCCGATAATTTCTGCGCTAAATCCAACTCATGCAGGGACATAAGCACTGCCACCTTCTTCTCATGAACCAGGTCCTTAAGTATCGTCAGAAGCTCCAGCTTATGCCGGATATCCAGGAATGAGGTGGGTTCGTCCAGCACAATGGCCCTGGGTTCCTGGCACACAGCCCGCGCCAGAAGGATGCGCTGCTTCTGCCCGTCGCTTATCTCTGAAAAATCCCGCCGGGCCAGGTCCCATGCATGGACCAGCTCCATGGCCTCCCTGACCTTCTTTCTGTCTTCTGCGGTCAGTATGCCCATTCTTCCGGTATACGGGTAACGGCCGGTGCTGACCACATCCTCACAGGTCATAAGTTCAGGATGAATCCGTTCTGTCATCAGAATGGACATACGCTTTGCAATTTCCCTCTCCCCCATCTGCCCCATGGGCGTGCCATCCAGATATACGGACCCTTCCAACAGTCCCAGCTGCCGGATTACGCTTCGGAGGATGGTGGATTTGCCAGCCCCGTTTGGACCAATCAGGGTTACAATTTCGCCTGGTCTCACATGAATCCCGATTTGCCTAATAAGAGGTGTACCGCCGTACCCCACGGTCATATTTTCAGTCAAAATGTAATCTTCTGCCATGATATCCGCCTCTCTGTCTCTCCCTCTGTTCTATTTTCCTGCTGCCCCCATCCTTCCCGCTCACTGCATGTTCTTACGGTTATGCACCATCATATAGATGACAATGGGCGCGCCGAAAACAGCTGTCACGGAGCTGATGCTGAGTTCCGTGGGCGCAAAAACCGTTCTGGCCGCCAAATCACAGAACAGGCAGAACACAGCGCCGCCCAGGAAGCAGCCCGGAATCATGAGTATGGGCTTTGCCGTCTTAAACAGGCTCTTCACCAGGTGCGGGACCGCAATGCCCACAAAGGATATTGGCCCGGCAAATGCGGTCACACAGGCCGAAAGAATGCTGGACAGCAGAATCAGGGCCACCCTGAACCCCAGGATGTTCACCCCCATGTTCTGGGCATATACCTCTCCCATCTGGTAAGCGCCAATGGGCTTTGCCATGAGAAAGACAAGGAGCAGCGCCAGGAATATCACTGCTGTCATGACCCTTACATTCTCCCATGAGGTACCTGAAAAGCTGCCCATGGACCAGTTGTGGAGATTGACAATGTTGGCGTCATCCGCAAATGTCACCACAAAATCCGTTATGGCGGAACAGATATAGCTAATCATTATACCGCAGATAACCAGCATGGACATCTTCTTTACCTTACCGGAAATCATCAGAACAAATCCCATGGAAATCATGGAGCCTGCAAAAGCAGCCAGAATCATCCCGGCTGAACCGATGGAGATTCCCCTCCCCAGCAGGACAATCATCACAAGGGAAACCACCAGTTTTGCGCCGGATGAAATTCCCAGCACAAATGGCCCTGCGATGGGATTTGCAAAAAACGTCTGGAGCAGGAAACCGGATACGGATAAGGCTCCGCCCAGTATCACAGCTGAAAGAATCCGCGGAAGGCGTATATCCCACACAATGTGGTATGAGGTGTCCTCCCCGGTTCTCCTGAGCAGGATTTCACTGATTTCCTCCACGGACAGATGCACACTGCCGGAATTAATGTTCCAGATAAATAATAAGCACATCATGGCTGCCAGAAGGGCAAATGAAATACTGTATTTTGTGTAGGTACCTTTTGGCATTGGCATAACTCCTTTTTCCGGCAGCCCATGATACTGCCATGTATCTTTGCCGGGCGGGAATGGGTTTTCAGACAGGCTCTAGCGCAGCCGGTGCATATACCTTAGTCCTTCCGGCTCCTTCTCTGTCAGTATCCGGTGGATATCCAGAATCATATCCCCCAGCCCCATGGTTTCCTGGAACAGGCTTTTTTCCGTGCACCACACATTTCCCTCCTTCACAGCCTTAAAATCAGCCAGAAGGCTGCTTTTATCCAAAAGCTGGTCCAGGCTGTCCAGTTCCCCGTCTATGGTGCTGTTGTAAATAATGTAATCCGCATCCCTGGCAGCGGCATAAAAGCTTTCCATCTGCATGTTCATGGTGGACAATGCATTTTCATTTTCCGCAAGTCCCTGGGGTACATAGGTTCCTCCGGCCAGGGCAATCATTTCAGCCACATAATCCCCGGACTTTCTCACATTGACATAACCGTTGCTGCTGATATAAAAAAATGCTGCTGTCTTCCCGGTATTCTCCTGGTTCATCACAGGTAACAGCTGTCTTACCTGGTGGTCAAAGCAGCGCTCTGCCTGTTCCTCCCGGCCCAACAGCACGGCATATAATTTCAGCCACTCCATCCTGCCAAGGGGATGGCTCTCGTAACTGGAACGCTCCACCAGAACCGGTATCCCCAGCTGTTCCAGCTGTTCCTTTACTTCCGGGGAATGATAAATCATGGTGGATTCTATGGCCAGGTCGCAGGACATGGACAATATCCGCTCATAATCCGGCGCATTGTATTTGCCCGCATAAAGCATTCTGCCATCTTCCAGGGCTGACCTGGCCTCCTCTATGTACCAACCGGAAGCGTCTGTCCCGGACAGTGTAATCCGGTCCGTTCCATCCAGGCTGCAGAACAGGTCCATTGCTGATGTTGCCGCCAGATAAATATTCTTCAGCGGCTGTTTTAAGACAGCCACATCGTCCGGAAGACCGGAGGGCTCTGTTTTTCCTTCCGGAACCACCAGATAGCGGCCGCTGTCCTTTATGGTTATCATTGAGTAGCCGCCATCGTAGTAGTCCACTGAAAACTGGTTCGCATAGAGAAGTTCCATACTCCCGGTTATCTTTTTGCCGCTCCAGCTTTCCGGGGCAGCCTCAGGGTCCTCATCCGTGGCCGTCTGTTCCGCAGCCGTCCGCCCTGTGTCAGCCCGCCCGCCCGGCGAACAGCCTGCGCATATCACCGCCATCAGGATTCCTGCGGCGGCAGCCGCCGTCACTATCTTTTTTCGTCTCATCATTCAGCCCTTTTTATTGTCGTCGAATCAAACACCAGGGTATATTCCACCTCATGAGGCTCGCTCATGGCGATTGTATCTGCTATGACCGGCATCTTCCAGTCAAAGGCACTGACCGGAATCTCAAAGGAAGAATTCCCTTCCGTGTTCACCAGGTCAAACTTCTCGCCCCCGACCTTCATATAATCATAGTTGGAACTGCTCCAGATAATGGTTGCAAAAGCCTTGCCGTCCTCAATCCGGAGTGCTGCCGGTGTCTCCACAGATGCCCGGCCTGAACCGCCCTCCAGCCTGACTGCCACTGTATAGGAACCATCCTCCAGCTCAAGGCTCTCGGCGGCAGCCACCTTACCGTCTGCAAACGCCTCTGCCGGAAGGGAGCCGGCACGGAATACCAGCACACGGTCATACCATTTTTCCTTTTTCTTGCTGAACGCGCTGCAGTCAATTCCCTTGTCCAGTGCTTCCACCGGCACCTTGAAAGTATGTTTTCCATCCGCATTTTCCGCAAATGGAATAAAATCCGCATCCGAAGCCCGCTCTGCATCAGCGCCTGTTCCCATATACAGTTTCAGATACCCGGTTCCGCTCATGGTCATAACCGCGCTCATGGCTCCATCCTGCACCGTAAGTTCACACCCCGTAATCTGGAACATGCTGGAGCTGGAGTCCACCTTAATCTCATAGACCCCATCTTTTATTGCATCTGCCAGGACCGGTACCATTCCGTCTTCCGCTGCATCCATCCGGCTGCCTGTCTCCTGGCTTGCGGTGTCTCCTGCCTGGGCACTCTCTGCCCCGGACGTTTCCTCCGCAGAGGTCTCCGCGGCAATGTCCGCAGCAGCCAGCGCCTCCTTTCTGCAGCCTGAAAGAGTTCCAGCTGACAGCCCCATGACAAGCAGCAGGGCAGCCAATTTCATTTTCCTGAATTTCATTTCCAATCTCCCCACTTTTAAAAGGGCAGTCAGCAAATTACCCCGACCGCCCACTTATCTTTCTGATTTATTTTGCCAGACTGTCAACTGCTGCCTGAGCATGTTCCACAAAGAGCTGCTGGATTGCCTCCAGCTCGCCCAGTCCGCTGACCAGACATGTCACTTCATAGCCTGCATCCTCAAAGGCAGTCTTCCAGGAGCCTTCCTCGTCTCCTGCCATGTCATTGTTGGCATGGTCGCCTGCTACAATCATCAGAGGTTCCAGGACCACCTTCTTATAGCTGCCTTCCTTCACGGCTGACAGGACATCATCCAGGCTTGGCGTTGCCTCCACGGTACCCACATAGTAATTCTTATATCCTGCCTCTGTGAGCATATCCTGCATTTTTGCGTATACCTGGTTGGAATCCGCCTCAGTGCCATGTCCCATGAAGCAGATAGCTGTTTCACCGTCATCATACTGGGCTGTTGCCTCTGTGATGGCCTTCATAACTGCCTTAAAATCGTCATCTGTGGTAAGGAGAGGCTTTCCGATTGCCACTTTCTCAAATGCATCCGAATACTCCGCCACTTCATTGACCAAATCCGTATACTCAAGCCCATTCATCAGATGGGTGGGCTGAATGACAAGATTCCTGACGCCGTTCTTTTCCGCCCGGTCAAGGGCCTCGCCTACATTGTCAATAGCAACGTCATCCCGGGATTTTACGTGGTCTATAATAATCTGGCTGGTAAATCCTCTTCTTACGGCAAAGTCAGGAAATGCCTTCTCAATAGCGTCCTCAATGGCACCAATGGTCAGACGTCTGCTGTCATTGTAGCTGGTACCAAAGCTGACTACCAGAAGTTCATTTTCACCGATTTCATCCTGATTCCTGGTATTATCCTTAGATGCATCTCCGGTATCGTAATTCTCCTCGTCTGCCTCGGCAGCTGCTTCTGCGGCCTCTTCTGTTGTCTCCGCTGCTTCCGTCTCTGCCGCTGTTGTTGCCTCAGCAGTGGCCGCTGCCTCAGTCTCCTTGGCTGTCTCTGCGGCTGTTTCCTTCTGTCCGCCGGAACAGCCGGCCACGGTCACCGTTGTCAGGGCTGCCGCCGCAAATAATACTGCCAGTTTTTTCATTTTCATCTTCTCTTTCCTCCTTGTTTTATATAACCTCATCGGTTAAAGCAAGGTAGAGGAATATGCCGCCTGTATCGGATGAATCCCAAACGGCAGCCTGCACGCCCATAGGCGTATTCCGGAAGATGTCCGCAGATATGTGATTTTCTGCAGATATGTAATACGCAGCGTTTCCATACCCCGAAGCAATCCGCTTCCATCCGGGCATAGTTTCCCCTGCGTAAAAATCCGTTACCGTCTGAGTCAGAAATCCGCGGCCGAAACACCGTAAATCGGTACAACCAATTACTCGTGATTTGGAATTATATTCCTGTACCAACAACTGGCAGGTTTCCTGACTTGTATATCAACACGCATGACCGCCTTCCCAATCCGAAACCGAATCAGTGACTGTCCTTGACATTGACCATGCGCTCCTTACTTACAGTGACGAGACCGTACAGGATTTTCACCTGTTTCCCTATTACCCGCAATCTGCCATGGACAGACAGCGGCACCAGCTGTTCTTAACTCGATATGCTTTATCCTACCACTTAATGTAAAAAAAAGCAATAAAATCAATCATTATCCGGCAGCAGCTTTACTGTGACCATGATTTGTTTCAGGAAATCCCCTTCCTCCAGCTTGATATCCTCCATATGCGTCTGGGGCGGAAACTCAAAGGTTTTTTCTTCAATCTCCAGATAGAGCCAGTTATAGGCTGCCTCCCTGGCATGTTCCACAGCGTCCTCCAGGTCCGGTCCGTCTGCCTCGCAGCACTGCAAATCCGGAAATGTTACATGGTAGCCTTTATCGTTTTTATGGGGCGTAAATACTGCCGGGTAAGTAAATGTCATATTCTTCTTCCTCCAATATTCATATTAAAGCATACTTATTATATACTGGATTTGGATTCTGCACAATCTCAGACAATGACCGGACAGCTGTTATTTTCTGGATGTATTGTTTGCTGCGCTTGTTTCGGCCTCAATCTCCTTCCTGACATCATGCCATACCACGAAGTTTCCTCACAAACGCTCCGGATTCCTGCCTTACCAGCTCCACGGAAGGAAGGTTAAGGCATTCATAGGACATGTAATCGGAAAATCCGGCATTTTTTAATTTCTTTACAATCTTCTCAAAATCCGTATGCCCGTATCCCGGGAACATCCGGTTGGAGTCCGCCATATGTACATGTCTCAGCCGTTTTCCCATGCAGTCCACTGCCTCTTCAAACCGGGCATCCTCTATATTTGCATGGAAAATATCCCAAAGTATCCCCATGCAGTCCGGATTTCCCAACTGTTTTCCTATGAAATCCACTGTCTCCTGTGCACTGTTAAAGAGCGCTGTCTCATACCGGTTGATTGCCTCCAGCATAATGGTGACCTTCTTGTCCTCTGCGTATTGGAGAACCGGCTGGAGATTCCTTGCCAGAATTTCCTTTTCCTCCTGTTCATTTCCCCTTGTGCCAAGTCCCCTGAGAAGTCCCAGGGTGACTTTGCAGCCCAGTACAGAAGCCGCATCCACATGCTGTTTCATTCTTTCCTGGGCGGTCCTCAGGGCCTCTCCCTGATGAAGAAGCGAAATATTCTCAAGGCCTCTTGCCTGTCCCGTGGATATGGTGGAACACCCCAGTCCCCTTTCATCTAAATCCGACTTTACTTTATGCACATCAATCCCGTTGTAATTGGATATACAGACCTCTGCGCCGTCAAAACCGCTTTCCTTCAGCCAGTCCAAAGCTGCCTCATATTCCGTGACTTTAAAGGGCGAAAAAGGTGTGTCGTATTGTAATGTAACCGTACCGCTGAATTTCATTCAGGTATCCTCCTAATAAAATAAATCTATAATGGCCGTTGTGGTGGCCGGAACATAAGTAATCAGCAACAGAACTGCCAGCATCAATGCAAAATAAGGTATGGACTCCTTCAGGAAATCCTTAATCTTGCATTTCGTAACGCCGCAGGTCACAAACATAATGGTTCCCATGGGCGGTGAGATAGCGCCTATGGCCATGTTGAAAATAAATACAAATGCAAACTGGATATCATTGATTCCATATGCCCTTGCAATGGGAATCAGCAGGGGCACCAATACGATGGTAGCTGCATTTCCCTCAATGAACATTCCCACAATCAGAAGGAACACATTTACGGCAATCAGGAAAATATACTTATTCCCAATGGTGTTAACCATGGCGCTTGTCAGTGCCTGGGGAATCTGTTCTTTTGTGAGAATCCATGCCAGGGCAGAGGCCGCTCCTACAATCAGCATAACGGAACCGGTTGTCACCAGTGTCTCCTTCAGGGCCACCACCATGTTGCGCCTGTTCAGTTTCCCATAGATAAAGCCCAGGATAATGGAGTAAACAACCGCAACAGCCCCTGCCTCTGTGGGCGTGAATATTCCCAGCCTGATACCTCCGATGATGATGACAGGAAGACAGAGGGGCAGGACTGCTCTCTTAAGACTGGCCCCCAATGCCTGGCTCCTTCCGCCCTTTTTATAGGATGCCTCCGGCTTATAGCCCCGCTTCTTTGCAATAACCGCTGTCAACAGCATCATGGCAGCGCACAGGACAATCCCCACCACCAGACCGGACATAAACAGCTGTCCGATTGATACGTTTCCTATGGAACCGTATAAAATCATACCGATGCCTGGCGGAATCAAGGGAGTGATGGATGATGAGAAGGCGGTGACCACAGATGAGAACTCATTGCTCATTCCCTTCTGGCGCATTTCCGGCACCAGCATCTTGGCTTCCATGGCTGCATCTGCAAGGCTGGACCCGGACAGACCGCCCATCAGAGTGGACAAAAGGATATTGACCTGGGCTAGTCCTCCCCACATGTCAGCGGTAAGCACATTACAAAAATCCATGATGCGCTGGGTCACGCCTGCGTAGTTCATCAGTACTCCAGAGTAAACAAAGAACGGTACGGCTAAAAGCGGCACGCTCTGCATACCCGACAAGGTTCTCTGGACAATCAGATGAGTGGATACTGCCGGTTCCGCAAAAAAGTACACGCCGGCGCCTGCAATAATGGATATAAATACTGGTACTTTTAAAAACAGACAGGCCAATGTAATGACCAGAGCAATCACAATAAGCTGGCTACTCATAGGAAATCACCTCCTCATCCTCCGTGCCAAAGACAGCTGTCACCACATAATTCACACACATCAGCAGACAGCCGATGGGTACTGCCGAATCAATGAACCAATAGGGAATCTTCAGTATGTTGGTGGTCTTTTCCACACCTGCATGGAGCATGGCCAGAGACAGCCCATTGTAAGCCAGAAACAGAAGGGTTCCCACAACCACTGCATGAATCAGGTATCCAACGGCTTTCTGCGCCGGTTCCGGCATTGCATCCACTAATATCTCTATGGCAACATGGCCCGACGTCCTGAACGCGGCGCTGCCCGCATAAAAGGCAATCCAGGTGATGAGGGCTTTCTGTACTTCCTCCAGCCAGGTAAATGGATTGTGGGCAACGTAGCGCATGACAACGCCCATGACAGTCAGAAGCACAAGTCCTGCCAGGCAGACGCCGGAAACCACAAAATCAATGTTCTTAATTTTATTCCACACTGTCATCTTTTTCCTCCTCTGCCAGAATCGCCTTTACCGTGTCATAAAGCCCGGGGGTCCAGTTCTTAAACTCGTCATAGGTATAATATACCTCTGCCGCCTTCCTGAATTCATCCACATCCGCCTCTGAAAACTGCACGCCTGCTTGTTCCAGTCTCAGACGCGCGTCCTCTTCCGCTTTCACCATCAGCTGGTTCTGATACTCCCCTGCCTTCTCAGCCGTCCTTTGAAGGATATCCTGCTGCTCCGGCGTCAGGCTGTTCCAGAAATCAAGACCGCACACCATGGATGTCATATCCAGGATATGGCCGCCCAGTAAGACATACTTGGCCACTTCCTGCCACCCTCCGTTGACAATAGTAGGCAGTGGATTCTCTAGTCCGTCAATGGTTCCCTGCTGCAGGGCCGGATAGACCTCGTTCATGGATAAAGGCGTTGGATTGGCCCCGATTGCCTCAAATGTTTTAACATAAGGCACACTGTCGGGCACGCGTATCTTCATGCCCTTTAAGTCCCCCGGATGCTGTACCGGATGTTTTGTCAAGGTATGCCTTGTCCCGTACTTCCAGTTCCTGGCTATAACCTTATACCCCTTTTCCTCCAGCTGCTTTTCCAGATTCAGATACCAGCTGCTGTCCATCAGATGTTCCATCTCATCCCAGGACGCGCACAGATAGGGGGCCTGGACAATGCCAAAGTCCGCAATCCCCAAATCCGAGAAAAAAGGCGCGCTTCCCGGGGCAATCACAGCATCCCCTGCAATCATCTGGTCGAACAGGTCGGTCTTAGACCCCAGCTGGTCGGAGGGATAATGCGTCATGACCATGGTTCCCCTGCTCTCCTCTTCCAGAATCTCAGCCCAATAATCAGCGGCCTCTGCAAACGGTTCACCCGGATTATTGCTCTGCCCTATGCTTATGCGGATTACCCCGCCTGTGCTGTCGCTTTTCCCCCCGCAGCCGGCTGACAGCAGCACGGCCCCTAATACAGCTGTCAATAAACAAATTTTTGCCCTCATAAAATTTCCTCTCCCTTTTAGAATCCGTGAGAAGTAGCTCCTCCGTCAACCGTAAAATCATGTCCTGTCAGATACGTAGATGCGCCGGATAAAAGAAACAGCATCATGTATCCGATTTCCACCGGCCTGCCGAACCTTGGCAGCATGGGCTTGCTTAAGGCAGCTGCCTTTCGGTCCGGGTTCTGTTCAAACAT
>OLFS01002614.1_pt1 | contig 10830 bp, 8 predicted proteins | sample 1605491 | NCBI WGS metagenome assembly OLFS01 (sample SAMEA3888921, study PRJEB22519) | human gut metagenome | biome: human gut; feature: human-associated habitat; material: faeces | place: Denmark | collected 2011 | reverse complement strand
AAGGTCGAGATGCCGTTTCCCAACAGCGCCGAAGTGTCGGAAAAGAGCGTGCCAGTAAGCTGCATGCCGTCGCCCGAATCGCCCGAAAAGCGGATCACGACGTCCTGCAACTCCCGCACTTTTGATTGTTCCATGATTTTGGTTTCAGATTATGGGTTAACAACGATTTCGCAAATATACAGTGACTGATTGGGGCAAAACGGCGAATTTGTTCGCAGTCCATGCCGAACCGATCCTGTCCGTTATGCAAATATATTAAATAAATTGTCATATCGGACTTTTTCGGGCGATTTTTTAGCTTTCCGTTCCGTGTCTGTCGGTTTTTTGCGCCCCGGATCGCTAATTCGCTGTAATTCAAAAGATAACTTTTTGTTGCGATCGTCGCTGAAAAACCTTTTCGGACTCCGTTCTTTCGGATGCGCTCCGCATGCCGCCGGAATTTCGGGCCGAAAAGCGGCGATCCGGACGATTTTTTTCATTCCGGTGCGGTTTCCTCGTTCTTTTGGGCTACTTTTGCAGTTTCAAATTCAGATTTTAAGGATGATTACAGTTTCGAATTTAGAGGTGCAATACGGAAAACGGGTTCTTTTCAAGGATATCAATCTCAAATTCACCCCGGGCAACTGCTACGGTGTGATCGGGGCCAACGGGGCGGGGAAGTCCACGTTCCTCAAAGTGCTCAGCGGCGAGGTGACCCCGTCGCGGGGCAACGTGGCCTTCGGCCCGGGCGAACGCCTGTCGGTGCTCAAGCAGGACCACTTCGCCTATGACGGGTTTACGGTCCTCGACACGGTTCTGATGGGGCATCAGCCGCTGTGGGAGACGATGAAGGAGAAGGAGGCGTTGTACGCCAAGCCCGACTTTTCGGAGGAGGACGGTCTCGGGCCGGGGAGCTGGAGGAGCGGTTCGCGGAGATGCAGGGCTGGAACGCCGAGAGCGACGCCGCCAACCTGTTGAGCAGCCTCGGGGTCCGGGAAGCCCTGCACGGCCAGCTGATGCGCGATTTGAGCGCCAAGGAGAAGGTGCGCGTGCTGCTGGCGCAGGCGCTGTTTTCCAATCCGGATATTCTGCTGCTCGACGAACCGACGAACAACCTGGACATCGATACCATTCGCTGGCTGGAGCAGGTGCTGAACGAACGTGACAGCACTATGATCATCATTTCGCACGACCGTCACTTCCTGAACATGGTGTGCACGCACATGGCGGATCTCGATTACGGCGAACTGCGAATTTATCCGGGGAACTACGACGAATATATGACCGCCGCGACGCAGGCGCGCGAACGTCTGCTGGCGGATAACGCCAAGAAAAAAGCGCAGATTGCCGACCTGCAATCCTTCGTCAGCCGTTTTAGCGCCAACGCCTCTAAATCTCGTCAGGCGACGTCTCGTGCCCGTCAGATTGATAAAATCAAACTCGATGAAGTGAAGGCATCCAGCCGTCAGAACCCGTTTATCCGCTTCGAGCAGGACAAGAAACTGTTCCGTAACGCGCTGGAAGTGGAAGCGATCAGCAAAGGTTTTGATAACGGTCCGCTGTTTAAAGGCGTGAACCTGCTGCTGGAAGTCGGTGAAAAGCTGGCGGTACTGGGGACCAACGGCGTGGGTAAATCGACGCTGCTGAAAACGCTGGTGGGCGATCTGGACGCCGACAGCGGTACCGTGAAATGGTCTGAGAACGCGCGCATTGGATATTACGCGCAGGATCACGAATATGAATTCGAAAACGATCTGACGGTCTTCGACTGGATGAGTCAGTGGAAGCAGGAAGGCGATGACGAACAGGCGGTGCGCAGCATCCTTGGCCGTCTGCTGTTCAGCCAGGACGACATCAAAAAGCCAGCTAAGGTGCTGTCGGGTGGTGAAAAGGGTCGCATGCTGTTCGGTAAATTGATGATGCAGAAACCAAACATTCTGGTCATGGATGAACCGACTAACCACCTCGATATGGAATCCATCGAATCGCTGAACATGGCGCTGGAGATGTATCAGGGTACCCTGATCTTCGTTTCTCACGACCGTGAATTTGTGAGCTCGCTGGCGACCCGCGTGCTGGAAATCACCCCAGAGCGCGTGGTGGACTTCAGCGGTAACTACGAAGACTACCTGCGCAGTAAAGGGATCGACAACTAATTTCCCGTCGTCTTTCACGCTGCAGATGCGTTGGCTTCACCTGTTCACCCCGGTCACTTACTTATGTAAGCTCCCGGGGATTCACAGGTTTGCCGCCTTCCTGCAGCGCGAAATACTTAGGGAAAGGAGGCGTGCTCCTGTTCCCTCTCCCCGTAGGAGAGGGCTAGGGTATCAGCCCGCACTACACCACCCATTCACTCTCTTCAACGCCATTCACCAACAGCGTGCGTCTTTCGCCTGCCGGTAACGACACCTTCAGCGCTTTCCACGCCGGACGATAATCCCCGCGGGCGTTCACCTTCAGGTTAATGGTTGCGCCGTCGCATTGCATTTCCCACTCTACCCACAGCGCATTGCCGTGCTGATATCCCCATGACTCGCCGTCATCTTCAAACAGCAGACCAGAGGTCGTTCCGACACCGTTGACCGGGTATAGCATCAGTTCCCGGGTATCGTCTTTTTCGGCACTGACATGGGTAATGCGCTCGCTTAACGGCAGACCCGCCCCGGCGCGTACCAGCAGCGGCAGTTTTTCCAGCGGCGCATCGCGGGTGATCCACTGACCGCCAGAGAACCACTCGTGAGTGTAAAAATCGTACCAGCCGGTTTCGTTATCCGGCAGCCAGACGCGGCGCTCACGCTGACCCGCTTCTACCACGCTTGCCACCAGTATGTCGCGGCCCAACAGGAAATCATCGCATTCTTCAAAGGTCTGCGCGTCATGCTCATGGTCGAGGAACGTCGGACGTAGCATCGGTTCGTCATCGGCATGCGCCTGCCAGAGCAGGGTGTAGAGATAGGGCAGCAGCCGATAACGCAGCACTATCGCACTGCGAATGGCTGGCGTCACGCCCGGATACATCCATGGCTCGTTCACCGTATGATCGTCATTCCACGAGTGAATGGTAAAGCGTGGATGCATCACCCCATTCTGTACCCATCTTACGAACAGTTCGGCGTCGGGTTTATCGCCAGAGAATCCGCCGACATCGTGACCGACGTTGAACAGCCCGGAAAGACTCATACCCAGCCCCATGCGGGTGTTATAACGCAGCGTGTCCCAACAGGTGCGGTTATCGCCGCTCCAGGTCTGAACATAACGTTGCATCCCTGCACAACCCGAGCGGGAAATCAGATACGGACGCTTATCCGGGGCAAAACGCTGTTGCGCTTCCAGCGAGGCGCGCATCATCAGCAACGGCATTACCGGGCGAATGTGTTTGATGGCAATTTCCTTGCCAAAGCCGTAACAGCGCGCTTCGCCGTCCCACACTTCGAACTCGTTGTTATCGTTCCAGGTGGAGTCGATGCCCATCTCCAGCAGTTGCGTCGTCACACCGTTCTGCCACCACTGAATGGTCTCCGGGTTGGTAAAGTCGAGGTGCGATCCTTCGTCATCCCAGAAGCTGGAACGTTCCGGTGAATCGGTTTCTGAATCACGAATAAACAGGCCGCTTTCCGCGACGTCGTTATAGCGAGGATGATCCTGCAACAGACAGGGCTTGATGTTGGCAGCAAGCTTCAGCCCGGCATCGTGGAATGCCTGACTCATCACTTTAGGTTGCGGCACTTTGTCGTAGTTCCAGTTAAAGACATAGCGCTTACCGTTAATTGAGGTATATCCCGACGAGAGCTGGAACGAGTCGCACGGAATCGCGTGTTCTTCACACAGTCGGATAAAGTTCATGAGTTGGTTTTGCGCGTCCGGCGCGTCGGTATAGTGCATCGTGGAACCGCTGTAGCCCAGGCTCCACTTCGGCCCAAACAGCGTTTTCCCGGTCAGGCGCACAAAAGCTTTAGTGACGTCCAGTACCCGTTTGCCGGTAAACAGGTAGTAATCAATATCGCCTGCTTCCGCCTGCCAGCGGCGATAAGCGGTGTGATAATTATCGATCTCGTTCCCCAAATCCAGCCAGCAACTGCTCAGGTTGTCGTAAAACAGGCCGTAGCTCACGTCGTCGCGGCGGGTGAGAGTGAACGGGATGTGTTTGTACAGCGGGTCGGTGCTCACGGCGTTGTAACCCATCGCATCCAGATTACGCATTTCATAGCGCTTACCGTTACGCTGTAGATCGCCGGCTTTTTCACCCAGGCCGTAGAAACGTTCGTCTTTACAGCGGCTCAGGTAATGTGCGACACCATCGCCGTGGGCGTTGATCAGATAGGCGCTGGTGGCGCGATCGTTGACCAGCGACTGCCAGGCGCCGGCATCGTTACGATATTCCCACTCCAGCCACAGTGGTTGATGGACGGTGACGCGCAGTTGGTGGGTCGACACCGTCACGCTATCGTCCTGCTGTGAAAGCGTCCAGTCCGGGCAACTGAAACCGCTGATGTCGTCGCGGTGCCGACCTTCCCACGGTACGTCTTTTTCAGGCGCGATGCTCCAGGTTCGGTCCAGCGCCAGTTCACCTTTGCGTTTGATCAGCACACGGAAGAGATTTTCTTCCAGTACGTAAAGACACAGACGGTGCTGTTTATCCACCATCAGTTCAAGGTGAGTGGCCGATTGTTTATCAAGGGTCCAGTTTTTCAGGGTTTTCATATGCAATACATCCACGATCAGGCGCGCTTGGCGCGACGTTCAGCAATAAATGCCACCAGGAAAACAGCGCCAATCAGGTCAAAGAAACCCATGGCAATGAAGAGGGGGTTAAAGCCGATTTTGTCAGCCGTAACACCAATCAAAAGAGAGAACAGGAAGCTGGCGATCCACGCCGCCGAACCGCGCATACCGTTAACGGTGGCCATCTGACCTTTATCAAACGACTCGACAACGAGCGCACTCAGCATGCAGGAGATGATCTGATGTCCGAAGCCGCCAATAGAGATCAGGATAATGGTGATATACGGGTCGCGGGTAATGGCCACAATGGCCAGAGAGATCATCAGGAACGCGCCCGTCACGGAACTGGCTACGACCGAGTTAACGCGGGAGCAGCCGAACCAGCGGGTATACAGACGCGTCAGGTAGCCACTCGCCACGCTGCCGAGATCGGCGGCCAGGAACGGTAGCCAGGCAAACATCGCGATCTGCTTCAGATCCATACCGTGTTCTTTGGCGAGATACAGCGGCACCCAGAAGCTCAGTACGGCCCAGGCCGGCTCCGCCATAAAAGCCGGGATGGCGATACCATAGAATCGTTTGTTTTTTGAGACGGTTTTTAACGCTGTCAGGAAAGGCAGCTTGACGGCTGGTGGTTCGTTATCCTGCTTAATAAAGTCCAGTTCATCTTTACTCAGATTCGGATGCTGTTCCGGGTTGTGATAGAACGCCCACCACAGGACGACCCACACCAGCGCCAGCACACCGGTAAACATAAACGCACCCTGCCAGCCAAACGAGGCGTGCGCGAAGTAGATGATAGGCGGCGCGAGCATCGCGCCAATCGAGAAACCCACGCCAGCCCAGCCGGCAGCGACGGGACGCTCTGATTTCGGAAACCATTCGCCGATTGTTTTCGCGTTGGCCGGGGTGGCGGCCGCTTCTGAAGCCCCCATAAAAAAGCGCAGAATCGCAAGGTGCAACCAGCTTCCTGCACCGGCATGAAAAATACACATGAGCGCCCAGATGCCAGCGCAAACCATGAAGCCAATTTTCAAACCAATCACGTCGATCAGCCATCCGCATAACGGCTGGAAAATGGTGTAGGCAATCTGAAATGCGCCGACAATCCACGAATATTGCTCGGTTGTGATGCCCAGGCTCTCTTTCAGTTCCGGTGCCAGAATGCCTAATGAATTTCGGGTGATGTAGTTAACGGTGACGCCGAGTAAAAAAAGTACCAGCACATACCAGCGCAGATTTTTTATGACGCGACGGGGTTTGCTTGTCGCAACCGTATTGTTGATGTCCTGACTCATTTTCTGTCTCCACAAGACGGACGGTAGGGGGATGAATGTTTAAAATGTCATACGGTTATCGCTTTAGTTTTTATTGCGTTAAGCGATGAAGTTGCTATACAACTAGTATGGAAGCTGTATGACAAATTCACCTTAAGGGAGAAAATGGGCGACCAATAGCAGAATTTGTGCAAGCTTTCTCATCAATGCACGCAGTCATCTGCCACTATTCATTCGAAGCGAGTCAGAGCTTCAATTTCAGGTCGTGAAAATTTTTTCATGAGGCAAGTGGAGCAAGATCACAAAATGGATAAAAGGTTAAAAATCAGGGAAATTGCCGCCCGAACGCAGCTCTCGATCAGCACCGTTTCGCGTGTGCTGGCGGGTAAGTCCAACACCAGCGACAACGCCCGGCGTCTCGTGCTGGAATGCGCACGTGAACTGGGTGTGATGGAGGGGATGGCGGCAGGACGTCTGCTACTCAATAGCCTGATGATCTTTGCGCCACAGCGGGCATTTGATGAGCGGTCCGACATCTTTTATTACCGTGTGATCCAGAGTGTGAATAAAGGACTGGCTTCGCACGAAGTCCGGTTGCGCTACTGCGCTCTTGAGGAACATGACAGTGATGCGCAATTGTTTCTGGCGCGAATGAACGAACCGGATACGCATGCCGCTATTTTGCTGGGGATCGACGATCCGCATATTCATGATTTAGCCGTTGATGTCGGAAAACCGTGCCTGTTGATTAACTGTCGCGATCGGCTCATGCGTCTTCCCGTGGTGGCACCCGATCATCGGGCGATTGGTGAACGAGCGGCGGGCTATCTGTTTGAAATGGGGCATCGTGAGGTGATGAACGTTCTCTGCCTGCGCCGATACACAATGGAGCTGCGCTTAGCAGGGATCCGCGATGCGTGGCGGTCACATAACATGAAGTTCACTGACGACCGCGATCTGCTGGTCGCCACAAATTTTAGCGCCAGAGAGACAGAACAACTGGTCAGTGAATGGATCAGCGAGAGAAAAGGGCAAGATTTACCCACCGCCTTTTTAGTCGGGGGAGATTTTATGGCGGCAGGGGTCATCAGCGCGCTGCAAAAACGGGGATTACGTGTCCCTCAGGATATCTCGGTGATGAGTATCGATGGTTTTAATCTGGCGTCGATTCAGGATGTCCCCTTAACAGCAGTTCATGTTCCTCGGGATGAGTTGGGGACAGAAGCAGTGTATATGCTCCAGCAACGTCTGGTGCGCCCGGAGGCGCCAGTCAGTTCGTTGTTACTCAATGGTACGCTTGCGGTACGGGAGTCGGTCCGGCGGATACGTCAGGGGAAACGACGCACCGCCGTTGAACAGGAAGGTCTGTATGATCGTTAACTCATCCCCAGCGCGCGCTTGCCGTGGATATTCAAATCCGCCAGCGTGAAGCGGCCTTCCCAGTCTGTTTCGTAATCCTCTCGCGGGAAATCGCCCGGTGACGCGCCTTTCTCCAGCGCGGCCTTCACGCTGTGCGCATAGGCCAGATTTTTCTCGCACAGCGGGGCGGCGGGAATATACATCACATTGCCCCAGCCCTGCTGATTGTCGACCGGCGCCACGGAGTGAATCACATCGCAATGCCACCAGACGGAATTGCCTGCTTCCAGTGGCGGAATACTGGTAAGCGCCTCAATCAACAAAGGATGCCATTGTTCGGATATCGGCAGTACCCGCCCTGGCGCCACGCCACACAGTTCATCTTCCGGAACATCATCGAGCAAAGGACGTAAAAGCACATAGGCCATGGCTTCCGGAATGGGGACGACATGCAGTAAACCCTGACCGGGCAACATATCCGACAGTGCGGTCCAGCCCTGGAAGGTGCGAAATACTGAACATTTGGTGGTGTTGTCCACCGTATACTCTTCCACTTCCGTACGATGGGCGGCCTGCCACGGATCGTATTCCGCCAGCTTGCCGTTAAACACATTCGCGAAGACGCGCTGATAGGCCGGCAGCAGCCAGCGTTCCAGCGCGCCGGAATCGGTGTGCGCGCCCAGCCCTTTTGACGTGGTTCCCGGTGGACGGCGACGGATCCTGTCTGGGTAGATCACGCTGACATCCGGGTTAAACCACTGCTTGCCCTCGCTTTCAAAGGTCCACAGACGGTTGAGGAACGACTGCACGTTAGCCATCTCTTCACTCTGTCTGGCCTGCATTTGCGCCTGCGACCAGTAGATCGGATAAATCTCCGGACGCGAAGCGGTGAGGGTGCCAAAGAAGTTATCGCCGGGGCCTTTGTACACCTCGTCAAAATGGTTTCTGTCCAGATAGTCCAGCATCGACTGATCCCAGGCCAGCGCCTGCTCACGTGGGAAGTGACCTTTGATGACCGCACAGCCGCGACGTTTGATCTGTTCGCGCTGCTGCGCCGTGACGGTGCCAGCGTTGATATCGGCATACGATAGCTCAGGCCACACCGGGGCGCCCTGTGCGTTAAGTGCGTTGATTTCCGCCACGCGGGTGGCAATGGTATCGCTAATCTGGCTGAAGATCTGTTGGACGTCGCCGAGCTGCGCCCGCAGTTCCTGCTTCATCTGACGGATCGCCGCTTTATGGTCGACCGGTAATGTGTCGCTTGTGAAGGAAAAAGCCATAACCACCTCGCATAACTTTCATTCGAAACTTATTTTTCTTACAGGTGATAATATAAGTTATAAAAAAGTTAATGCAAGTTTAAAATGTTGAGGTGGCAAACAGGGGGGAAGAAAATAAAACCGGAACAGGGTGTTCCGGTTATTGCCGTCACACGTTGAAAGGGTCGGTGTTATCCAGCACGGCCTGAATCACGTTCAGCGCGCCGTCATGGTTATTGTCATCCGTCTGAAAGCGGGCGATTGCTTTGATACTGTCGGTGGCATTCGCCATCGCGAAAGCGTAGTGCGCCATTTTCAGCATTTCTGCATCATTGCCGCTGTCGCCAATCGCCACGACTTCTTTTGGTGAAAGGTTCCACCGTTTCAGCAATCGGCTGATGCCATTCGCTTTGTGCAGCCCCGGAATGATCAGATCGATAAAGCCGAAACCGCTGGTCACGGGTTTCATAATGCCGTCCAGCGCCGTGTGCAGGTGGTCGATAACCAACGGGATCTGCTGGTCTGGCAGATTCAGCGAGAACTTAAACAGCACGTCGTCGATGTCATGGTAGTCCTTCACCGGCTTCAGGCGGTGGTAGTGCTTCGACATCAGTGCGACAAAGGGTTCCGGCGCGTTTTCACTGACGTACGCGCTTTGCAGACCGCAGGCCACAAAGTTGAGCTGTTTATCTTTCAGCAATTCGCCCATCACAACCTGAGATTCGTGACGCGTGAGTTCGCCGTGAAAAAGCTGTTTGCCATGCTCAAACACCAGCGCGCCGTTTTCGGCAACGAAAGAGATCTCGTCTTTGAGTTCGGGGAAGAAAGAGATGAGCTGGTAGTACTGATTGCCGCTGGCGACGACGAATTCAATGTTGCGTTTTTTTAGCTCATGGTACTGCGCCATAAATCGTGCGTGATCGTACTTTTTGGCGTCATTGAGAAAAGTACCGTCCATATCGGTGACGATAACTTTAACGGTCATATAAAGCTCCTGGCTCAAAACTGCGACCAGAAACATTTTAATAACAATGTGACCTAAAGCACAAATTTATTTCGAATGAAAGCGGTGAAGAGGGACGAGTAGGCCGGATAAGACGCTTTGTGTCGCCATCCGGCCTACGGGGAGAATTACAGCATATGTTCGGTACGGGCGATGATATCGTCCTGCGTGTCCGGTGAAAGTGCAGTGAAGAAGGCGGAATAACCGGCTACACGGACCACCAGATCACGGTACTGATCAGGATGTTTTTTCGCCTCCAGCAAGGTTTCGCGCGACACGATGTTGTACTGAATGTGCCAGCCTTTGTGCTCTTCAAAGAAGGTGCGCAGCAGGATCATCAGTTTCTGCTTGTCGGATTCATTTTCCAGCGTTGCCGGGTTCAGCTTCTGGTTTAACAGTACACCGCCCAGAATTGAACCGGTAGGCAGTTTACCGACCGAGCCAATCACCGCCGTTGGACCAAGATGGTCAGTACCGGACGCCGGGCTTGCCCCTTCGGCCAGCGGAGTATGGGCTTTACGCCCATCTGGTGTGGCCATAGTCGCTGCGCCGAACGGCACGTTTGCCGAGATAGACGAGGTGCCCGCGTAATAATTGCCGCCGACCGGACCACGTCCGTAGCGTGGGTTATGGTACTGCTTCAGTTCATCAATATAGGTCTGGTAAGCGCGAGCCAACAGGGTGTCGACCGTGTCATCATCGTTGCCATACTTCGGCGCGCCGTTGATTAAACGCTGACGCAACTGCTCATGAGTCAGGCCGTCAAAATCATCAGCCAGCGCGGCCGCAAGCTGTTGCTGACCGATGGCCCCCTGTTCAAAGACCAGTTTTTTCACCGCGGCCAGGCTGTTGCCGAGGTTGGCGATACCCACCTGCAAGCCGGATACCCAGTCATACTTCGCCCCACCTTGTTTAATGCTCTTCGCCCGTTCGATGCAGTCATCCACCAGTGCCGAGCAGAGAATATCGTGCACGTTCTCTTCAAGCATGGTGTCGACCACATACTCAATCTCAATCGATTTACGCGTGTAGTAGCGGATTTGCGCATCCCATGCGGCCATCACCTCATCGAAATTGTTGAAGTTACCGGCGGAAAGCGCTTTTTCCTGCGGCAGGAAGACTTTCCCGCTGGTGGCGTCACGACCGCCTTCCAGCGCAGCGAGCATCACGCGGGCAAAGTTGATAAAGCTCATGCCGGTGCAGCGGTAGCCCCATTTGCCGCCAACCGCGG
>OLFS01002607.1_pt1 | contig 10865 bp, 12 predicted proteins | sample 1605491 | NCBI WGS metagenome assembly OLFS01 (sample SAMEA3888921, study PRJEB22519) | human gut metagenome | biome: human gut; feature: human-associated habitat; material: faeces | place: Denmark | collected 2011 | reverse complement strand
TTCTGTTAATGGCGATCATGAGCTGGGTAAGCCAGGGCCGTAGCCCGGTGGAATATGTTCTGATGCAGCTGGCAGACCCGCTGCTGCGCCCTATCCGCAGGCTGCTGCCCTCAATGGGCGGAATTGATTTCTCGCCGATGGTGCTGGTTCTGCTGCTGTACGTGATCAATATGGGTATCGCCGAACTGTTGCAGGCTACCGGTAACGTTCTGCTTCCGGGGCTGTGGATGGCGCTATGAGTGCTGTCCAGGCCTGCGCTGACGGTCTGGTCTTAAGGCTGTATATTCAGCCTAAGGCCAGCCGCGACAGCATCGTTGGTTTACATGGCGACGAGCTCAAAGTCGCCATTACCGCGCCACCCGTTGACGGCCAGGCCAACGCCCATCTGGTAAAATTTCTCGCCAAACAGTTTCGCGTAGCAAAAAGCCAGGTGCTTATTGAGAAGGGCGAACTGGGTCGCCACAAACAGATAAAAATCATTCATCCGCAGCAGATCCCCGACGGGGTCGCTGCGCTGACAGAATAGACAGGATCTCTTATGCAAAAAGTTGTTCTCGCCACCGGCAATCCCGGTAAAGTGCGCGAGCTGGCCTCGCTGCTGGCAGATTTTGGCCTCGATATCGTGGCGCAAACCGAACTGGGCGTGGATTCCGCAGAGGAAACCGGCCTCACGTTTATCGAAAACGCCATTCTTAAAGCGCGCCACGCCGCGCAGATTACCGGCCTTCCGGCTATCGCCGATGACTCAGGTCTGGCCGTCGATGCGTTAGGCGGCGCGCCTGGCATCTATTCTGCCCGCTATTCCGGTGAAGATGCGACCGACCAGCGCAATCTGGAAAAACTGCTCGACGCGCTACGCGACGTGCCGGACGATAAGCGCCAGGCGCAGTTCCACTGCGTGCTGGTCTATCTGCGCCATGCCGAAGATCCCACGCCGCTGGTATGCCACGGCAGCTGGCCTGGGATAATCACCCGACAAGCCGCCGGTACGGGTGGCTTCGGCTACGACCCGATATTCTTCGTCCCGTCCGAAGGGAAAACCGCGGCCGAACTGAGCCGTGAAGAAAAGAGTGCGATTTCCCATCGTGGGCAAGCGCTAAAACTGTTACTGGAAGCATTACGTAATGGCTAATTTGCCGCCGCTGAGTCTCTATATTCATATTCCCTGGTGCGTGCAGAAATGCCCGTACTGCGACTTTAATTCGCATGCGCTGAAAGGCGAGGTGCCGCATGACGATTACGTCCAGCATCTGCTAAACGACCTGCAGGCCGATGCGCAATATGCTCAGGGACGGAAAATAGGCACTATTTTTATCGGCGGCGGTACGCCAAGCCTGCTGTCCGGCCCGGCCATGCAAACCCTGCTGGATGGCGTCCGCGCCTGCCTGCCGCTGGCCGCCGGGGCGGAAATCACCATGGAAGCCAACCCGGGCACCGTGGAGGCCGATCGCTTCGTTGATTACCAGCGCGCCGGGGTGAACCGTATCTCCATCGGCGTACAAAGCTTTAGCGAACCGAAGCTGCAGCGCCTGGGGCGGATCCACGGTCCGGAGGAGGCCAAGCGCGCAGCACGTCTCGCCAGCGGCCTCGGCCTGCGCAGCTTCAATCTCGACCTGATGCACGGTCTGCCGGACCAGTCGCTGGAGGAGGCGCTGGACGATCTGCGTCAGGCGATTGCCCTCAACCCGCCGCACCTGTCGTGGTACCAGCTGACCATTGAGCCGAACACCTTGTTCGGCTCCCGGCCGCCGGTGCTGCCGGATGACGACGCGCTATGGGATATTTTCGAGCAGGGACATCAATTGCTAAGCGCCGCTGGCTATCAGCAGTACGAGACGTCCGCCTACGCTAAACCGGGCTTCCAGTGTCAGCATAATCTCAACTACTGGCGCTTTGGCGACTACCTCGGCATCGGCTGCGGCGCGCACGGTAAGATAACCTTCCCTGACGGACGCATTCTGCGGACCGCCAAAACCCGCCACCCGCGCGGGTATATGGAAGGCCGTTACCTCGAGCGTCAGCATGATGTGGAAGAGGCGGATAAACCGTTTGAGTTCTTTATGAACCGTTTCCGCCTGCTGGAGGCCGCGCCGCGCGCAGAATTTAGTCGCTATACCGGTCTTGAGGAAGCGGCGATCCGCCCGCAGCTGGACGCGGCGATAGCCCAGGGCTATCTGCAGGAAGACGAGCAGAACTGGCAGATTACCGAGCACGGTAAGCTGTTTTTGAATTCCCTGCTTGAGTTATTTCTGAACGAGTAAACGCAGAGGCGGTCCTGCCGGAAAGCGGACCGCCATGTCTTTATTTTAACGAGCCAACCAGCGATTTCCGGCTATCCTCCAGCGAGACCACCCGGCTGCAGACGTCCTTACCAAACTGCTGGAAATCGGCCTCCTGGTTTTTCCATTCATCCTGAATGGCCGTTTGCAGGCCGCCGAGGCTGCCGAGAATGCCCTGCAGCGGGTTGCCGCCGCCTTTGAGCACTGCTTTCGCGCCCATCTCGTTAATACTGTCCTGCAGAATGCCGCCCATCGCCTGATTCACCAGCTGCTGACCATCGGCACGTACCTGGTCGATAGCTTTATAGTGGAAGGTCAGGCCATCGCTGCGGCGCTCAATGATGCGGTTCATCTGTTCTTTCAGCTGCGCATCCAGCTTGGTCAGGCGACCATGCATGCTGCTGTTGGCGCCAACCTGTTCGGTAATGATTTTATCCAGCGCCTTGCGGCCTTTTTCGACTCGCGAGCGCGCGCCTTCGTCAATCCACGGCAGGCTGCTGCGCAGACTGGCCTGATAGTCCTGCGCCTGCTCGCGCTGGGCGGCGCTCAGAGTATAGGCTTTACCGTTAAAGGTCAGGTTGCCGTCCGGCTTTATCACCAGATTGCCGTTTTCCCCTTTCACCTGCACCTGCTGCGGGCTGAGGATCACATCGTCACGCGGCGTGACGCTACACTGGTAGTCCGCATGGGCAGACAAAGCGGTGACGGAGAGCGCCACCGCCAGCAGCGTTTTACGCATCATAAAACTCCCTTAAGACAAAACGGGCCGGCAGCTGCCGACCCTTGTCAAACTTAGTCCCACCAGACGTCAAAAAGTTCGCTGGTGCGCACATCCTCTAACTTACGCGCTTCCAGCCATTGGCGTACGATGGCCTGATGCTCTTCGGTGCACTTACCGATCTCCTGCATGCAGATGAGCCCTTCCCAGGAGAGATAGCCGCTACCGTCGAAGGCCAGCTTGTTCGGCTCAATCACCTCTTCGATCAGATCGTTGACCGTCTGGTCGATCTGCTCTTCGGTGGTCCCTTCCGGGAAACGCCAGGCGACGGAGAAGCCTAACTCCTGAAACTCATCGATATGCATTTTTTTACGCAGACGACGGCTACGATTCTTGGCCATTATTTCACCCTCTCGAACATTAAGTCCCATACGCCGTGGCCGAGACGATGGCCACGCTGTTCAAATTTGGTTACCGGGCGCGATTCCGGGCGCGGTACGTAATCGTTGCTTGCCGACTGGTTACGATAGCCTTCCAGCGAGGACATCACTTCCAGCATATGCACGGCATAGGCTTCCCAGTCGGTCGCCATATGGAAGACGCCGCCGAGTTTCAGTTTGCTTTTGACCAGCTCGGCGAAAGGCGGCTGCACGATACGACGTTTATTATGACGCGCTTTATGCCACGGGTCAGGGAAAAACAGCTGCACCATATTCAGTGAGTTATCCGGGATCATGGTATGCAGCACTTCCACCGCATCGTGACACATCACGCGCAGATTTTGCACACCTTCTTCTTCAGCAGAAGCCAGACAGGCGCCAACGCCCGGGGAGTGCACTTCAATGCCGAGGAAATTCTGTTCCGGTTTGGCTTTCGCCATCGCCACCAGCGAAGCCCCCATGCCGAAACCAATTTCTAGTGTGACCGGCGCGTCGCGGCCAAACAGGGCAGCGAAATCGAGTGGCGCATCGTTGAATTCAACGCCCATCACCGGCCAAATGTTATCCAGCGCATGCTGCTGCCCTTTCGTCAGGCGCCCCTGGCGACGGACGAAGCTACGAATACGGCGCAGCGGGCGACCGTTTTCATCGAATTCCGGAGAAATGACGTCGTTTTTCATAAAAGTTAAGTCTGCTAGTGAAAGTGTTCGGAAAACGGGCATTATCCAAAGTTACCCGGCGGATGCAAGGGTTTACAGCCACTCGCCCTTGTGCTGCAATCTGCCACCCTGTAATCGCGATCCCGGAGCCATAGCTTTGACTTTTCTCGCCGCGCAATTTTCAGCCCAGGTCCTGGACTGGTACGACAAATACGGGCGTAAAACCCTGCCCTGGCAAATCGCCAAGACGCCCTACAAAGTATGGCTCTCCGAAGTGATGTTGCAACAAACCCAGGTGACCACGGTAATCCCGTATTTTGAACGCTTTATGGCGCGTTTCCCAACGGTGGTTGATTTAGCCAACGCGCCGCTGGATGAGGTGCTGCATCTGTGGACCGGCCTTGGCTACTACGCGCGGGCGCGCAATTTACATAAAGCCGCCCAGCAGGTGGCGACACAGCATGGCGGCATCTTCCCGCAATCCTTTGAGGAAGTGGCCGCGCTGCCCGGCGTCGGGCGTTCAACGGCAGGGGCGATTTTGTCGCTTTCGCTCGGTCAGCATTATCCGATTCTCGACGGCAACGTGAAGCGCGTGCTCGCCCGCTGCTATGCTGTCAGCGGCTGGCCGGGAAAAAAAGAGGTCGAAAAACGGCTGTGGGATATCAGCGAAGAGGTGACCCCGGCGCAAGGGGTAGAACGCTTCAACCAGGCGATGATGGATCTCGGGGCGATGGTTTGCACCCGCTCGAAGCCGAAGTGCGAGCTGTGCCCGTTGAGCAATGGCTGCGTGGCCTACGCGAATCATTCATGGGCGGAATATCCGGGTAAAAAACCGAAGCAGACCATCCCGGAACGCACCGGCTATTTCCTGCTGATGCAGCACGGCGACGAGGTGTTTCTCTCCCAGCGTCCGCCGGTGGGTTTGTGGGGCGGATTATTCTGTTTTCCGCAGTTTGCAGACGAAGCGGGGCTGCGCGAGTGGCTGGCGCAGCGTCAGATAAAGGCCGATAATCTGACGCAATTAACCGCCTTTCGCCACACTTTCAGCCATTTCCACCTGGATATTGTGCCGATGTGGCTTACAGTGCACTCATCTGGCGCATGCATGGATGAAGGCAACGCACTCTGGTATAACTTAGCGCAGCCGCCGTCGGTCGGACTGGCGGCCCCCGTGGAGCGCTTGTTGCAACAGTTAAAAGCCGGAACGCCGGTATAAATTTTTCGGCTATCAAAGAGGAGTGATTATGAGCAGAACCATTTTTTGTACTTTCCTGCAGCGTGAAGCGGACGGCCAGGATTTCCAGCTCTATCCAGGCGAACTCGGGAAGCGCATTTACAACGAAATCTCCAAAGAAGCCTGGGCGCAGTGGCAGCACAAGCAGACCATGCTGATCAACGAGAAAAAACTCAGCATGATGAACCCGGAGCACCGCAAGCTGCTGGAGCAGGAGATGGTGCAGTTCCTGTTTGAAGGGAAAGACGTGCATATCGAAGGCTACACGCCGCCGGAAAAACAGTAAGGGCCCTGCGGCCTTTTAAAAACAAACACAACACGCACGCCCGGAATGATGAAAAAATACTTAGCGCTCGCGCTGATTGCGCCGTTGCTCGTTTCGTGTTCCAGCTCCAATAAAAAAGGCACCGAATACAACGAGGCCTGGGTCAAGGACACGAACGGATTCGATATCCTGATGGGCCAGTTTGCCCATAACATCGAGAACATTTGGGGGTATAACGAAGTCCTGCTCGCCGGGCCGAAGGACTACGTTAAATATACCGATCAATATCAAACCCGCAGCCACATCAACTTTGATGCCGGGACGATCACCGTCGAGACCATCGCGGGCACCGATCCGCGCGGACGACTGCGCCAGGCGATCATCAAAACGCTGCTGATGGGCGATGACCCCAACTCCATTGACCTCTATTCCGACGTCGATGATATTCAGATCTCCAAAGAGCCGTTCCTCTATGGTCAGGTGGTGGATAACACCGGCGCGTCGATTCGCTGGGAGTGGCGCGCCGCGCGCTACGCCGATTATTTGCTGCAAACCCGCCTCAAGAGCCGCAACAATGGCCTGCGCGTGATCTACAGCATCACCATCAACCTGGTACCAAACCACCTCGACAAACGTGCGCATAAATACCTCGGCATGGTGCGCCAGGCCTCGCGTAAATACGGCGTTGATGAGTCGCTGATCCTTGCGATTATGCAAACAGAATCATCGTTTAACCCCTATGCGGTGAGCCACGCGGATGCCATGGGGCTGATGCAGGTCGTCCAGCACAGCGCGGGGAAAGACGTCTTCCGTTCGCAGGGCAAATCCGGCCTGCCGAGCCGCAGCTATCTGTTTGACCCGGCGAATAACATCGATACCGGCACCGCTTATCTGGCGATGCTGAACAATGTTTATCTCGCCGGCATCGATAACCCCACCTCGCGTCGCTACGCGGTGATCACCGCCTATAACGGCGGCGCCGGCAGCGTACTGCGCGTGTTCTCCAGCGATAAAGTCCAGGCGGCGAACATCATTAACAGCATGGCGCCAGGCGACGTCTACCAGACGCTCACCACCCGCCATCCGTCGGCCGAATCGCGCCGGTATCTGTATAAAGTTAACACTGCGCAGAAAAGCTATCGCCGCAAATAACCCCCCTCTCTTACAGGCCCGGACATCGCACTGGGCCTCTCTTTTTTATAGGACATACTTCGTAATATCTTTTCGATTTTCTGCGGCAGTTAACAGAAGCTTCTCCCCCCTGAATGATAGAATCGCATCAAAATAACGGTGGTTATGTTATTTAATAAACATAACAAGCCCACATTCGTGAGGATAAATACATGAATCTTAAGCTGCAGCTAAAAATACTGTCGTTCCTGCAGTTCTGCCTTTGGGGGAGCTGGCTGACCACGCTCGGCTCGTACATGTTTGTCACGCTGAAGTTTGACGGCGCGGCAATCGGCGCAGTGTATAGCTCGCTCGGCATCGCCGCCGTCCTGATGCCAACGCTGCTCGGCATCGTCGCCGATAAATGGATCAGCGCCAAATGGGTATACGCCATCTGCCACCTGGTCGGCGCGTTAACGCTGTATCTGGCGGCGCAGGTCACCACGCCGGGCGAGATGTTCCTTGTGATCCTCCTCAACTCGCTGGCCTATATGCCGACGCTGGGGCTGATTAACACCATCTCTTACTACCGCCTGCAGTCGGCGGGGCTGGATATCGTCACCGATTTCCCGCCAATTCGTATCTGGGGCACCATCGGCTTTATCCTCGCCATGTGGGGCGTCAGCTTCTCGGGCTTCGAACTGAGCCATATGCAGTTGTACATTGGCGCGACGCTGTCGGTCTTGCTGGCGCTGTTCACCCTGACGCTGCCGCCTATTCCGGTCGCCAACGCCCAGCGCAATCAAAGCTGGACGGAGATGCTGGGGCTTAACGCCTTTGCGCTGTTTAAAAACAAGCGCATGGCTATCTTCTTTATCTTCTCGATGATGCTCGGTGCCGAACTGCAAATCACCAATATGTTCGGCAACACCTTCCTGCATAGCTTCGATAAAGATCCGCTGTTTGCCGGCAGCTTTATCGTCGAGCACGCGTCAGTGCTGATGTCGATTTCGCAGATCTCCGAAACGCTGTTTATCCTGACCATTCCGTTCTTCCTCAGCCGCTACGGCATTAAGAACGTGATGCTGACTTCTTCAACATCTCCGGTTCGGTGTTCGTTGAGAAAGAGGTTCGTCCGGAAATCCGCGCCAGCGCCCAGGGGATGTTCCTGATGATGACCAACGGCTTCGGCTGTATTCTTGGCGGGATGGTGAGCGGCAAAGTGGTTGAGCACTTTACCGTCGAGGGGATCACTGACTGGCAAAGCGTGTGGCTGATTTTCGCCGGTTATTCGCTGGTGCTGGCCTTTGCCTTCGTGGCGCTGTTCAAATACAAACACGTCAGACAACCGACCGCCGCCCAGCAGAGCGCGTGATCGTCAAAAGCAAAACGCCCCGCCTGTTCAGCGGGGCGTTTTTTTATCCCTTCAGCACGTAGCCATACAGCCGCTTAATGCCATCCGGATCCGTCTCGCTGTAAACCCCCTGCAGCTCCGGTGAGAAGCCCGGCAGCATATTGACCCCCTCCTCCAGCGCGAGGAAATAGCGCAGTACTGCCCCGCCCCAGATCTCGCCGGGCACCACGCATAATACCCCCGGCGGATAGGGCAGCGCCCCTTCAGCCGCGACGCGGCCTTCCGCTTCACTCAGACGCACCAGCTCCACGTTGCCGCGGATAAATTCGCGGTTAGCATCCTGCGGATTCATCACCACGCGCGGGAAGCTCCGTTTACGGAACATCTCCTTTTGCAGGCTCTTCACATCAAAGCTGACGTACAGATCGTGCATCTCCTGGCACAGTTCGCGGAGGGTATAATCGCGATAGCGCACCGGATACTTGTTGTAGATGGTCGGCAGCACGTCGGCCAGCGGCGTATCAGACTCAATATGCTGTTCGAACTGCCCCAGCATCGCCACCAGCTGCGCCATTTTTTCGGCGCTCTCCGCCGGCGTCAGCAGGAACAGAATCGAGTTGAGATCGCACTTCTCCGGCACGATGCCGTTTTCACGCAGATAATGCGCCAGAATGGTTGCCGGGATGCCGAACTCACTGTACTCCCCGCTCTCAGCGTCAATGCCCGGGGTGGTCAGCAACAGCTTGCACGGGTCGACAAAATACTGGTCGTCCGCATAGCCCTCAAAACCATGCCAGCGCGCGTCGGGTTCGAAACTGAAGAAGCGACGCTCCCGGGCGATCGCCTCGGTCGGGTGATCCTGCCATGGGCGCCCCGCCACCACCGGCGGAATAAAGGGCTGGATCATCTTGCAGTTAGCGATGATCGCTTTCCGCGCCTCGATGCCCAACGCCACGCACCCGGCCCACAGGCGGCGGCCGCTCTCACCTTCATGAATTTTGGCGTTGACGTCCAGCGCGGCAAACAGCGGATAGAACGGGCTGGTGGAGGCATGCAGCATAAAGGCGTTATTCAGCCGCTTGTGCGGACAGAAACGCGCCTGGCCGCGCAGATGGTTATCCTTTTTATGGATCTGCGACGTCTGTGAGAAGCCTGCCTGCTGCTTGTGCACGGACTGGGTGACAAAAATACCCGGATCGTCCGGGGTCAGCTCCAGCAGCAGCGGCGAGCAGTCGGCCATCATCGGGATAAACTGCTCATAGCCCACCCACGCCGAGTCGAACAGGATGTAATCGCAGAGGTGGCCTATTTTATCCACCACCTGGCGGGCGTTATAGACCGTGCCGTCGTAGGTCCCCAGCTGGATCACCGCCAGACGAAACGGGCGGGAGGCATTGGCTTTCTCAGGCGCCGCTTCGCGGATGAGATCCCGCAGGTAATGCTCATCAAAGCAGCGCTCGTCAATGCCGCCGATAAAACCGAACGGATTGCGCGCGGCTTCAAGATAGACCGGCGTCGCCCCCGCCTGAATCAGCGCCCCGTGATGGTTTGACTTGTGGTTGTTACGATCGAACAGCACCAGATCGCCGCGGGTCAACAGCGCATTGGTCACGACTTTGTTGGCCGCCGAGGTGCCGTTGAGGACGAAGTAGGTTTTATCCGCATTGAACACTTTCGCAGCGAACTTCTGCGCGTGCTTGGCCGACCCTTCGTGGATCAGCAGATCGCCTAATTTCACATCGGCGTTGCACATGTCGGCGCGAAAGACATTTTCGCCAAAAAAGTCATAGAACTGACGGCCTGCAGGGTGCTTTTTGAAAAACGCCCCGTGCTGATGCCCCGGACAGGCAAAAGTGCTGTTATCCATCTCAACGTACTGGGTCAGAGTATTGAAAAACGGCGGCAGCAGACGCGCTTCGTAATCACAGGCCGCCGCCTCCAGCTCCAGCCACTCCTGATCTTTACCGGCGATCACCGCCTGCACCCCCTCTGGCCTCTCGACCGCCGTCTCACTCAGCAGGTAGACCGGCAGATTAAATCCGCTGCGTCTGAGGAGAGCAAGGATGCCGCTGCGACTGTCCGCCGCGGTGATGACGACTGCCGCCACATCGGTAAAATCGGTACTGTCCAGCGCCACAACGCGACGGTGGGTGGACAAGCGGGTGACCAGCTCGCAGCTGGCGGCAATGTGCATGGATTTCATAAGCGCAAATGCCCGTATCGGGAGTGTAAAAATCTCAGACAAGGAAACCTTGCCCAACGATGTGTCCGGGTCTGACGGATTTCAGCTCCGACCGCCGGACATCAGTAAAAGCAGACGCGTCCGATCTTACTGTTGCCCTACAGTGAGCATACGTGTCCTTCACCGCATGGTGAACAGAGGAGTAAGCGTAGCAAGATGAGGCAGCCCGCGCATCTGTGCGCGACGTCGCTGGCGAGATAATGGCAGTGTCGTCATCGGCGGCCTCATATCAGGGAGGAGAAAATTCGCGCAATCATGGCACCTTTCCCGAACAGGCGCAAGATGAAAACCGTATGCACTTATATCACGGATACACAAGCTTTCACGGCGGGTTAACGTCATAATAATGCGGTTATCAGGGATATTTAACAGGAGTCAGCGTGGTTACAGGACCTTTTATTAACGCCAGCGCGGTGCTGGTCGGCGGTGTGCTGGGTGCCTTGCTCAGTCAACGGTTGCCGGAACGGATCCGCACATCAATGACCTCAATTTTTGGCCTGGCGTCATTAGGCATCGGCATTTTACTGGTCATTAAGTGCGCCAATCTGCCAGTGATGGTGCTGT
>OLFS01002606.1_pt1 | contig 10871 bp, 11 predicted proteins | sample 1605491 | NCBI WGS metagenome assembly OLFS01 (sample SAMEA3888921, study PRJEB22519) | human gut metagenome | biome: human gut; feature: human-associated habitat; material: faeces | place: Denmark | collected 2011 | reverse complement strand
CTGGTGAATACGGTGATACTCTATGAGACGTCAGCCAGATCCCGGGCCCTGTGGCTGGGCAGCTATTTCAGGGATAAGAGGCTGGCCGTTCAGTCCATGAAGAAGAAGGAACAGGTGCCGGTGGAGGATTACAAGGCCATGGCGGCACAGAGGGGCATGCGCAATGTCCTGTACCTGAAGGGGGACGGGACCACGGTGACAGCCATGGACACGGTGAACGGGAATATAGATCAGATACCCATTACCGCTTACGAGTAAACACAGGGAGGCCGTGAATACAATGAGATATTTGACCATAGCGTTAGCCAAAGGAAGGCTTGCGAACAAAGCCATGGAGATGTTTGAGGCAATCGGCATTTCCTGTGATGAGATGAAGGATAAGGCTTCCAGGAAGCTTATCTTTGTGAATGAGGACCTGGGCGTGCGTTTTTTCCTTGCAAAGGCCAATGATGTGCCTACTTACGTGGAGTACGGGGCGGCCGACATCGGCATAGTGGGAAGAGATACCATATTGGAGGAGGGGCGCAAGCTCTACGAGGTCATGGACCTTGGGGTGGGAAAGTGCAGAATGTGTGTCTGCGGACCTGAATCAGCCAGGGAAAGGCTGGAGCACCACGAGCTGATTCGGGTGGCCACCAAGTACCCCAACATAGCAAAGGACTATTTTTATAACCAGAAGTATCAGACCGTGGAAATCATTAAGCTGAACGGTTCCATCGAGCTGGCCCCCATCGTAGGTCTGTCCGAGGTGATTGTGGATATCGTGGAGACAGGTTCCACCCTGCGGGAGAATGGGCTTATGGTGCTGGAGGAGGTGTGCGGCCTGTCCGCCAGGATGGTGGTAAACCAGGTGAGCATGAAGACGGAAAATGAACGCATCACGGCCATTATCAAGAAATTCCAGGCATACCTTAAGGAGCATGCAAAGAAGTAAGGAAAACGGAGGAATGTAAGACATGAGAATCGTGACATTAGACAATAAGTCCATGGAAAATATTCTGGCGGACATGTTAAAGCGGGACCCCAATCATTACGACAGCTATACCCAGACCGTCCAGGCCATTGTGGACGATGTGAAGGCCAGGGGAGATGAGGCGCTGTTCGAGTATACAAAGCAGTTTGACGGTGCGTCGCTGGATGCGGACAGCATACGGGTGACACAGGAGGAAATTGATGAGGCCATGAAACAGGTGGAGCCGGGCCTTTTGAACGTCATGGAGAGGTCCATGGACAATATCCGCCGTTATCACGAAAAACAGAGGCAGAACAGCTGGTTTGATGCCCAGCCTGACGGTACCATCCTGGGCCAGAAGGTGACTGCCTTAGAGAGTGTGGGTGTTTATGTGCCGGGCGGCAAGGCGGCTTATCCGTCCTCTGTTCTGATGAACATTATCCCGGCCGGGGTGGCGGGAGTGAAGCGCATCGCCATGGTGACGCCGCCGGGAAAGGACGGAAAGGTGAATCCGGTGACCCTGACAGCGGCCCACATGGCAGGGGCCACAGAGGTCTATAAGGCAGGCGGGGCCCAGGCAGTGGCTGCCCTGGCTTTTGGCACGGCCTCCATTCCCAGGGTGAATAAAATCGTGGGTCCGGGCAATATCTTTGTTGCACTGGCAAAAAAGGCTGTCTATGGCCATGTAAGCATTGACAGCATAGCAGGCCCCAGCGAAATCCTGGTGATTGCCGATGACAGCGCCAACCCGCGCTTTGTGGCAGCCGACCTTTTAAGCCAGGCCGAACACGATGAGCTGGCATCCTCCATTCTGGTAACCACCAGCATGGAACTGGCGGTAAAGGTGTCAGATGAGGTGGATGGCTTCCTGAAGGTGCTGTCACGCAGTGATATTATAAGAAAGTCCCTGGACAATTACGGTTATATCCTGGTGGCTGAATCCATGGAAAAGGCAGTGGAGACAGCCAACAGCATTGCGCCGGAGCACATGGAAATCGTGACCAGAAACCCCTTTGAGGTCATGACCAGGATTCAGAACGCAGGCGCCATCTTTATCGGGGAGTACAGTTCGGAGCCTTTGGGAGATTACTTTGCAGGCCCGAACCACATCCTGCCCACCAACGGGACGGCTAAGTTCTTCTCGCCCCTTGGCGTGGATGATTTCATCAAGAAATCCAGCATCATCTATTATTCCAGGGAGGCCCTTGAGGCGGCCCATAAGGACATAGAGGCATTTGCCGAGTCAGAGCACCTGACAGCCCATGCAAATTCCGTCAGAGTGCGTTTTGAAAAGTAGGGAGGTATGACGAATATGGAACGGATTGCATCCATTACCCGGGACACCAATGAGACGCAGATATCCATGACCCTTAACCTGGATGGTTCCGGTAAAGGAAACATAAGCACAGGCATAGGGTTTTTTGACCATATGTTAAACAGCTTTGCCCGCCATGGCTTTTTTGACCTGGAGCTTACGGTCAAAGGAGATTTGGAGGTGGATACCCACCACACCATCGAGGATACGGGAATCGTGCTGGGGCAGGCCATCCGCAGAGCAGTGGGGGACAAGAAGGGCATTGTGCGCTACGGCTCCCAAATCCTGCCCATGGATGAATCCCTGGTGCTCTGCGCCCTGGACCTTTGCGGCAGGCCGTATCTGGTTTACGATTTGGTTCTGGACCGGGAGAAGGTGGGGGATTTGGAGACTGAAATGGTACGGGAATTCTTTTACGCTGTCTCCTATGGAGCAGAGATGAACCTTCATTTAAAGCAGCTTTCAGGGAGTAACAACCACCATATCATTGAGGCTGCCTTCAAGGCATTTGCCAAGGCCCTGGACGGCGCGGTTGCGGCGGAACCCCGTCTGTCGGGCGTGCTTTCCACCAAGGGGAGCCTGTAGCGTGGGCGGTATGCCCTCCCTGTCCCGGAAGATGACAATGCTCCGTTATCTGGATATACGGCTCTATGCCCTGGTCCTGTGCCTGATTCTGGGATTGTCGGCGGCATTGTCCGGCTTTTTCCTGGAGAGGGTGGCCGTACAAAATTATGAGGAGGAGCTGGCTGCTCCGGTTCTCTTTTTGAGGCAGTGTCCTATGCCCGGCTGCAGCAGGCGGAATACAGCTCAGGCATGGTCATCGGGGTGACAGAGGACGGGATTGCCCATATCCTGGCAGCAGGGCAAAAGTGCAGGACGTATGGAGCCGCGCTTGCCGGGGAGATTAACCGGCGGATTGGGATGCAGGGATGTTCCTTGTCCCCGGAGCATGGAGACATGGAGAAAATAACAGAATAAGAGGAGATTCATATGCAGTTATATCCGGCAATCGATATGAAGAACGGACAGTGTGTCCGGTTAAGACAGGGGGCATTTGAGGATATCACCATATACTCGGACGCCCCGGAAAAGGTGGCTGCTTACTGGCAGGAGAAGGGTGCGTCCTTCCTGCACCTGGTGGACCTGGACGGCGCGCTGGCAGGTTATTCCGTCAATGAGGAGGCCATACGGAGGATTGCGGAAACAATCTCCATCCCCATTGAGCTTGGGGGCGGCATCCGTTCCGGGGAAGCGGTGGAGCGTATGCTGGGCCTTGGGGTCAGCCGTGTCATCATCGGAACCAAGGCAGCGGAACACCCGGAATTCCTCAGGGATATGGTAAAGGAATACGGCGAGGATGCCATTGTGGCCGGGGTGGATGCCAGGGACGGCATGGTGGCCGTGGAGGGATGGGAGAAAGTCAGCGCCCTCACCGCCTCCAGCCTGTGCCTTACCATGAAGGAATACGGCGTCAAGCACATTGTCTATACCGACATATCCAGGGACGGCATGCTGTCAGGCCCCAATGTGGAGGCCACAAGGAAACTTACAGAGGATACAGGACTTGACATCATAGCCTCCGGCGGGGTATCCTGTATGGAGGATTTAAAACGCCTTCATGAGGCGGGTATCAGGGGAGCCATTATCGGAAAGGCCCTCTATGAGAACCGGATTGACCTTGCCGAGGCCGTGAAGCTTTATGAGGCTTAAGTACCAGAGAAAATGGAGAGATTTAAATGACTGATTGCAAGAAGCTGATTATGGGATTTGGTTACAGGAATGGAAAGACATTTTCCTGGAACGGAAAGCTTGAGTATGAGGGCAGGCTGGAAGACCTTGCCAGGACAGCCTGTGACAATGGGGCGGATGAAATATTTATCTGCGACCGTTCTTTTTCAGATGAGGACCATGAGGCTGTTATCGGCGCTATCAAGGAAACAGCCCGTACTGTGGACGAACCCATACTGGCAGGAGGACGAATCAGGCGTCTGGAGGATGTGAAGAAATATCTCTATGCAGGGGCCAGCGCCGTATTCCTGGATGTGAGCTATGAAGACAATGTGGATATGATGAAGGAGGCAGCAGACCGGTTTGGCAGTGAAAAGATATATGCCTATATGCCGGACCTGTCCTATCTGAACCGGGTGGAGGAATACATTCAGCTGGGTGCATCCGTGATGATATGCAGGGCTTCAGGACCGGTTCCTTCCCTGGCTGAGCTGGGGGAAATCGGCGAGATATCCTGCAGAAGCCTTATTTTCTGCGGCGGGCATGAAAGCGTCCAGGAGATGGCAGGGGATTTGAAGCTGAGCCTGGGCTGTCCCCAGGTGGAAGGCGCTGTGCTGACCCTGGCCGAGGACTCTGTGGACAAGGTGATGGAGCTGAAGCAGATTTTAAAAGGTGCCGGCATTGTCACGGACACCTTTGAGAGCTCTGTGGAATGGAAGGACTTCAAGCTGGGAAGCGGCGGGCTTATGCCTGTCATTGTCCAGGACTATAAGACCATGGAGGTGCTGATGATGGCCTATATGAATGAGGAATCATTCCAGGCCACGCTGGCGTCCGGAAGGATGACCTATTACAGCAGGAGCCGACAGAAGCTGTGGCTCAAGGGCGAGACAAGCGGTCACTTCCAGTATGTAAAATCCCTGAAGATTGACTGTGATAATGACACCATCCTGGCAACGGTGAAGCAGGTGGGAGCTGCCTGCCATACAGGGAACCGGTCCTGCTTCTTTACCACCCTGGCGGAGAAGGAATATAAGGAAACCAATCCGTTAAAGGTATTTGAGGAGGTATTTGGGGTCATACTGGACCGTAAGGAGCATCCCAAGGAAGGCTCCTACACCAATTATCTGTTTGACAAGGGAATCGATAAAATACTTAAGAAGCTGGGGGAGGAGGCCACGGAAATCGTCATAGCGGCCAAGAATCCCAATCCGGAAGAAATCAAATATGAGATTTCTGATTTTCTCTACCACATGATGGTGCTCATGGCGGACCGCGGCATAACATGGGAGGAAATCACGGAGGAACTGGCAAACCGTTAGCAGCCGGAACAAAGTATGGTTTTGACAGGCTGCGGCGATTTCATAAAAAGGTTAGCAGGAAATAGAGCAGGAGGTAATGGAGAGGTGGCAGAAGTATCGGAGGTTACAGGAAGATTGCTGGAATATGTTTCATATGACACCCAGTCAGAGGATGACAGGGAGTCCATTCCCAGCACGGAGAAGCAGTTTGAACTGGCCCGCAGGCTGGTCCGGGAACTGGAGGAGCTGGGGGCTTCCCAGGTAAGGATGAGTGAGCAGGGATACGTATATGCGTGTATTCCGTCCAATCTGGAGGAGGGAAAGAAAGCGCTGTCCCTGGGCTTTATCGCCCACATGGATACGGCTCCTTCCTTTTCAGGCAGGGATGTGAAGCCTCAGTTCATCCAGGATTATGACGGACAGGACATATGTCTGAACAGGGAACAGGACATATGGATGAGGACCGGGGACTTTCCGGATTTAAAGGAATATAAGGGCAAGACCCTGATTACCACAGATGGGACCACACTGCTGGGAGCAGATGATAAGGCCGGTATTGCAGAAATTATGACCATGGCCTCATATTTTCTTAAGCATCCGGAAGTAAAGCACGGAACAATCTGCATTGGTTTTACGCCGGACGAGGAGGTGGGCCGGGGAGCCGACGGCTTTGATGTGCAGGATTTTGGGGCTGATGTGGCTTACACTGTTGACGGCGGAGCCCTGGGAGAGCTGGAGTATGAAAATTTCAATGCTGCTTCCGCAAGGGTGACGGTCCATGGGGCCAATATCCATCCGGGCACGGCCAAGGGGCGTATGAGAAATGCTCTTCTCATGGCAATGGAATTCCAGTCGCTGCTTCCGGCAGATGAGAATCCTATGTATACGGAAGGGTATGAGGGCTTTTACCATCTGGACAGGATGACCGGCTGTGTGGAGGAGGCCAGGATGGATTATATCATCAGGGACCATGACAGGGTGAAGTTTGAGCACAAGAAGGAACTGTTTGCCCAGGCAGCCGGATTCCTGAACCGGAAATATGGTTCCGGAACCGTGGAGGCTGTGGTAAAGGACTCCTATTATAACATGAAAGAGAAGATTGAGCCACATATGGATTTGATTCACAAGGCCAGGGCATCCATGGAAAAGCTGGGGATTCAGTCCATTGTGGTGCCGATTCGGGGAGGCACGGACGGCGCCAGGCTGTCCTATATGGGACTTCCCTGTCCGAACCTGTGCACAGGAGGCCATAATTTTCATGGAAAGTATGAATTCATTCCGGTTCAGTCCATGGAAAAGATAACAGAGCTTCTCATAGAGATTGCCAGGTCGTTTGCAGAATAGCAGGGAAGACAGGAAGGTTAAATAAGGACGGAAATAAAGACTAAAAATAGAAAGGCCGGAAATGCGGAAGTGTGATTCCGTTTCCAGCCTTTTTATATTGTACTCCCTGCAGTTTAGGGAAGGTTCCCCTTTATTTACCGGAGATGCAGCAGGTCCCTGTCATCCGGATGCACCAGCACCTTTATCTGCGTGATGCCGGAGGGCTCGTAGGAATGCAGCTGTCTGGCCTTTAAATCCTTCAGAAACAGGTCTTTATATCTCATGAAACGTTCAAAGTCATCCGATACATCATAATATCCGATGGTCACATATTCTCCTTTTGAAAATTCCACATAGGGCTGGATGGCGGCAGCATTATAGGTGACCTGGAAACGGATTGTTCCCCGGGGAACAGATGCATCGGCCACAATATCCTCCTCTGATTCCGGCAGATGGTTCGTCCTGAACATATTCAGAGAAGTATCCTGGCTCATGTCATATTCCAATATATCGGTTTTCATGTCAACAGGCTCCGCATCTGCATTACCCATATAGGCGAAGGATGTGAACTCTGAACATGTCATTCCTGTGCCCAGGCCTGCTGCAAATACGCCTGTGCAGAACAGGGCTATCATAGCTGACTGCAGTTTACGCATGCTGCACCTCCTCTGAAGTATTATGACCGGAAACATCTGAAACAGCCGTGCTCTTTGTGTTCCGGCGAAGCCTTAACAGGCTTATGCACAGAATGGAAAAGGAGCCTCCGCAGAGCACACAGCCAAGGCTGAGCAGGGCAGGACCTGCAAAGGGATAGCCCTGGACCATCCATACCAGAAATACCGCCATTAGATACAATGAGAACAGGGCGAGGCAGCCGCTGAACAATGACAGCATAAAAAGCAGGACGTTCCATGCCCAGCGCAGGCAGAAGAACAAGCACCACACAGCCAGGGAAAGACAGGCGGAGAAAAAGACACCCAGTCCGCAGAACATGCTTTTCAGGACCAGCCATATGGATGCCCCGGTGCTCCGGACTGCGTTTCGGACAATACCTCGGCCCCGGCCGGCGTACATGCCATCCTCCTTGCCGGTATCCCGGCCGGTGTTGGGAACAGCGCTCTGGTCAGACCACCGGTCACTCCCCGGAACTGCCAGCTGTCTGGAAAGCCCGTTCTTCTTCCCTGAACTGAAACGGCTTACCATATGAGGCCGGCGGGCCGTAATCCGTGAAAAAAAGGTCCGTACCCTCATAAACAGGTCACAGGCATTCCGGCCGCAGGCAGCAGACATTCTATGTAAGAAACGGCCGGCCGCCCTGACAATACCCATAAGGCCGGTCCGTACCTTCCGTACTGCGCCGCCTGCCTTAAACCCGCGGGATACGTCACTGTTTCCGTAATAATGGGGGTTTACATGATAAGCCTCAAGAATCTCTGCAGCCAGCTGGCCCAGTTCCCCAAAATCCCTGATGGCATCCTCCTCGCTGAGGCCGCTTTCCATCTTCATGTCAATATGCTGTGTATATTCCTCCAGGATATCCTGCTGTTCCTTTTCTTCCAGCACAGCCAGATGGTTTTTAAGTTCATCTAAAAATTCCGTCTTATTCATCGTTATGCTCCTTTAAAAATGTACATACTTTCTGCTGGAACTGGTCCCATTCCCGTTCCAGCTCATCCCGGTACAGAATGCCTGCGGCAGTCAGATGGTAATACTTTCTGGGAGGCCCTTCCGTGGATTCCCGCAAATAAGTTTCAAAATAATGCTCATTGGTCAGTCTCTTTAAGAGGGGGTAGATGGTCCCTTCATTGACATCAATGACCTTGGATACTTCCTCTACCAGTTCGTAGCCATACATGTCTCTTTTTCGGACTGATTCCAGTACCACCAGCTCAAGGACCCCCTTTTTAAATTGTGGATTCATGGTCATTAGCCCCTCCTTGTGATTACTATATTATACACACTACTATGCATTGTCAAGTACCATAAAAAAATTAATACTTAACTTTTCCTTAACAAATCTTTCCAAAGCCTGTATAATGATAGCATAACTGTTTTTGGGAATCAATGAGACCTCAGGGGAGGGGAGACATGGAGAGAATACGCCAATTTCTCAATAAAAATATCTATATTTTTTCAGTGCGTCAGGGACTTTTGCTGACCATACCGTTTTTGATTCTGGGCTCCTTTTCCATGGTCATCATGCAGTTTCCGCTGAGGGCCTGGCAGGAGCTTTTGCCTAATCTGGCAGGGGGCAGTGTAAAGCTTCTGCTCATGGCCATATACCAGGCTACCTTTGGCTCTCTTTCCTTTATTTTCGCACTGATGATATCGTATTCCTACGGGGAAGATCAGACGGTATATAAGAATACCCACATTTTTTTCCCGGCAGTGGCCCTGTGTGCGTTCATAGCCTTTTCCTATCCGTCAGGCGGTGTGGCTATCTGGGGACCGGAGTGGAGCTTTACCGCCATATGCATTACCCTGCTCAGCTGTTTTCTTCTGACCGGAATCTACCGGTGGGTGGAGGGTTTCCGCCACCTGTACACCATGGGGGTGGCCTATAATTTTAATGCCTCCATGCAGAGCCTGATTCCTGCCGTTGCCACCATTGGCTTGTGCGGCTTTGCCGGACTGGTTCTGAGTCTGGCATTTGACGACGTGAATATCATGAATTTCGGCTCTTACCTGTTTCTTAAGCTGTTCGGCCAGATGGGAAACAGTCTGTTTTCCATGCTTTTATATATTCTTCTGTCCCATGTGCTTTGGTTTTTCGGTATTCATGGGACCAATACACTGGAGGCAGTATCCCGCAGGCTGTTTGAATCAGAGGTAGCTGCCAACCAGGCCATGGCGGCCCAGGGGCTGGTGCCCACCCATGTGTTCAGCAAGACATTTCTGGACACCTTTGTGTTCATCGGGGGCAGCGGATGCGCCCTGTGCATGGTCCTGGCTCTGTTTCTGGCCGCAAGGAAGAAGAATAACCGCAGGCTGGCCAGCCTGTCCCTGCCAGCGGTTGTCTTTAATATCAATGAGCTGGTATTGTTTGGATTTCCCATCATATTCAGCGCGGATATGATTCTGCCTTTTATTCTGACACCCATGGTGCTGTCAGTCATAAGCAGCTTTGCCATGTGGTCCGGGCTGGTGCCGGTGGCCTCCAGGAGTGTGGAGTGGACCGTGCCTGTGCTGGCCAGCGGTTACCTGGCAACCGGGAGTGTAACCGGAAGCCTGCTTCAGGCTTTTAATCTGGCGGTGGGGACCCTGATTTACATTCCTTTTATCAGGCATAGCGAGCTGGTCCAGGACCGGGAATTTTTGGGAAAAATCAAGAGGCTGGAATCATCCATGAACGAGGACGAACACTCAGTATGGGTCAGGGATTTCCGCTGGAATACCTACGAAAACCAGCAGACAGCCAAGCTGCTGGCTTCGGACCTGGAGTATGCCCTGTCCAAAGGGGAGCTGGAACTCTACTACCAGCCCCAGGTGAACCGTGACGGTACCCTCTATGGATGCGAGGCGCTTTTGCGGTGGAATTATATGGGCCGGGGCTTTGTGTATCCCCCTCTTATTATTGCATTGGCTGTCCAGGGGGATTTTATCGGCCCGCTGGGCATGTATATTGTGGAGAAGGCCTGCAGGGATATGGCGGCGGCCCGGGCACAATCAGGACACCCTGTATCCTTTTCCGTGAACATACTTCCTCTGGAGCTGGAGGACCCGTCCTTTGCAGACCAGGTTTTGAAGATTCTGGAGGATGCCGGTGTGGAGGGCAGTGATTTGACCATTGAGCTGACCGAGCAGGTGGCATTGAATCCAGGACCTAATCTGGAACGCCAGCTGGAGAAGCTGAGAGAGTCACGTGTCCGCATCAGCATGGATGACTTTGGAATGGGGCATGGTTCCCTTAACTATCTGAATTCATCCCACTACGATGAGGTGAAGATTGACGGTTCCCTGATTCGGCGCCTGCCCGAACATACCCAGACATGCGAGCTGGTGGGCAATATCATGAACATGTCCCGGATTCTGGGAGTCAATACAGTGGCTGAGTGCGTGGAGACACCGGAGCAGATTCAGACTCTGGAACAGCTGGGATGCAGTATTTACCAGGGTTATTATTACAGCAGGCCCCTGCCTTTGGAGGAATTTATTGAATATGTTAAAGGTCTTTAGGGTATACGGGCGGCGGGGCTGACCTGGACTGCAGCCATGGACACAGCAGATAAAATTGATAAGGATATAGGAGTCC
>OLFS01002596.1_pt1 | contig 10930 bp, 2 predicted proteins | sample 1605491 | NCBI WGS metagenome assembly OLFS01 (sample SAMEA3888921, study PRJEB22519) | human gut metagenome | biome: human gut; feature: human-associated habitat; material: faeces | place: Denmark | collected 2011 | reverse complement strand
ATAATATTGGTCTGACTTCGCCGTTGATGTTGTCCGGCACATTGATGTTGCTGACGGCGTTATTGGTCACCGCAAAGGTGAAAATGAAGTAACGTATTTACAGGAGGGGTTACTGCTCTGGCGGGAAAGCTCTCCTGTTCTTCCCCTGATAACCATTGATCAGGCATTGTTCTTATCTTGTTGTTATTTCCATTATTCCGCCTGTATTCATCATTTGCTAATCATGAATCATCATTTTCTCTCATGTTAAAGAAAGGTCATTTAATCTGAACGCATAGCGACAGGGATGACAAATGGCAGGGAAAGCGCATGGGAATGGCGATCGTCGGGGCGATAACACCATATGTGGATTGGGGGATCGTTTACGTCGTCTGACCGCCGGTATTTGCCTGATAACACAAACTATTTTCCCTGTTATGGCTGCTGCCCCTACGCATATTAATCCTGCGCACTCGGATACTGCCGCGTCACTGATCCTGCCGAACGTTAAAACTATTCCATATACCCTGGGTGCGTTGGAATCGCCACCAACGGTCGCGGCACGCTTTGGTATCACCGTTGATGAATTACGTCGCCTGAATCAGTTCCGTACCTTTGCGCGGGGCTTTGACAATGTGCGTCAGGGCGATGAAATAGATGTGCCCCTCATTAACAGTAACAGCCCTGAAGCGCGCAACCTGAAAGCAATGCAGATGGAGCGCGACGGCAAAGATCCGCAAATGCAGGTCGCGGAAATGGCGCAGCAAAGCGGAACACTTTTAGCTCGCGATATGGACAGCGAACAGGCGGCGAGTATGGCGCGTGGCTGGGTGGCTTCTTCTGCATCTGCGCAGGCAACGGACTGGCTCAGCCGTTGGGGAACTGCCCGGGTATCTCTTGGTGTGGATGAAGATTTCAGCCTTAAAAGCTCGTCATTTGAATTTCTCCATCCCTGGTACGAAACGCCGGATAACCTGGTCTTCAGCCAGCACACACTTCACCGTACGGATAATCGCACTCAAACCAACCACGGTATCGGCTGGCGTTATTTCACATCGAGCTGGATGTCTGGCGTCAATATGTTTATCGATCATGACCTGACCCGCTATCACACCCGAACCGGGATGGGCGTTGAATACTGGCGCGATTACCTGAAACTGAGCGGCAACGGTTATCTGCGCCTCAGTAACTGGCGTAGTGCACCGGAACTCGACAATGACTATGAAGCACGTCCGGCGAACGGTTGGGATCTTCGCGCCGAAGGCTGGTTACCGGCCTGGCCGCAGCTGGGCGGCAAGGTGGTCTATGAACAATATTATGGCGATGAAGTGGCGCTGTTTGGTAAAGACGAGCGTCAAAATGATCCTCACGCGATTACCGCAGGTTTGAGTTATACCCCTGTTCCTCTGATCTCCTTTAGTGCCGAGCAACGGCAGGGCAAACAGGGAGAAAACGACACCCGAATTGGTATGGAGTTGACGTTGCAACCCGGCCATTCACTGCAAAAACAGCTCGATCCGGCTGAAGTTGCAGCACGACGTAGCCTTGTGGGCAGTCGCTATGACCTGGTCGATCGTAATAACAATATTGTCCTCGAATATCGCAAGAAAGAGCTGGTGCGGCTGACGCTGACCGATCCGTTGAAAGGCAAGCCGGGTGAGGTTAAATCGCTGGTTTCTTCCTTACAAACCAAATATGCGCTGAAAGGTTATGACATTGAAGCCGCCTCCCTGCAATCAGCGGGCGGAAAAGTAGCTGTTTCCGGCAAGGATATTCAGGTCACTATTCCTCCCTACCGATTCACGGCAATGCCTGAAACCGACAACACTTACCCGATAGCGGTTACAGCGGAAGATTCGAAAGGAAATTTCTCCCGGCGTGAAGAAAGTATGGTGGTCGTGGAAAAACCCACATTAAGCCTCGCCGGTTCAACGCTTTCTGTCGATCTGCAAATCCTGCTTGCTGATGGAAAATCAACCTCAACGCTGACCTATACCGCGCGAGATTCCAGCGGCAAGCCAATCCCAGGTATGACGTTAAAAACACAGGTGAAAGGTTTGCAGGATTTCGCCTTAAGCGAATGGAAAGACAACGGTAACGGAACCTATACCCAAATAGTTACCGCCGGGAAGACGTCTGGCGCGTTATCGCTGATGCCGCAATTTAACGGCGATGATATCGCTAAGACGCCAGCGCTGATTGCTATCGTGGCGAATACAGCATCCCGCGCTGACTCCACGATTGAGACAGACCAGGATAATTACGTCGCGGGTAAGCCGATAGTCGTTAAAGTGACCCTGAGAGATGATAACGGCAACGGGGTTACCGGACGAAAAGAACTTCTCAAACAAACCGTTAAAGTTGACAACACGAAGGCTGATGCCGTTAGTGCCTGGACGGAAGAAAGTGAGGGAATTTACAAAGCAAGCTATACGGCCCATCTCATTGGCGACAAATTAACGGCCCAGCTGACGATGCCCGGCTGGCAAACCAAACATTCGGATGCGTTCAGTATTGCGGGTGATAAAGATACCGCCAAAATCGCTGCGATGCAGATCACCGCGAATAACGCAGTTGCCAGACGCGATCACAATACCGTCGCTGTGACGGTCAGGGATGTGCATCAAAATTTACTGCAGGGACAAAATGTTACCTTCACGGTCGTGAATGGTGCGGCGGTTTTTGCCGATCCAAATGGCGGTATTGTGACGACAGATAAAGACGGGATTGCCAGCGTTAACCTTGCCAGTGACCAGGCGGTAAACAGTCTTATCAAGGCCGAGACCAATGGCAGTAGTCAGTCTGTGGAAGTGAGCTTTATTACTGGCGATATCTCGCAGCTGACCTCCACCATCAAGACAGACGATGTGTCATACACCGCGGGTGGCAAGATAAAAGTGTCAGTTACCCTTATGGATGAGCAGAAAAACCTGGTGAAAGGGATGGCTTCGCTGCTGGCGGGTAGCAGTGTGGTCGAGGTGAGCGGTACAGATAAAAATGAAACGGGTAACTGGAGCGAAGAGTCTGATGGCGTTTACACCAGCACCCGAACCGCGAAGATTGCTGGCGATCGCCATTACGCCACGCTGAAACTATCGACATGGAGTAGCGCGCAGCAATCTGATGCGTATGCCATACGCGAAAGCGGAGCTGTGTTGGCTTATTCCTCCATCGTTACCGACAAAACGGCCTACACCGCAGGCGGTGCGATAAAAGTTACGGTAACACTCAAGGATAGCTATGAAAACCTGGTCGGGGGGCAACGAGACGCTATCAACCAGGCTATCCAGCTGCCAAATACAAAAGCGGAAAGCATCGCCTGGAATGAAGATCAAAAAGGAATTTATACCGCAACGTATACCGCCTTACTCCCTGGCACCGGTTTAAAAGCACAGCTACAGATGTCCGGCTGGGCGAGCGCTCTGACTTCAAATGATTACAGTATTAGTGGCGATGCCGCCAGCGCACAAATTGTCGCGATGCAAGTGACAACGGGTAACCCGGATGTGCTGGCGAATGGCAGCGATCGACATACGGTGAATGTCCGGGTGGAAGATCAGTTTGGCAATGTGCTGCCGGAGCAGACCGTCACCTTTACGGTGACGAAGGGGGCGGCTGTATTTGCCAATGCAGGGCAGAGCGCAGATATCAGGACGGATGCGCATGGCATGGCAGAGGTTGATCTGAGCAGTACCGTAGCGGATGCCAGCACTGTTGAGGCTAAGATCAATCAAAGCAGCGATAGTAAAACGGTGAACTTTATTGCTGATGTTAGCACGGCGCAGGTCGCTGAGCTGGTGGTGACGCAGGACGGCTCAGTGGCTGATGGTTCGACGGCGAACATGCTGCGGGTGAGGGTGACCGATGTGTTCGGGAATGTACTTGCCGGCCAGACGGTCAGCGTGTTGGCGGACAACGGCGCAACGGTCGCTCCGACGGTGATTACAGAGCCGGACGGCACGGTGGAGATCTCAGTCACCAGCCAGACCGCCGGAACCAGTGCGGTCACCGCCAGCATCAACAACAGCAGCCAGAGCCGGAACGTGACGTTTATTGCGGATGTCAGCACGGCGCAGATCGCGGATCTGGTGGTCACCCGGGATAACTCGGTGGCTGACGGTGCAATGGCGAACACGCTGCGGGTGAGGGTGACCGATGCGTTCGGGAATGCGCTGAATGGGCAGACGGTCAGCGTGTTGGCGGATAACGGTGCAACGGTCACTCCGACGGTCACTACAGAGCCGGACGGCACGGTGGAGATCAGTATCACCAGCCAGACGGCGGGAGTCAGTGCAGTCACTGCAACCATCAACAGCAGTACTCAGAGTCAGAACGTGACATTTATCGCCGATGTCAGGACGGCGAAGATCGCGGATCTGGTGGTCATTAAGGACGACTCAGTGGCAGACGGTGCAATGGCGAACACGCTGCGGGCGAGGGTGACCGATGCATTCGGTAATACGTTGGGCGGGCAGACGGTCAGCGTGTTGGCGGATAACGGCGCAACGGTTGCCCCGACAGTCACTACGCAGCCGGACGGCACGGTGGAAATCAGTGTCACCAGTCAGACCGCCGGAACCAGTACAGTCACTGCCAGCATCAACAACAGCAGCCTGAGCCAGAACGTGACGTTTGTCGCCGATGTCAGCACGGCGAAGATCGCTGATCTGGTGGTCATTAAGGATGGTTCAGAGGCGGACGGTTCGACGGCGAACACGCTGCGGGCGAGGGTGACCGATGCGTTCGGTAATGCGCTTGCCGGACAGACGGTCAGCGTGATGGCAGGCAACGGTGCCACGACTGCTCCGACGGTCACCACGCAGCCGGACGGCACGGTGGAGATCTCTGTCACCAGCCAGACGGCGGGGATCAGTACAGTCACTGCAACCATCAACAACAGCACCCTGAGTCAGAACGTGACATTTATCGCCGATGTCAGGACGGCGAAGATAGCGGATCTGGTGGTTATTAAGGATGGTTCAGAGGCGGACGGTTCGACGGCGAACACGCTGCGGGTGAAGGTCACCGATGCGTTCGGTAATACGCTTGCCGGGCAGACGGTGAGCGTGTTGGGAGGCAACGGCGCAACGACTGCCCCGACGGTCATCACAGGGCCAGACGGGACGGTGGAGATCAGTGTCACCAGCCAGACGGCAGGAATCAGTGTGGTCACCGCCAGCATCAACAGCAGCAGCCAGAGCCGGGATGTGACGTTTATCGCCGATGTCAGAACGGCGCAGATCGCGGATCTGGTGGTCATTAAGGACGGCTCAGTGGCTGACGGCGCGACGGCGAATACGCTGCAGGTGAAGGTCACTGATGCTAACGGTAATGCGCTTGCCGGGCAGACGGTCAGCGTGATGGCAGGCAACGGCGCAACGACTGCCCCGACGGTGACCACTCAGCCGGATGGCACGGTGGAAATCTCTGTCACCAGCCAGACCGCCGGAACCAGTGTGGTCACCGCCAGCATCAACAACAGCAGCCAGAGCCAGAACGTCACCTTTGTACCGGGTGATGCATCGCAGCTCACTTCAACCGTTGAAACAAATAAGTCGAACTATACGGTTGGAGAGACAATCACCATCACGGTAACGCTCCGGGATGCGTTCGATAATCTGGTAACCGGTGCAGCTTCACAGTTAGCCGCTAATGGTGTGCTGACGGTGGCTGGCACCGACCCGTCAGAAACGGGAAGCTGGGTTGAATCAGGTGGCGTGTATACCACAACCCGAATGGCGACGATTGCCAGTACCAATCAGCACGCCAACCTGCAATTGCAGTCGTGGAGTGATGGCGTAACGTCAGATCGCTATGACATACAGTCCGGTTCTCCGGCGCAAGCCACATCAACTATCGCCACGGATAAAAACGCATACACCGCTGGCGAGACCATAACCGTCGCCGTGACGCTGAAAGACGCGCACGGTAACCTGGTTGAAGGGGGCGAGTCCTTACTGTCTGGTGATAACGTAATAGTGGAAGGAGCCGTACGTTCAGGAGGATGGTCTGAAAACGCCGGTGTTTATACTGCTACATGGTCGGCGCAAATGGCGGGAGACTCTCACCACGCGACGCTGAAGTTGTCTGAGTGGGGCAGCAGTAAACAATCAGAGAGTTATTCCATCCACAGCGGTGCTCCGGTGCAGGCAAATTCTGCTATCAGGACAGATAAATCGGCATATATCGCCGGGGAGCCATTAACCGTCACAGTAACGTTACGGGATGAGTTTGGTAACCCTGCTTTCGGGCTGACATCAGAAGTCATCGAGTCTTATATTGATAGTTTCGCGGTAGGCGGCGCAACTCCCGATTCTATGCAGTGGGTCGAGCAGAATAATGGTGAATATACCATTGTCTGGACAGCATGGGGTGCCGAGGAAAATCTGGTTGCCAGTCTGAAATTAAAAACATGGGCAGCGGAGATTAAGTCCTCATTATATGGAATACAACCAGGTGCAGCGGCAAAAACTCAATCAACGATTGTCGCGGACAAAACGATATATATCGCTGGGGATAGCATAACGGTGACCGTTGTTCTTAAAGATGCCCAGGGTAACTTTATTACTGATGGTGTTGTTCAGCTTAATGAGGAAAACGTACAAGTCAGGAATGCGGATCCTATCCAGGGCAATAATTGGGTTTACAACGGCAATGGGCAATATCAAAGACAGTATATGGCACATTTTGCGGAAGCGAATTTGAATGCGCAACTGAAGATGGCTGGTTGGAGCGATGCCAATTATTCAAACAATTATACTATCAAACCAGGTGAAGTGAGTCCGCTTGGTTCACAGCTTCGTATACGAGAAGTTTTAGTAGTGGAAGGGGCGGATTTACCTGTCAGTGCTTTATTAGTTGATGATTTTGGAAATCCGGTGGATAACGGTCTGGATTTGCTGGATGATGCAGTGTACTTACAAAATGTAGAAAAGAAAGAAGGGGAAAAATGGAGATATGTGGGTGATGGCATATATGAACGTACATATATGGCCTACCAAGAAGGAGAAAATTTAACTTCATTTATGGAGATTAAAGGTTGGCGTATATACGGGCAACCATCCTATAACATCCTTCCTTTTGTGGAAGTCGAGTCGCTGAGTGTTAATGGTGTAAAATTCAGGGCGACAGATGGTTTTCCAGAAACAGGGTTTGATGGTGCAAAATTCACGCTGTTACTAACCCATAATATGAAAAATACGGATTATAATTGGACGGCTGGGATTTATGGAATTAATGTTGATAGTAATGGAGAAGTAACATTATCTGTGCTGATAAGAAGTGAAGTTACTATTACTGGGAAACCCAAGAATGGTAAAGGGAATGATGTTGTATTTAAATTCAAGATTAAAAAATGGTTTACTAGTTTAGGTGCTAGCAGTAGTAATACCTGGGATATCATAAATACTTCATGTAGCTATGGTCAAATGCCGTCATCTTTAGAATTAGCGCAGCGGCCAAGCGGTGGGGTAGTACCGCGAAAAGTAGGTACGTTGTGGGGCGAATATGGTAATTTAAAAACGTATGGGAACGCTTTTAGCAGTACGGATTATTGGACAAGTACTCAGCTCATGGGAGTACACGAGAAATTTAATCCTGAAACTGGTATATCAGAGCTTGGGACAGGAAAGTCTTCTGGCTTGTGCGTAGAGTATTATTAACGAAGTAATCACTAGATTGCCCTGCTTCAGCAGGGCAATTTATATTCGTTATTACGCAGAAGTACGCATCACACCAATAGTATTAAATTCGTTTTTCACACTGAGCAAACGGGGGTCATGAAGCAAAACATTTGACCATAAATCATTCTCTTTAATTAATTGTTGCCAGCGCTTTTCATATTCTTTTTTACCATACACAGTGTAAATTAACGGCAAAATAACACCATTGATTTTGTTGGTGCTAATATTTGCCAGTAACTTCATAATGTCATTTTTTATAGATGCGCCATAGATCAGAAACTTCGTATAAAGCGAGTTAACACAGGTGTAATCAAGACCATGTTCAGGCTCAAGTTTAAGCAATAAACTTTTGGCTTTATCATTATGTCCTTTCAGTGCCATGAACATAGCCAGAATAGAGGTAATAATTGGATTGTTACAGGTGTTTTGACTGTTAAGATTTAATGCAAAAGATATCGCGTTATCGAGGGGGGATGTGTAATAAAGTATAATTAATTTAAGAATGCTTATACCCATTTTATTGGGTTCAAGAGCAATGCTTTTTTCTATTAGATTAAATGCTCTTGCAAGGTCACCGTTCAAAAAACATAGCAGAGACTGATAATAATAAACGTCTGGCGAATTAGGTTTGAGTAAATGTGCTTGCTTAAATAGCACATTAGACACTGAATGTTCATCTTTTAGCCCACTGATTAAACCCAGTAAACCCAATGCCTGAGAATTTGAAGGGTTAATTTCAAGAGCCTTTTCAATGGAGGTTACTGCCGTAGTTATTGCTTGTTTTTGTTCACTGAGTCCAAGGAGGGCTAATGATATATGGCATTCCGCCAGGCAACAGTAGGGCAAGGTATTTTGCGGTTGCGTACTTACACAATCTCTAAATATTACTAATGCTCGTTTCAAACTCTCTGGTGTATAACGGTACATTTCCATTCTGCCATTCATATACATAACAGCAGAATCCAGAGATGGCATTTGTTGTGTATTAATAGATTTAAAATTAATGTTGGGTATTTTTTCAATAAGAATATTAATTACTTGTGATAATAATGCGGAAAGAGGATTATCGGGATTGAAATCAATGCTTTGATGATCAATCAATTTATGTGTTCTGGCATGAATTAACTCAATAAATAAACGCCAGTTTTTACCATAGTGAACGACCTGACCCATAATATAATATTCTGGACCTGTTTTATTGATAAACTGATGGATAGTGGAGAAATCACTGGCCTCATTTGTTACCGAAGCGGGTAAAATATCTAAACCACAAAAAGCATATTTTGAAAGGCCCTGGACAAGTTCGTAATGGAGTTTTAGAACATTGATCGAACCTTCGGTACGAAAGGGAAAAACGGCAAGAGTGGTGGTCGACTTTACCGGTTCATTATCGGTCACAATCACAATAGGTACAGTAAAACGGTATCCACGACCATAGACCGTTTCGATATACTTACACTGTTTATTCTCATGCAAAAGTTTGCGCAATGCATAAATACATCGTGTTAGAGATTCATCACTGGCAACACTCGCGCTCCAGACCTTATCGATAATCTCTTCTTTGCTAACAATTTCACCGTCAGCATTAAGTAATAGAATGATAACGCCAAGTTCTTTCGGTGGAATATGATATTCTTTGTTTTTGAATAATAATATTCCATTGTTTTTTAATACAAAGTCGCCAAATATATATTGTTGTGTAGTATTTTTTCCATGTTGCAGTTGCATAGAACGCTCCTTCCGTTTTCTCTATTCATAGTATTAATTTGATCAATATAAAATAAAGTATTGGCAGAATTGCTCTATCAAAAAACGCTCATTTTGTAAGATTGTGATGAGGAAATGAATGAAAGGTGATGCTTAATAATATAAAGCGCTGGTCCCATTTTTCGGGACCAGATAGTGGATGATAATTGTGGGTGTTACTTAATCAGAAACGTAAATAATCCTTCGCTGAATCAAACAATGCAGTAATGGTTGACGATAATAATTTGATAATCGTATCGTAGGTGGAGTTGGCTGTACTGTATTTAGTCGTGATAACCTGCACGTCGGTTTTCATGTTTTCTGCCTGGCCGTTATAACCCGCCAGCCATGCCTGGTATTCAGCCGTGCTTATTTCGTAGCCGGTGAATTCTTTAGATATATTTTTTTCCTTCCCTTTATCGTCCCTGTGTACCATTGAGTCTGAAGACTGACTCATACTGTCAATAATCTGAGGGTTGGGAATAATAACATACAGACCGCTACCTTGCGGTTCAACTTCGACAATCGGAGAAGGTGTGCGGTGTTTGGGATCGGGTGGAATTACCGGAAGATCTAAAGCGGCGCACCATTTTTCTGCTTCTTCCAGTGGAACACCAATTTTGTCAGCTGGTGCCGGAGGGTATAAAACATAGTCTGGATTGTAATGATAGTGGAAATCACCATTAGGATATTTATCGATATAATAAAAATGCATCAAGGCCTTTTGAAATGCATTGACATCAAAAACTATCGCATCGCCTTTTTTATTAGAGTGAGTCCACTTTCCCATATTGCTTTGGATATGTTCACTGAAGTCCTGCCAGTATGCGCTCATTATCTCAACGCTATTTGCATAGATTTCGAGGTAGTCGCTACCGAGCACACTCATCAAATCAGCAATATCACTGCATATATATTTATCACTTTTAAATTCGCTTGAACTACTGGCAGTTAAAGTACTGCTGGTTTCTGAACTTCTCACTTCAGGTGCAGAACTCTCTAAAGAAGCGATAGCGTGAGTTAAGGTTCCTTTGGTCGTTGCCATTGCAATTGACCCGGTTGTGTTGTCAGCAACGTTAGCCAGGGTTTTTCTCACAGAGTTATGCAGGGTCAATATTTTAGCGGGATCCTTTAACTTTCCGTCAATAGTATTAACATTTTCTGTAAGCTGCAGAACGTTTTTTATCAGCAAATAACTTTCGTGTAAGAGCGCGGATCCTTTCTCTGACAGGTTCTCAGTTGGAAAATTTCTGAGCATGTTTTTAACGAAGTTAAGTTGTATGTCGTGCTGGCATTTCCAGTCTTCATTTCGCGGGCTACATTCACTGACTAAAGTTGATAGTTTCTCAACATCTTTCTTGAGCATAGCGCCAATATTATTATCCTTACTGGCGCTGTTATGAAAATTACCCTCGCTTTCGCTGTTTCCCAGTTGATGAGGCTCCTCACTTTGCGAGGATGCCTCTTTGAGAGGAATGTTTGCATTCTGCTGACGTAGAATATCTATATTTAAATTATTATCT
>OLFS01002592.1_pt1 | contig 10944 bp, 9 predicted proteins | sample 1605491 | NCBI WGS metagenome assembly OLFS01 (sample SAMEA3888921, study PRJEB22519) | human gut metagenome | biome: human gut; feature: human-associated habitat; material: faeces | place: Denmark | collected 2011 | reverse complement strand
CATATAAATCTTTCAAATTTCCATAACTTACACTACTATATAAATCCGATGTTTTACTAATACTTATAGACTGAATTTGACTACCATCTGCTTTTTTACCCTCCATTTTACAAATATAGCACTTCGATTCAGAAAGTTCATACTCATCAACTTTACGATACAAAAACAAATGCTCTTCAAGTCTTATGTAGTAAATATATTCCCACTTAGAACTTCCCTTGATAATTAATTTAAGAATATCATTACGTTCTAAAATCATTCTCACATTACTATCAAAATTCAATATATGAGCATCACATAAAAAATCACTAAGAGCTTTATCTACTTTCTCCAATTCAACTTTATAAACAGGAGCATTTGGAACATAATGGGATAAAGGATGAAGAAGAGGTGCCAATAAACCTAATAATTCCGTAAGGCTTTCAATAATACTGGTTAAGTTATAAACATACTTTGGCATCATTTGGCAAAATCGCAAAGCTTTAATAATAATCAATCCTATCTTATATTTAGCCAAATCTTCATAATTTTCATCTTTCATTATGACTTTTGGAAAATACTTTGGCAATTGTTCTTCCAATGTTTTACGATAATAATTGGCAGCAGCAGGATAATCAGGACAACTTGTATCATATAGAAATCGTCGTGCACGTTCCAGCATTCCCTCATCACTAATAATAATTGGTTTCATGATTACTCTACCATCTGGAAGTAGTTCTTTTCCTGCAAACATCTCTATAAACTTCCAATTAAAGCCAGTATTAGCAGACAAAACCCCACGGGCCATATTGTACCAACCACGATCATAAGTTGAAAGAATAATCTGATAATCTTCAAACTCTGTTTGAAGAATCTTTAAAATCGGCAAACGATTCCCCATATCCAATCCTATAAAAATATCATCCAAAAATAATAGCTTATATTCAATAGCTTGTGGATTATTTTTAATTGAAGCCAAATAGATACAAGTAGAAATTGCAGATAGGCGAGCCTCATTAAGAACTTGATTATAATCATCTATCATTACACCATTTTTGAAAACATCAAGTTTTAAGACCGCCCGAATTTTAGCAATAGACACACTATTCTTATCATCCAATTTAATAGGTTGTAATGTATAATTCAAGTTAACCCCCAATTCATTAAAATATATCGTCAGAAACCTATTCAGTTGTACAAACAGACCATCCAGTGCTCTTTTAAAATTATTCTCAAAAGTGCGTAGTTTATTAGGAATTTGATCATATTTCTTTCCACGGCGAATCTTCAGTCCCCTCGTAAACCCATAAAAATTATCTAGTTCTTCACGTAAGGTTAAGGGAGTACGTGAAGTAATAGAGGTTATCTCACTCAATAAATCCAAAAATAAATCAAACAAATTATCACCACTTTTTTTATCAAAATACACATTCAAAAGATTAGTGTAATCAAGAAATCCTTTTGTTCGAGCAGTTGACTTAACAAAAGGAGCAAATGTAGATTCAATCATTGCGGTACTGCTATATGCAGCACTTTCCTCTTGAGACGAATTTAATACATCAACATCCTTAAAGAGCAATTTAACAAAACCGTCCTTTGATCCTGTATGAACATTTGCCTGAAACTTGGTTTTCTCTCTCCCAATACTTTGTTCAAAAAAGAAATCCAAACTCTTATACAAAGATGATTTACCACTTCCATTTTCCCCATAAATAAGCAAATTCTCACCTTTATCAAGTTTTATTGTGGTAGGATAAAAATAAGCCTTAAAATTGAAAATATTTATTTCAACAATCCTTTTCATAATTCTCAAATTCCATAAATCATATTTTCTACATCAATGGCTTTAAGCATATTCGCCAATATTGGAGAATTTGAATCATTACACTTCACATAAATATCCTCTAAAGCTTTATACCGTTGATCATTCTTAGGCAATTTTTCTAACAATAGAACATTTTCTATCATACGGATATTATATTTCTCAAATTCATCTGATAAATATAGTTGTTCCACCATAACATCAATCATTCTATAAAAGAAATTACACATATTAAAAGAGCCAATGCTTTCAGATATATAGTCATATACCTTAACAAATATTTCTTGTTCAGATATTGTAAGATAAGGGATTTCAAAATCAGCAAATTTACTCATCAACAATCCTTTTTCACCATAAGTTTTATATTTGAAATATCGGCTCATTAGTATCGTTGAAATATATTTAAGATGAAAGCCATGACGTACTTTATATATTCCTACAAAATTCTTATTTTCTAATTTGTGCAGCCCATCTAAATAAACCACATAGGGTTTATCTATATCTGTCACTAAATCTATATAAATTTGAGATTTTGGTTCATTTATTTTATAATCAGCTATTTGCTTTATACTTACGAAAGGAGTGGAACTTTCATATACAACCAGTTTTTTACGGAAAACTTTAATACGCTCCTTAAATTCATCTAAATTAGTACCATCAGACATCAGTCCAACAATACTAGAAACTTCTTTACTAGCCCACAATAAGTTTTGTTCAATCACAGTCTTCGAAATCCCTCGAAGAATAAGCCATAAAATATAAAAGTTTTGTAATGTACGCCGTCCATTAGCTCCCTTTATCATGTAATCAAGATTACTATTTAATTCTTCCGAATTCATCGAACAAATACAACTTAAATTAGAAATAAAATTGAAATCAAGCAAATTGGCAACTCTAATAAAAAGTTGATGATTTATATCATTATTATCATCACCTTCAAGCACTTTTGTTATCTCATACTTCCCTTTCATTCTACAGCTAATCTTTCCTCCATTTACATATAAATCAATCGTTTTAGCAGGCCAAAGTCCACTCTCATCAAGTCCATTTTTAGCCTCCATATAATTAAAATAGGCCAAAGTAGTAACAAGATTCTCATTCTCCATTCGAGAGTTATTTTTTCTTATATAAAACCATTTAGAATTCTTATTATAAATTAATTTTATAGTTTCTATTATGTTCCTAGAAACAAAAGAATTCCACATTTCAAATGTATCTTTCTTGATTGGATAAGGCTTATTATTTAATCGAACAAAAAGATCAATAGGATCAAACTCTGGATTAATTTTCTCATTTATTTCTATAACCCATAAATCTGTACTCATTAATTTACGTTGCTCAAGCGAATTTAAGTCTTCAAAACGTTTCCCATCAAACTCTTTCAGAATTCCATGTTTTAATTGTAATTTAAATCTATCCTTTTTTGAGATGCAATCTTTTCCATTTTCATCTTTATAAGGTTTTCCTATAAAACCAATAATAGAAAGTAAACGTTGTTGTCCATCTACAACTTCACTCAATCCATCTTTGTGTTTAAAAACAAACACAGGGGGCAATTTTATTCCTAACAACAAACTTTCAATTATAGCAGATGCCTTTTTTTTATCAATTACTTCATCGCGTTGATAAGGAGGTCTTAGTAAGAATTTTTGTCGTTCCATCTGACGGCAAATATCTCCTATTTCAAAAGAAGTTGGTTCAGGCTTATTGATTCTCAAATCTTCAAATGTTAGATTTTCTGGAGATGTAATAATATTAAGTTTATCCTTTCTAGCTTTAAATTGATTCGAACTACATAAATACATATTAAAATCCATATCCAATATTCTCTCAAAAAATATTGCAGTAGTTTCATATCGTTTATTCACCTCATTAGCAAATGAACTTCTTACAGTTTGATAATTTTTAATATTGTCCTCAATATAGTCAATTAAATGTTCAACAACAAAATTATTCATTTTCTTTAAATCTCCATATTCCAAATCTATAATGGATAACGCCCAATACAAACACTCTGAAACCAATCTATTTGTTTGCACATTTCTTTTTCTTAAAGCCCGAACAACTTCATCTACTTTATTTACAATTCTAATAAAAGAAGAATATACAACCCCTGAGTCTACAGTATTCGATAAATACTCAAAGAAAGTAGAAACAATATCTTGTTTACTAATAGCATAATATTTAATCGGAATATTACGCAGAACTAATAATTCTCTAATTTTTCTCATCAATTTCTCAATATCCGGATTCTCAAACCCGAATAAATCATTGACCAAATCAAATGTACGCTTATCTTCAGCAAAATGCTCTTTAAAACATGTTACAATATCATCAGAATAATAAATAGCCTTATCGATTTGTTGTTGATTTAACGGTGTAATACCCGAATTATATCGTTGAAAAATTTCACGTTTCACCTGTTCTTCTTCCTCACAACTATGCTCACTAGAAAGAAAGCCAAACTCAATCACACGTATTTTTGTATCTAGAAATAAATCTTGATAATCAACAGTAAGATTATTATATCCCTTTCCAGCCAACTCCTTTACGCTACTAAGTTTACGCAAAGCAGACTTTCGCAAATTCATTTTACCTGCCATAAAACGCGTAATTGTTTCGTAACGTTGACGTCCATCTATTACTTCATATTCTTCATCATTGACAAAGAAAATAAGAGGAGGAATCTCTGTACCAAGAAAAATACTTTCTATGAAATAAGTAGCCTTTTCTTCATCCCAAACATAATTACGCTGATAATATGGATGATAGTTGGTATGTTCTACTCTTTCTTTATTCATAAAAAGAGCATCGATAGATTTTACTTTCGACTCAATTTTAATTTTATGCTCAAATATTTCCTTCAAATCCATATGGCTAAAAATTATTAGTATAAAAATAGATACTGACTTGTAATACAATTACATCACTCTATCACACTTATTGCAAAGATAGTTATTATATCGCATAAATAAAGATTAATTAGCTATTTTATCATAATGCTATTTCCAAAAATCAAAAAGTAACACGCTCACTATATGAAGATTCGAAATTTACAATAAAATATACTGATACATTTTAGTAGATTTCTCAAATCACTCATTACACCTTACTTAATCGTTTATATTGCAACTATTACAAAACTCTCCTTTCTGACAGATTAACAGTCCAGTAACAGGCAAGAAGATATAAAAATTATATCCTAGTTATTTGTATTAATACAATATATATTATACAGAATTCTTTTCTAAATAGAGAAATGAAAATCCATCTTTATCTGTGACATCTCACGTATCACTGTACGGTCCAGCACACGTGCATAATGACGGGTCATCTGAACATTGGTATGCCCTAACATCTTAGCAACACTCTCTATCGAGACACCATTGGCCAGAGCAAATGTGGCAAAAGTATGACGCCCAACATGGGTGGTCAATGTTTTTTTAATACCACAAATATCAGCCAGTTCCTTGAGGTATGCATTCATTTTTTGATTACAAAGCACCGGAAAAAGCACACCATGTTTCTTACAATATTCATTGGTGGAATACTTTTCCAAAATCTTCAATGGTATTTCCATTAATGGAATATTACACATGATTTTGGTCTTCTGTCTTCCCTTGCGTATCCACCTGACACCGTTCGAGTCCTCCACGATATGTTCCTTTCTCAAACCATGAATATCCGAGAAAGCCAAACCGGTCAGACGATAGAAAACTATCAATGCAACCAATAGAGGAATCCGGCAAAAGAACTGCAATTCGTTGTAAAGCAGCAAAATTGTGTTGGTTTGCGCAGTTGGGTAAATAGCAAAAACAGGTAGAATAACGAACCTTTTCAGCTACCAAGTCATTACCTGTTTTCATTTCATTTAGATGCAGTCAATCAAGGGATAAACTGTCAGTTAAAAGGTATTTCCATCCGGGAATCTTACTTTACCCTACAGATTTAACCTATCCGGTTTTGATTGCGCCGTTCTGCCTGATTCTCATACCGTTCAACAGGCGAGATATGAGTAAAATTGCAATCAAAAAAGTAACGCATGAAAACAGAAATGAAAGTGCTGCTCTACATCAAGCGCAGCGTACAGGACAAGGACGGCTTTTCTCCGCTCATGGGCAGAATATCCGTCAGGGGAAAGGTCAATTCCATCGCGCAATTCGCGTGCAAGTTCAAAATCGATGTGCGGTTGTGGAACGCCACCGCCCAACGCTGCACCGGCAAAAGCAAGGCGGCGACAATGGCAAACAGGGAGATTGAACGGCTACTGCTGTTGTTGCAGAAGCGGTTCAACGAACTTTCCGACATCCGGGATATAGTGAAGGCGGAGGAAGTCAGAAACGTGTTCCAAGGTCTGGCTGAGACCCAGGACACCATCATGAAGCTCTATGCGGAGCATAACAGCGACTATGCCCTGCGTGTAGGGGTGAATAGGGCGGCAAGCACGTTCTACCAGTACCGGAACACCTGCCGGATACTCGGTGAGTTCCTGAAAGAGAGATACCATGTGTCGGATATGCCTGTCAAGCAGCTGGATGAAAACTTTATCGAGGCGTTTGATATGTATATGCGCACGACAAGGCGTTTCATGCCCAGGACCATACTCGGACATATTAACCGCCTGAAAAGCGTAATGATGCTTGCCGTGTTCCGCGGCATCGTCCCTTTCAGCCCGTTCAAAGGTTATGCGCCGCAGAAACCTGTTTTCAAACAGATGTATCTGACAGAAGACGAGCTTGACAGGTTTGCGAACACTACCTATGACACCCCCAACCGTAATTTCACGAGGGACATGTTCCTGTTCTCGTGCTGGACGGGTATCTGTTACTGCGACATGAGGAGCCTGACAGCCACCAATCTGGTGAGAGCGGATGACGGCAGTCTGTGGATTCATACGGAAAGACAAAAAACAGGGACGCCCGAATGTATCCGGTTGATGGAGATACCGCTGAATATCATTGAAAAATACAAGGATATGGACAGCGACGGGAAACTCCTTCCTATGCTGACCAAAGAGAGCATGAACAGACACCTGAAAAAGATGTCCGTGATGTGCGGCATCAACCGTCCAATCTCATTCCATCAGGCAAGGCACACCTTCGGAAGCATCATCTGTCTGTCACAGGGGATTCCGATAGAGACCGTCAGTAAAATCATGGGGCATCGGCATATCACCACCACACAGCGGTATGCGAAAGTCACGCAGGATAAAATAGACAAGGACATGGACGGTCTGAACGATATTATCGGGGGCAAGTTTACCTTATCGGGCATTGACACTGTCCCGTCTCCAATTCTGAAGGATTATAGCCAACGTAAAGTCAATCCGAGCATGAAGCAAAGAGAGTACATAACCAAAATGATGGAGGGGTAAGCCATGCGAAGCACATTCAAACTGTTGTTCTATATCAACCGCCGGAAAATAAAGAAAAACGGCAGATGTCCGATTATGGGACGGGTCACCCTTGACGGGAAGATAAGCCAGTACTCCACAGGGTTGGAAATAGAGCCTGACTTATGGGATGCAAAAGTGGGCAAGGCATTCACGGACGGCCGTAAGACCGGAAACATCACCGGCGAAAAAAGAAATGAGTTGAACAGGCTGAACTCATTATTGGAGGCTTTGGAGGAGAAAGCGAAGGCCGCCTACAAAAGAAACGTGGACTCTTATGGCTTCGTCTCGGCAGAAATCATCAAGAATGCCGTCACCGGGAAATCCGATGTCAAAGAGACATTGCTGTCCCTGTTTGACGAACATAACGGGGAATACGCCAAACGTGTGGGCATTGACCGGACAAGGCATTCCTACGTCCGTTATCTTACCACCCGCAAGCATATATTTAACTTTTTGAAATTCAAGTATGATTTGGAGGATATTCCGTTACGCTCACTGACGATGAAGTTCATGACCGACTTCACGTTCTATTTCTCTACCGTACTGCGGTTAAAGGTGTCTGCCTACAATGACTACCTTATCCTGCTACACAAGATGACACGGCTGGCGTTGAAGAAGCACATACTCAAGCGCGACCCGTTTGCAGGGCATAAGATTGAGAAAGTGCCTGTCAACCATCGCCACCTGAACAGGGAACAGTTTGAAAAGCTGCTCAATGCGAAACTGCCCACCTACCGCCTGTGCCACACGCGCGACCTGTTTGTCTTTTCGGTGTTCACTGGCATCGGAAGGGCAGATCTGGCAAACCTGACGGAAGACAACATCGTCACAAAGGAAGACGGTTCCAAATGGATTCACATCGCACGGCAGAAGACCAAGGCGGAGTGCCATATCAAACTTCTTGACATACCTCTCCGCATTATCGAAAAATACAAAGGGGAAGGCGAGGACGGAAGATTGTTTTACGTCCCGCAGACCTGTAACCTGTGCCGCAGCCTTAAAATCATAGCCGAACAGTGCGGTCTGGGATGTCACTTGACATTCTACGTAGCGCGGCACAGTTTTGCGACCCTTATCTGCCTGAGCAACGGGGTTCCGATAGAAACCATCAGCAAGATGATGGGACATTATTCCATACGCACCACCCAGATATATGCCGAGATAACCAACCACAAAGTGAGCAGGGATTTGGAAACCCTGTCTGAAAATACCAAAGGCAAATATGCGTTGCCCGATGACGGTATGCCGTCACGGGTGTTCAAATGCGGAAATTACAGCGGTTGGAAAAAGGAGTGTGTATCAAATGATGAAACTAAAATCAAGTGACAATGAATAGAGGAATAATAACAATCAGTGAAACAGGTGTAGTCACCATACCGACTGCACCCGTGTGGATGACCAAGTTCGAGATAGCCGACCTGTTCGAGATGTTCTCACGCGATATCCGCAAGGCGATTCATACCATTTACAAGAACAAGGAACTGAACGAACTTGGCACGATGAAGTATCTCAAGCAACCGGATGGCATCAGTTACGATGTCTATAACATTGAAGTGATTATAGCCGTTGCATTCAGGACATGCAGTAAAGAGAGTGTCTTGTTCAGACGGTTTATAATAAATGAAATTAGCACCATTAAGAAAGCTACACCGATTACACTGTTTGTTGCCAGCGTCAGAGGTAATAACCGATGGTATAGTTGAGTCTCATTCCGTCAGCCACTCGTTCCCGATGCACGGATGCAAAGGTAGCGTATGGCTTGATGGTAGTGGCAAGGTCGGGCGGCAGAGCCGTTTCGGGCAGAGTCTTCCTCCTGCGGAGCGTATTCAGCCCGAAAACCTTGTCACTGCCTGCCATACGTTTGAAGAGCATCCGGCAACGGAAACAAGCGACTGGCGGGAAATCAGAAGAAAGAAGAGAGGAACGGCTTACAGACGAAGCTGGATTTTGACGCTCCGTCCGTAAGCCGTTCCTTTCTCTTTTTGCCGAAAGTCCGTTGCTCCGCAATCATAGGGCAGACGGCAAACTGCGCTCCTACAAGAAAATCATGTGTCTGTCAGCCGATAGGCGGAGCGGTAGCCGTCAGCAAGCATCCTTTCGATGTCCGATTCACGGTAGAGAATTTTGCCGCCTAACTGGATATAGGCTATGCGTCCTTCGTTCCGGTAGTCCTGAAGTGTCCGGCGGCTCACTTTCAGCCGTGCCGACACCTCCTTGTCGGTGAAGAAACGCTCTCCGTTCAGTGTCGGGCGGTGATTGGCGGTCAGATGCTCAAAGTTGTCCAAAAGACGGTCGAGACTGCCCATGAAGTGGATTATCCACTCGCTGTCCTTGTTAATCAGTTCATTCATGTTACTTTGGATTTAGTGTAATTACTTTGTTTACTATATGCAGGTGATTAAATCGTCCTGCCCTTGAACTTTGCTTCCTTGCGCCTGTCCTCCACAACAGAAACAATGCGCTGTACGTCTTCGGGACGGTAGTAGGTCTTGTGGTTTATCTGCGAGTAAGCCAGTGTCCCGTTGTCCCGAAGCGTCTGCAATGTGCGTGGGCTGATGTTGAGCATCCGGCAAACGTCCTGATTGTCCATCCACTCGCTCATCTTCTTCTCTCCGTGCCGCCGACAGATGGCATCCATGCGACTGACGAAACGGTCGAACTTGGCGACCATTGCCTCAAAGGTTTTTCTTTCAATTGATACGATTTCCATATACATACTTTTATTGTTACTGTTTCTTTTGCCACAAAGGAATACATAATCTACTGCCTTGCAATGGAATTCCAGAAAGTGGAAGCATGTGGCACAGGTTGGTAGAGGTTGGCACAGATTGGGGCTATATTCTTAATTCTTGAAATCAGGAATGTGGCAAGAGAGAAAACAAGGGCTTAATTCAAACCTGACTGTAATCGCACCTTTGTTCTTCCGGCTATTCACGTCCAGCAAATCTGTAAAGTCCTCACCGATGTCTCTATCACCATAAAGCAAAGTCACACAAAATTGTCTAATCGAATCCAAGTTGTTAACTGACTGTACTAAAACGTCTTACTTTGCTTGCGACAATCGGTCAAGGCACAGACCAAGACCACAGTAATAACTTAATCAATCTGTTTTATGACAATGAAAAGAGAACCAAGTATCAGTGAGCAGCAGGCTCGTGAAATCGTGGAAAGAATGGGACGCAGGGAATCCCGTAGTGAGAAGTCTATGGACGACTTCTACAAGAACATCGGTCTGGATTCGGGACAGCTGGCACAACCCGGCAGGACCGTCACGAAAAAAGCGGAAACTGTTACAACGGATGAACCGTCAGGCGGAACGCCCGAAGATATGGCAATGCCACAGAAGCGTGTCAGCAGCAAACAACGCAGGCTGTCGCTGGACGAGTACCGTACCGCTTACCTGCAAGTACCCAAGATAACCGACCGCAAGCCCGTGTTCGTCAGCGGTGAGGTGCGTGACCGGCTGGACGGGATTGTCCGCCGTCTCGGCGGGCGTGGCATGAGTGCTTCGGGACTTATCGAGAACCTCGCCCGCCTGCACCCTGAAACCTACCGGGAGGATATCGAGCAGTGGCGCAAACTCTGAGCGAATTACGGTAGAACCAATCAAGTCGGTGGATATACTCCATCGGCTTGACCGATATTCCAAATGAGTTATTATACACACAAACCAATCCGACAAGCGGAGGATTCTTGTGTCCTCAAAGACACAGCAAGATATATTTTCAGTTACCCGAATAATTCTAAG
>OLFS01002589.1_pt1 | contig 10962 bp, 6 predicted proteins | sample 1605491 | NCBI WGS metagenome assembly OLFS01 (sample SAMEA3888921, study PRJEB22519) | human gut metagenome | biome: human gut; feature: human-associated habitat; material: faeces | place: Denmark | collected 2011 | reverse complement strand
ATTCGCGGCGAGGTTCAACCTTGTCTCCCATCAGCATATCGAAAATCTTATCTGCCTCCGCAGCATCGTCCACAGAAACACGTGCCATCAAACGATTTTCAGGGTCCATGGTAGTTTCCCAAAGTTGGTGGTCATCCATTTCACCCAAACCTTTATAACGTTGTACCGTAGGTTTTGAACGTCCCACACTATACTTTTCAAGTGCAGCACGCAATTTGTCTTCTTGATCTGCACCAGGTTGGATATATTCTTTAATCTCAGAACCAACCTTAACCCCATAAATTGGTGGTTGTGCAATGTAGACATAACCTGATTCCAAGACTGGACGCATAAAGCGGTAAATCAAAGTCAGAAGCAGGGTACGGATGTGAGCCCCATCGACATCGGCATCGGTCATAATTACCAACTTGTGATAACGTGCCTTGCTGACATCAAATTCAGCTCCAAAACCTGTTCCCATAGCTGTGAAGAGAGAACGAATTTCTTCATTGGCTAGAATCTTATCCATGCTAGCCTTTTCGACGTTCAAAATCTTACCTCGAATTGGCAGAATAGCTTGAAATTCACGGTTACGACCTGATTTAGCAGAACCACCGGCTGAGTCCCCTTCGACAATGAAAAGTTCATTCATTTCAGCATTATTCGATGAACAGTCTGCCAACTTCCCTGGAAGGTTAGAAATTTCAAGACCTGACTTCTTACGTGTCACTTCACGGGCACGCTTAGCAGCGATACGGGCCTTAGAAGCCAAAATCCCTTTTTCAACAATCTTCTTAGCGATAGCAGGATTTTCCAAGAGGAAGCGACTCAAAGCTTCACTGAAGAGACGATTGGTAATCTTAACTACTTCAGAATTTCCAAGCTTGGTCTTGGTTTGACCTTCAAACTGTGGGTTTGGATGTTTAACAGAGATGATAGCAGTCAAACCTTCACGAACATCATCCCCTGTCAAATTATCATCTTTTTCTTTGAGAATCTTATTCTGACGCGCATAGTCATTAATGACACGCGTTAAGGCTGTACGGAAACCTTGTTCGTGGGTACCACCTTCATGGGTATGAATGTTGTTGGCAAAACTCATCACCGTTTCATGATAGCCAGTCGTGTATTGCATAGCAACTTCAACCGAAATACCATCCATCTCACCATCAGTGTAGATAGGTTCATCAAAGATAACATCCTTGTTTTCATTGATGTATTTCACATAAGACGTGATACCACCTTCGTAGTGATAATGTTTCTCTTGTTCGAGACCTTCACGCTTATCTGTGATAGAGATACGAAGCCCCTTGTTCAAAAAGGCTAGCTCTTGGATACGTTTAGCCAATTTTCCAAAATCAAACTCGGTAGTTTCTTGGAAAATCTCTGGGTCTGGCGTAAAGTGAACAGTCGTACCATGTTTCTCTGTTTCACCAATTACTGCTAAATCTGCTACCACGACCCCACGCTTATACTCTTGGAAGTGGATATAGCCATTTTTATAAACCTTAACATCAAGTTGTGTTGAGAGGGCATTAACAACCGAAGAACCAACCCCGTGCAATCCACCAGAGACCTTATAACCGCCTCCGCCAAATTTACCACCAGCGTGAAGTACTGTAAAGACAGTTTCAACTGCAGGACGGCCAGTTTTTTCTTGGATATCGACTGGAATACCACGACCATCATCGACAACCGTGATAGAATTGTCCGGCTCAATAAAGACCTGAATATGAGTGGCGAAACCAGCCAAGGCCTCATCGATTGAGTTATCGACAATCTCCCATACCAAATGATGCAACCCTTCTTTTGAGGTTGATCCAATATACATACCTGGGCGCATACGTACCGCTTCAAGCCCCTCTAGGACTTGAATCTGGCTGGCATCATATTCTTGCGCTTTTTCTTCAAGATTTTTTAATTCATCAGTCATTTATGTCACAATCTCCAATAATGATTTATGGCCATCAACAAGCAAGGTATCCAGACCTGCTGCTTTTCCTGCCTCTATATCTATCTGGCGGTCACCAATGACCAAGCCGTGTTTAATATCGTATTTTTTTATTAAATAAAGGAAACTATCTGGACTCGGCTTTCTAGCAAAGCCATTTTCAGAAGTTACAACCTCTGTAAAATAAGAGGCAATTTCTGCTTTATCAAGGATTTCTAGCACCAAGTGATTACGGTGGCTAACCAAAAAATTACGCCCACCCTCAGCCACAATCTTAGCTAGGACAGCCTTAGCACCTTCAAAAAGAACAGGTTCCTGTAAATGCTTGGCTTCCTCTTGCTTATATAGGGTTCGAAAATCAGCTATATCAGGCGCAAACATAGCAATGGCAGTGCTCGTTGATACCTTAAGGGCATCATAGACTGCTTGAGGTTCTGCTGTACGCTCAAATTGTTCTAAAGTTGCTAGAAAGGCTTGGGTTGATACCTGGTAATTATCCAACAAGGTACCACCCAAATCCCAGATATAATCTCCATAATTCATAACCTTAATTATAACATAAAAGGTCAGATTTTGCTTGTTTTTCACAGCTAAAAAGGCTTGGAAAACCTATCCAAACCTTAATTTTTTATTTCAGAATCAAACTTGCCACAATAGGACTAATAAAGACATATAGAATCCCTGTTACAGCAATTGAAAGACCACCCATGGCACCTGCAACCTGACCATATCTGAAGGCAGCTCCGGTACCTACGGCGTGTCCAGTTCCTCCGAGTGAAAGTCCGATAGCAACTGGATCTTTAATGCCAATCATTTTTAAGAAGACAGGACCCAAGACAGAGGTTAAAATACCCGTAATAACAACGACAACCAAGGTTACTGTCGTAATCCCCTGCATTTTTTCCGAAATCCCTACAGCCATGGCAGTTGTTACAGACTTAGGAAAGAGAGAAATGGCTAAGAAATAATCCATCCCAAAAAGCTTAGCAATCAAGGCCGTATAACTCGTATTTAGAACACAGGCAACCGTTGATCCAATTAAAATACTCTTATAGTGATGGCGCATGAGGTGCAGATTCTTGTAAAAAGGAACTGCTAGCGCAACTGTTGAAGGAATAATCAAACTATTAAGATAAGAGCCACCTACATAGTAATCCTTGTAGGAAATACCTGTATAATGCAAAATGACGATAATCAAGGCAGTCGATACAAGGAGAGGCGTTGTCAAGGGATTAGGAAAACGGCGATAAATCAAAAGCCCTATTGTGTAAGCTAGTACAGAAAGTGTTAGCCCAAACAAGGGTGTATTAAAAAAATTAGCCACGTTTAACCTCCTCGTAATCACCTTCAAAATGTTTTTTGATGAAACCGACAACTACTGCAATCACCACAATATTAAGAACCAAGGCACCCATAATAATCAAAATAATAGGGACAATATTAGCTGAAATAGCATTCCATCGTTCCATAATACCGACACCTGCTGGCAAAAATAGAATAGTCATATTAGCAATTAAAAACTCTGCTACTGCATGAATATGACGTAGACGAATCCACTTAAGCTGAAGAGCAATAAGAAGCAAGAATAGGCCAATAATGCTTCCAGGAATAGGTAATTTGAAGAATGTTGAAATAGCTTCACCAATAACGGCAAACAAACAAATCAACATGAATTGAACGTAGTATTTCACGACTTGCCTCCTAGGTTTAATCACCTATTAGTCTACTCCTTTTTTCTTGAATTTCAAGAGTTTTCAGTAAATTCTTTTGAAAAATTAAGAGCCCTATACTAACCTTTTTGAATATGAAAAAACAAGCTCAACACTGAAAGTTGGGCTTGTAAAAAATAGTCAAATATTTATCTTAATCACAATTTCATTTTACAGCCTAAAAAATTCTATTTTTTCAAAATAAGAGACTATTCAAAGAAGTTGTCATAAAAAATTCTTATGTCACCACATACATAGGGGCGGACAAGGTTTCACGATTATCAAAATATAAATTTGAATCATTTAAACAATCAGACTGACAACCATACCTATCATATTCATTGGTTTGTTCAAATTATAACTCTATTTTTCAACATCTGAGAAAGAAACTACAATGTTGTACTTCTCAGGTCGGTTAGAACTTACAAAATATTTTAGGTAGTAATTGTATTGAGAGCAAACTTATTCGCCACACTTATTCTGAATAATCTCCGCTTAAGTATTCTTTGTTTGTCTCTTCCCCACCATGTCCAAGTCCTCTTTAATAATTCGAAAGTCTGCAAGAAACAAATATATTTCCATATCTATGAAAGTTTTTGGTGCAATTAATCTAAGAATTTCTATGATTTTTTCACTTCTTGAGTATCTCTAGTTTTACGAAGTATTCAATCTAGTTAAGTAGTTATAAATAAAAATATCAAACTTACTATAGCTTGGTTTAACCATTGTGTATTATGTTTTATTCCGACTTTTCTACTACTCATCTCTTATAGGTATCTTACGAATATAAAATTATCGTTACTGATTTCGTCATATCATAAAAAGAAAGCTGAAGGGGAAAATTATTTTAGGAATTTGAAAATAATTATTTGTTCTTTGCCACCCACCCAATAGCATCTGATGGGGGATTATCAATATCAATCCAGATAAATTCTATACCAATTTCACCATTCTTGAATTTACTGAGACGAATACCATTGATTTCTAATTCGTCTAAACGTTGGGCCGTTAGAATTTCTCGTTCAGCAAGTTGGAAAACTCCTCTCAAAATCCAATTCCCAAGAATATCCTGTTTATCTGTAGACTGGATTGCTTTCCCAGAATCTTGGTTAATATAGGCGTCAATAATATCTCCAGATGGTAAGAATCTCAATTTAAACGTTCGATTTTCTTTAGAAAGAGCAAGTTTCTTTGTTCCGGGTTTAAACGTACCAATATTTTTTCCAAAAAAATCTGGTCGTTCGGCATGAAAATGATTTGATTCTGGTATTGGGATGTAAACCTCACTTACAGGTCGGTAAACCAACTTTTCAATACTCTTGATTAAATCCTGATTTTTCGTTGAATAAGCAAAATCTACTAACTTCTCACGAATAATCTTCATTTGATTTTTTTCTTCCTTAGTCTTCCAACTATTTAATAGAATCTCCTCTAATGAATATACCGCAAAAGCCATCTCCTCTGAGGATAACTCGTTTTTAAAGCGATTCTGAAATTTTATTATACGTGGTAGACGGTCTTTCTTAGCTAACTTGGATCCGCCATTAAATCCATTAAAACCAGAATTTTCTTCTACATTTCCATTTTTATCTGTGATTACCCAAGAGACAGTTTCTAAAATATCAGAATCTTTCTTATCTGCTGTCAATAAATGAAGATTCTCAAAAAGATAAAAGGGGTCTTCGACATACTGTACATCCCAAGTATCGACAATAATCTCCTTATTATTAAAAGTCATATGTAGCTGACTATCTGCAGCAGTGTATTTGTAATCATGATGACCATCGGTAAACCTAAAATTCGTTGGATTTTTTAGATTGGTCGACCCTTTAATTTGTAAATTGTCCAAATCAACTGGTAAATAAGATGTCTCGCCCACATGAATTTGAGGGACTCTACCTTTTGGTGTCGGCATTAATACATGATACACAGCCTCCACATGGGTTGAATCTGACTTAAAACCCTTAATCAATGCTTTGGAAGATTCAATTCGTTGATTCCGTAAAGTTGCAATTTTTCGAGCTAATTTTTCATATCGCCCATAATTTTCCCTATCTGCACTTTCTTTATCAGGAGAAATCTCAGCATAAAAAGTAATTTCACTTAGTAATTCATTCCAAGACTGTGAGTCTTTCTTAAACTGAGCAATCTTTTGGTCGCCTGAATTAAGACCAAATGATTTGATACCAACAAGATATTTGTGGTTCTCATCAACGACAACCGAAGCATCATAGGAGGTATTTGCAATATCCTCTCCAACTGCTTGAAAAGCTCTTTGAAAAACTGTTTCTTGAAATTTTGAATTAACAATTGGAGCTACAAAATCCTCTGCGCTATTCTTTTCATCTACTTCTGCTTTTTGTGAAAAGGCCTCACTCAGACTAGCAAAATTGGTAATGAGAGTCTTGTATTTTTCTTTTTGTTCTTGTTTTAGGTGTTCCCACATCAATCAATCCTCACTTCTTGCTTAAGTATATCAAAAGAAGACTAGATTTTCACTAGTCCTCTTACTTATATAATTCGTTAAATAATGATGTAAAACGCTAAATTGCTACGATTTTCGGATAACCTAACATAATTTTAGCTGGAAAAAACAAAACGTATAGATTCATTATCTATTTATGGACAGCATATAGAACTCTTTACTTTTTTTATTACGAATCAACGATTCATACTGTTTATCAGTAATAACTTCAAGATTGCCATCATATTCTTCATAAATTTTTTTGTATGCATCGGCTTCATTATTTACAAAATCTTTAACATACGACTCGCCTTCAAATTGTCCATTCATCTTGATATAGATAATTGCGATATTTCCTGAGCGATCATGTTGAGTTTTACCTATACCCTTGTTTAAAGCCTTAGCAACATTCTCCGCAATGCGTTTAATTACAGGAACAACGACACTGTTTCCTGCTTGTTTATACAGCTGACCGTTAGAAACCCCCCCTGGGAGTCTAAAGGATTTTGGATACCCTTGAACATTAAAGGTTTCTTTCGGAGTCAACTTACGAATCTCACCACTGTCTGTCAAGATCAATGGAACGTTATGTCCGCCTGTTCCCATATTTGCTGTCAGAGTAGGGACTACACCATTCTTATTTTCACGAACGTATTGGCGACGCCATTGGTATACCGTATCCTGACTAGTCACACACTCTTTTAATTCATCATAAAATCTTTGCTTACCTTCTCTGTAATAGAATGCTTCGCCAGGTGTCGCACCAAAATCAATCACATCACTCAAAGAAGTTGTCAAATTGACTTCTTCAGGAAATTCAAAAACATCGTAGGCTTCTTTAGTATCGAAACCAACAATATAGATACGCTCACGGTTTTGTGGGATATTCCCATAGTCTTTCCCATTGAGAACCTTCCACTTGATGAAGTAGTTGTTCTCAGTCAAAGCTTCACGAATGACCTTAAAAGTATTCCCATGGTCATGACCAACCATGTTCTTTACATTTTCGATGAAAATAGCACGAGGTTTACGCCCCTCAATCATGCGAAGCAACTCAAAGAAAAGATCTCCACGATCATCATCAAAGCCCTTGCGATAACCCGCAATACTAAAAGCCTGACAAGGGAATCCTCCCATAATCACATCCACGCGCTCAGCCGGAATGTCTTCCGGCTGCACCGCATGAATATCACGACTATCCAAATGCGTATTTGGATAATTTAAACGATAAGTCTGACGCGCATACTTATCAAACTCATTGGCATACACCACTCTGAACTCGTTGGTTTGTTCAAATCCCAACTCAATTCCCCCAACACCTGAGAAGAAAGCTGCAATGTTGTACTTCTCAGGTCGGTTCGAACTTACAGAATTTGTCATGTAGTAACCTGCTTTCTAAAATATTGACTTTTCTAGTATAACATGAAAAGTTAATTGAAAACAGAAATGACACATTGTTTCTAACCAAAAAATAATAGATACTAAAGAAGTGGGTAATATTTAGAATTTAACGAAGTGTTTATGCATATAGAGCTAGACTCATTACACGTCGATAATGATAATGTTGTGGAGAATTAAAATCTTACGTACCAAAGAAATTTGATTTCCGAAAATTTATTTATTTTTAAAACAATACTCGTCTGTTATTTTCTAGAATATGATCTATATAGCTCATCTTTAACTTTATCAAACATAGCTTTGGACTTCGTTAAGTTAGAATAAGATTTTTTACTTACACTTTCTTCATGATTTACTATAGGTTCTATAAATTTTATAGCTTTTACAATCGCAGCATCGTCAGAAACTCTTTCTTTTTCTATGATAATTCGAGTTGCGAATAGAATTAAAAAATCACCTGTAAGAATGAATTGATATTTATCGATATCTGAAGAAGTAATATTGAGAATATGAAGAATCTCGACATTTTCTTCATCATTATTATATTTTTGAAATTTTTTCCTTATATCCACAATAGACTTATATACTTCAAAAGCTTTCATAAAACTTTCAACTGTAATTCTATCTAGAACATTTTTTACTATTTCATCATCATTAAGCAATTCTGCTTTTGATGCTTTAGCTAAATGAGCTTTATCTAAAATATTGTAATATCCTACATAATACTGGAATAACTTTTCGGTATCTATTTTATTTTTTTGTAATTTATCGATTTTTCCTAATTCTTTTAAATGTGAAAACTCATTATATTTAATTTCTAAAAAATATTCTGTTTGTTCAGAAATTTGCTTTTGTAATTCTTTTAAACGTGTATCATTACTAACTGAATAAGAGGTAAACATTTTAGTTTGTGTGTTTAAAGTATAGACTATTTTATTTAATTTATCCTGACGTCCTTCTATCTCGATAATTCGAACTAAGATAGGAGATGAATTATAAGTTTCTATCTTTTCTGGTATACTCTTAACTTTATCTAATACATCAAGTATGGCCCCTACCGTCTGTGCACCGTTAATTATACTACCAGATTCTATAGTAAATTGTTGATTCATAGAATTAAATTTAGCTTTAGGAGAGATAATGGTTATACCATTATTATAAAGTATAAAATTTTCAGGTTCTACATTCAATGTCTCTCGTATAGCAGATGTTACATTTGTTTTACTATTATAATATCTAACATTTCCATCAAATACAGTATTTCTTATTGAGGAAACAGCCTCATATAGTTGTCCAATCGATGATACAAAAGAAAATGATTTAAAATTATCAGACTCAAAGTTTTGTACTACAGAATTTACTTTTAAGTTTATAGTAGGATAATTTTTTTCGTAACAATCTTCATATAGTTTACTTATATATTTAGCTCCACAGATTTCATAATCCGTTTCGTTAAATGTAACGCTTTGTATTTCTTCTTTTGCATCCTTAAAACATTGCTCATGGTCATTAGTTTGTATAGTATACCTTACGCTCCATAACTTAACCTTATAATCCTCTAATTCTCTCACGTCCTTATGTTTATCGATCAACCTTAGATTCCATGCATCAGTATCGAGTTCACTTTTTGTTAAAAAGGCTTTAGTTCCTGAAATTAATTTCAGACTTTCTTCGCTAGTAAAACCGTTTGGAATAGTAGCCACTGATTCAGGAAATTTAAATTGAAAGAAATGAACAACTTTTTGTTCTTTCGATTCATCTATAAAAATAGCATCAATACCATTATCCTTACCACCATCTGTGATAGAATCTATTGCTTCTGAATCATCTACCCCAAATTGCATTTGCAAAAATAATTGAATAAAAGCTATTGAATTACTCACATGATTCTGCTGATCTTTAATATCTTCTACAAGACCTTTTAATTTCGAATAAATTGTTTCTACTTTAGTAGGCATTACTTTCTCCTTTTTGTGTTAAAACTACTTCTAATTATACCAAAAAACACAGCATTCTGCCGTGCTTCTGTGCTTATTTCACCAATTTCTTCATTTCTTCAATACGTACTACTGTCGCATCGTATTTAGCTTGGTAATCTTCTTGTTTGTCGCGTTCTTTTTGGACAACTTCTGGTTTGGCATTAGCTACGAAGCGTTCATTGCTAAGTTTCTTACCAACCATGTCGAGTTCTTTTTGCCATTTGGCCAATTCTTTTTCAAGACGAGCCAATTCTTCTTCGACATTTAGAAGGTCAGCGAGTGGCAAGTAGATTTCTGCACCTGTGATGATGCTTGACATAACCAAGTCAGGTACTTCGACATCTGCTGCAATTCCCAAGTGTTCTGGGTTTGTGAAGCGTTTGATGTAGTTGACATTGTCATTGAAGAAGGCATCGAGCTTGCTGTCGCTTGTCTTAATCAAGATAGTGATTGGTTTGCTTGGAGCTACGTTCACTTCTGCACGAGAGTTACGTACTGAACGAATCACGTCTTTAAGAGCTTCAACGCCCGCTGCTGCTTCTTCGTTTTCAAACTCTGGACGAACCACTGGGTATTCCGCAGTCACAATCGTTCCTTCAGAGATTTGGCCATAGATTTCTTCAGTTACGAATGGCATGATTGGGTGAAGGAGACGCAAGATTTGATCCAAGGTGTAAAGAAGAACAGAACGTGTGATGACTTTTTCGTCCTCGTTATCACTGTAAAGCACTTCCTTAGTCAACTCAACATACCAGTCCGCAAACTCATCCCAGATAAAGTTGTACACCTTCTGAACAGCAATACCGAGTTCATATTTATCCATATTCTCGGTAACGTCCTTTGCCAGGGTGTTGACCTGGGAAAGAATCCATTTGTCAGCTACGGCAAGATCTTCTTCTGCCGGCTGGCTTAATTCTACGCCTTCTAAGTTCATCAAAATGAATCGCGATGCATTCCATACTTTATTCGCAAAGTTACGGCTCTGCTCTACACGCTCCCAATAGAAACGCATATCATTTCCCGGTGCATTTCCGGTAATCAGGGTCAGACGCAAGGCATCTGCACCATATTTATCAATCACTTCCAATGGATCAATACCATTGCCAAGCGACTTACTCATCTTACGTCCCTGGGAATCACGCACTAATCCGTGAATCAATACGGTATGGAATGGTGACTTTCCGGTATGTGCATAGCCGGAGAATACCATACGTACAACCCAGAAAAAGATAATATCGTATCCGGTAACTAAGACATCGGTCGGATAGAAGTAATCCAGATCTTCTGTCTTTTCCGGCCAGCCAAGGGTTGAGAATGGCCAAAGTGCAGATGAGAACCAGGTATCTAAGGTATCCTCATCCTGCTTCATGTGAACGCCGCCACACTTCGGACACTTCGTCGGTGCTTCTGATGCACGTGCAACTACAGTCTCACCGCAGTCCTGGCAATAGTAAGCAGGAATACGATGTCCCCACCATAACT
>OLFS01002580.1_pt1 | contig 11011 bp, 7 predicted proteins | sample 1605491 | NCBI WGS metagenome assembly OLFS01 (sample SAMEA3888921, study PRJEB22519) | human gut metagenome | biome: human gut; feature: human-associated habitat; material: faeces | place: Denmark | collected 2011 | reverse complement strand
ATGGCGGTGGGGCGTGCCTGCATTTCTTACCCTGACTGGGCGGCGCGCATTGCCGCCGGCGAAGAGCTGGAATTGTTTATTGACAGCACCCAGCGTGAAGCTCTGAACATCCCGGAACCGCTGTGGCGCTTCTCGCTGGTGGAGGCAATGATCCGCGATATGAGCATGGGCGACGCCAAATTCAAACCGGGGATGTTCGTCGAAACCGTTCAGGACGACGCCAACGAGCTGGTTATCAACGTCAGCCTTGAAAACGACCGCATCGCCGATATCGAGCTGGCGGCAAGCCCGGTGCAGACCGTCGAGTTCACCACCAGCTTTGAAGAGATCCGCGAACGTATTCTCAGCGCTAATACCCCGCACGTGGATGCGATTTCCGGCGCAACCAGCCAGAGCGAAGCGGTGAAAAAAGCGGTGTCCAAAGCGATGCTGAAGTCCAGTAAAGCGCTGGCCGCCGAAGAGGGCGCGGGCGAAGCGGCGCCGAAAAGCTACGATGTGGTGGTGGTCGGCAGCGGCGGAGCCGGGCTGGCGGCGGCGATTCAGGCGCACGATGAAGGCGCGAGCGTGCTGATCGTTGAAAAAATGCCGACCATTGGCGGCAACACGATTAAAGCTTCAGCCGGGATGAACGCCGCAGAGACCCGCTTCCAGCGCGTGAAAGGTATTGAAGATAGCAAAGAGCTGTTTTACCAGGAAACGCTGAAAGGCGGTAAGAACAAAAACGACCCGCAGCTGCTGCGCCGCTTCGTGGAAAATGCGCCGGAAGCCATTGAGTGGTTGGCGCGTCGCGGCATTATGCTTAACGATATCACCACTACCGGCGGGATGAGCATCGACCGCACCCACCGTCCGCGCGACGGGTCGGCGGTCGGCGGCTACCTGATCAGCGGCCTGGTGCGTAATATCACTAAACGCGGGATCGATGTCCTGCTGGATACGTCGGTTGAAGAGATCCTGATGACCGACGATGAGGTGAGCGGCGTACGCCTGCTTAACGATGAACAAGAAACCGTTGTGGTACAGACGAAGAGCATTGTCGTGGCTACCGGCGGCTTCAGCGCCAACAGCGCGATGGTGGTGAAATACCGCCCGGATCTGGCCGGCTTCGTGACCACCAACCATAGAGGGGCGACAGGCGGCGGTATCGCGCTGCTTGAACGCATCGGGGCCGGGACGGTGGATATGGGCGAAATCCAGATTCACCCGACCGTCGAGCAGCAAACCTCGTATCTGATTTCCGAGTCGATCCGCGGCGGCGGGGCGATTCTGGTGAACCAGCAGGGCAACCGCTTCTTCAACGAAATGGAGACCCGCGATAAAGTCTCGGCGGCGATTATCGCCCTGCCGGAACACTATGCGTACATTGTCTTTGACGAGCATGTGCGGGCGAAAAACAAAGCTGCCGATGAGTACATCGCCAAAGGCTTCGTCACCAGCGCCAGCTCCCCGCGTGAACTGGCGGAGAAACTGGGGATGGATTACCATGCCTTCCTCGCCACCCTCGAGTGTTACAACGGGGCAGTGGAAAAACAGCATGATGAACAGTTTGGCCGGACCACCGCGCTGCGCGCGCCGATTAACGAAGGCCCGTTCCATGCCATTCGCATCGCCCCCGGGGTGCACCACACCATGGGCGGCGTGACCATTAACACCGATGGCGAAGTGCTGAACGTTGACCAGCAGCCGATCCGCGGCGCCTACGCCGCCGGTGAAGTGGTGGGTGGGATCCACGGCGGCAACCGCATCGGCGGTAACGCGGTCGCGGATATCATCATCTTCGGTACCCTCGCGGGCCACCAGGCGGCGAAACGTGCCAGAGGATAACAGGTAATTGCTGATGCCGGGCTGGTGCTTTTGCCGCCCGGCTTAGAGCCTATCTCATTAGGGCTATTTTGCTTGCCATGTTGAACCTGGGCAGTGCTCGAAATCCTCACGTACTACGTGTACGCTCCGGTTTCTGCGCGCTGTCCGTGTTCAAACTGGCTGCGCCAATTACGCCTACTGGGATAGGTTCTTATCCCTTCTGAAGGAGAGCCCGATGTCCGATAACCGCGTCTATAGCTACTCCGCTGTCCTGATGGGGTCCCCCATTCTGCTCAAACTTTATTCCCACGATGAGGCGCTGGCCTCCCGCGTATTTCAGTTAATTAAACGCTACGAAGATCTGCTTACCGTTAACCGCGCCGAGTCGCAGGTGATGGATATCAACCATGCCGCCGGACGCCATCCGGTCACGGTCAGTCGCCCGGTCTTTCAGCTGATTCAGTGCGCCAAAGCCGCCAGCATGGTGCGCGACAGCGCCTTTAATCTTGCCATCGGCCCGCTGGTGAAGCTGTGGCGAATTGGTTTTCAGGGGCACAGCGTGCCTGACGCGGCTGATATCAGAGCCCGACTGGCGCTGACCCGCCCGCAGGAGGTGATCCTCGATGAGACTACCTGTAGTGTGTTTCTCCAGCAGCCGGGGATGGAGCTGGATCTTGGGGCGATCGCCAAAGGCTATATCGCTGACCGCGTGCGCGATTATCTCCGTCAGCAGCAGGTGGCGAAGGCGCTGATCAATCTCGGCGGCAATGTGCATACCCTCGGCGAATGGGCCATTGGCCTGAAAAAACCATTTGCCGACGCGCAGGCGCTGATTGGCTCCCTGACGATCAACGGGCAGTCGGTGGTCACTTCCGGAACCTATGAACGTTATTTTGAGCAGGACGGCAAACGCTGGCACCATATTCTCGACCCGCGCAGCGGTTATCCGCTGGATAACGAACTCGACAGCGTGACGGTGATTTCCACGGATTCTTTAGACGGCGATATCTGGACTACGCTGCTGTTCGGCCTCGGCGTAGAGAAGGGCTGCGCAGCGCTGCGTCAGCGTGAGGATATCGACGCGATTTTCGTCACCAAAAATCGCGACATCATTCTCTCATCGCCGCAGCGGCTGCGTTTTGCGCCGCTGGACAGCGGCTATCAGGTTATTGACTGTACTGCTTAAGCAAACTGTACTGTTCGGCGACCAGGCGGTAGCGATAGACCGGTCGCCCGGTAGCGCCGTAGTGGATAGTGGTGTAGAGGATATTGATCTGTGCCAGCCAAATCAGATATTTGCGGCACGAGACGCGGGAGATATTTACGGCCGCCGCCAGCTCATCGGTAGAGAATTCAACGTCCGGATGGGCGTCAATCCACTGGCAGAGCGTACGCAGCGTTTGCGCGGTTAGCCCCTTGGGCAGCTTGCGCGCGTCGCTGGCCTCCGGCGCGCCGCCGTGCAGCAGACGGTCGACGTCGGCCTGTTCGTAATACGGCTGGCCGGTCATCAGTTTACGCTTCTCTCGCCAGGTGGTGAGCGCCTCTTCAAAGCGCGGAAACTGGAAAGGTTTGATCAGGTAATCAACCACCCCGTAATGCATCGCGGTCTGCACCGTGGCGGCGTCTGCCGCCGAGGTGATCATGATGACATCGATAGCGCGCCCCGACTCGCGGATGGTCGGCAGTAGATCCAGCCCGCTGTCCTGTTGCATGTAGACATCCAGCAGCACCAGATCGATCTCCCGCTGCTTATCGTTAATCATCTCCTGGGCCTGACTGAGCGTCGAAGCGCTCCCGCTGCAACGAAAGCCGGGAACTCTTGCCACGTACAGGCGATTCAGTTCGGCCACCATCGCATCATCGTCAACAATCAACACATTTATCACGCACGTTTCCTTTTACTATCCCAGGGGAGATGAACAAAAAATTGGGTAAATACGCCGGGTTCCGACTCGACGGCGAGGGTGCCGCCCAGTTCGCGCAGCTGCTGGTTGGCGAGAAACAGCCCGACGCCACGATTCTCGCCTTTGGTGGAGAAACCTTTGTTAAAGATAGCGTCGATATTATTTTCCGGGATCCCCGGTCCGTCATCGCTCACTTCACCGCTTAGCCAGCCGTCCTGGTAGTGCAGCAGCAGGCCGATCTCACCCTCCGCCTGGCCGCTCATGGCGTCCAGCGCGTTCTCGATAAGATTGCCCAGCACCGTCACCAGCACCGTGACCTGCTTCTCGTTCGGGCAATCCGGCACCTGGCTCTCTTCCGCCAGCGTCAGCGTAAAGCCGCACTCGGTGGCGCGCTGAATTTTACTTATCAGGAAGCCCGCCACCACCGGGGATTTAATACGGTGCTGAATGTCGCCGATGTCCGCCTGATAGCGGTGGGCGGTCTGCAGCACGTATTCCTCGAGTTTGCCATAGCTTTTCATATTCAGCAGGCCGAGGATCACGTGCAGTTTATTCATAAATTCATGAGAGGTGGTGCGCAGGGCATCCACATAGCTCATCATGCCGTCCAGCCGCTGCAGCAGCTGGCTCACCTCGGTCTTATCGCGGAAGGTACAGATGGCGCCGACCACCGCTTCCTGGTTGCGAATGGGCACCGTATTGCCGATCAGCAACAGGCCATTGCATCCCAGTTCGCGGTCGTACATCGGCTCGCCGCTCTGCAAGACGGTCTGCAGGTCTGCCAGTAGCGGCGTGTGGGCGAGGGTTTTGTCCGGGCCGGAAAAGAGGATCTCCTGCGCCGCCGGGTTGATCAAATTGACTTCGCCGTGGGCATCGACGGCAACGACGCCCTCCTTCAGGGCGTGAAGCATGGCCTGACGCTGTTGAAACTGGGTGGAAATCTCCTGCGGCTCCAGCCCCAGCAGGACGCGCTTCAGACCGCGTACCAGGCTCCAGGTGCCCAGCGCGCAGACCAGCGCGCTGAACAGGATTGTCAGGAGCACGTCCCAGCGGCTGTTGGCGATCTGTTCGTCCACTTTACTCAGCGAAATGCCGACCACCACCACGCCAATTTGCTGGCGCTGGTCGTTGAACACCGGGGTGAATACCCGCAGCGCCGGGGCCAGCACGCCGTGGTTAATGGCAACGTTCTCTTTTCCCTGCAGCGTGGGCTGGATATCCCGGCCGATAAACCGCTTACCGATGATAGAGGTATCCGGATGCGAATAGCGAATACCGTGCATATCGGTGACGATAGCGTACAGCAGGTCGTTGCGCCGGGTGATGGCCTGCGCCAGCGGCTGAATGATCTGCTGCTGCGGGGGCGCCTCCAGTCCGCGCTTCACCTGCGGCATATCGGCCATGGTGCGCGCCACCGCCAGCGCGGTCTCTTTCAGACCGTCGCGGGTGGCATTGCTGATCTGCATATACCACAGGGCATAGACCAGCAGGAGAACGGCGCCGATGACGCTGCCAATCATCAAGGATACGGCGGTGCTCAGCTTTAACGGTAAGGCGCGTTGGCGAACGCGAGGCTGCTGCTCTGATGCCTTCATGACGATCCCGGATAGATTCAGTGAAGGCATATTATCGCCGATAGGACGGTTTTCATAAAGCCGTGTAATCAAAGCCAATCGAGGCGGTTTAGCCGATACGTAAACCGTTTCACATGCTCTGCCAACAATCCTTCTGGCTGGCCATGCCGGCGAGCGGCGAAGATGAGACGTAAGACAGCATTGCTCATATAACCGACAATCGCCCGTAAACGAGCGTTGGGGACGGTAAACTGTGACCCCGACGGCGGTAAAGCACAGAACATTCCACTTATAGTGGCGGCAGAGGTTAAATAGACCTGATGAATATAAGGATATGCATCAGGCCGCTGATTACGCCGAGATGCGCTTTTTCTGTTGTAAATGGAGGTTGTTATGAACAGTTCGCTAACCGCTGCAATGCAGGCCCGCCGTCACCCGGATACCACTCACATCGATCGTCTCGCCACGGCAGACATGCTGGCGATGCTGCATCAGGATGATAAGCAGATATCGGAGGCGGTCGGCGCCTGCCTGCCGGACATCGCCCGGCTGATTGATGTCGCCACCGCGACGATGGGCCGGGGAGGGCGCCTGGTCATTATCGGCGCTGGAGCGTCAGGCCGGACGGCCATCGAGGCGGTCAGCGACTATTCGCCGGAAGGCAAACACGCGCTGGTGGGACTGATTGCCGGTGGGCAGACGGCGGCGATGGCCGAGCGGGAAACCGCAGCAAATAATTATGACCTGGGCGCCTTTGAACTGCAGTCGCTGGACTTTTCCAACCACGATATGCTGCTGGCGTTGACCGTCAGCGGCAAGACGCCGTGGGTGTGGGGCGCGATGCGCCACGCCTGGTCGCTGGGGGCCCCTATCGCTGTCGTCACTCAGCAGGCGGCCAGCGAGGCGGCGCAACTGGCGGATATCATTATTGCCCCACAGACCGGGCCGGAAGCGGTGGCAGGCTTAGCCAATCCGAAGGCTCAACTGGCCCAGCGGCAGATCGTCAACATGCTGACGACCGGGCTCGCCATCCGTGACGGTCGGGTGTACAGCAATCTGCGGGTGGACGTGCAGGCTGACAATTCGCACTGGGCGGAGCGGCAGATAGCGATTGTCATGGCGGCCACCGACTGCACGCGCAGTGAAGCAAAAGCGGCACTGGCCAGCTGCCATCAGCACTGCCGCACCGCGATCCTGATGCTGCTCAGCGGGCTGGATGCCTGGCACGCGCGCGAGCTGCTGACGCAACATCACAATCACCTGCGTCTCGCCCTGCGCGAAGCACACCGCAGCAGCACGACTTCTCCCGCCCATTAACCCCTCAGCCAGGCGCGCGCGATTGTCGTACGCGCCTGGACTTTATTAACTAAAAAAATCCCTCTTTTTTATTTTTCTCAGCAATCAGGCTGAATTTTCGATCTTATTTTTCACCAGGTATCATTTTGATGTCTCGCTTTGCTTTTTTAAGTTAAATAATTATTTGATTAAAAATGCCAGAGTGTAAATGATATTTTAAAATAAAGTAAAAGTGCGTTAATATGCTGCCTCTTATTACCGTGTGCTACGTGATAATTCTATTATGCCTGCAATGAAAAAAACGATTATTTCCTTTACCGCATTAGCGATGTTCGTCAGCGCGGCGACGCATGCTGAAGCGGATACCTCTAAAAAGACCGACTTCCTGCTGATTGGCGGCGGGATCATGAGCGCCTCGCTCGGCACCTGGCTGCAGGCGCTGCAGCCGGACTGGAACCTGACCATGGTGGAGAAACTGGACGGCGTGGCCCTGGAATCTTCCAACGGCTGGAATAACGCCGGTACCGGCCATTCAGCGAATATGGAGCTGAACTATACCCCGGAACGAGCGGACGGGTCGATTGACGTCAGCAAAGCGCTGGATATTAACGAACAGTTTATGATTTCCCGTCAGTTCTGGTCGGCACAGGTGAAACGCGGTATTTTGCACGACCCGCACTCCTTTATTAACTCCACACCGCATATGAGTTTCGTGTGGGGCGATAATGTGGATTACTTGCAAAAACGTTATAACGCGCTGCAGCAGACTACCTTATTCCAGGGGATGAAATTCTCCACCGATCACGCGCAAATTAAACAGTGGGCGCCGCTGGTGATGGAAGGTCGCGATCCGCAGCAGAAAGTGGCCGCCACCTGGACGCCGGTGGGTACCGATGTCAACTACGGCGAAATTACCCGCCAGCTGATCGGCAGCCTGAAGAAAAATAACCACTTCACCCTGCAAACCTCCTCCGAGGTGACCGATTTCAAACGCAATGCTGACAACTCCTGGCACGTGACGATTAAGAACGTGCAGAGCGGGGAAGCGCAGACTATTGACGCCAAATACGTCTTTATCGGCGCCGGCGGCGGCGCGCTGAAGCTGCTGCAGAAAACCGGCATTCCGGAAGCGGATAACTATGCCGGTTTCCCGGTGGGCGGCTCGTTCCTGATGACCGAGAACCCGGCGGTCACTGCGCAGCATCTGGAGAAAGTCTACGGTCAGGCTTCGGTCGGCGCGCCGCCGATGTCGGTGCCGCATCTTGACGCTCGTTATCTCGACGGGAAGCGCGTGGTGCTGTTCGGGCCATTCGCCACCTTCTCGACCAAGTTCCTGAAAAATGGTTCGTTCTTTGACCTGCTCAGCACCACCACCACCGATAACGTGCTGCCGATGACCCACGTCGGTCTCGACAACTTCGATCTGGTGAAATATCTCGTCAGCCAGGTTATGCTCAGTGATGATGACCGTTTTGCTGCGCTGAAAGAGTACTACCCGGACGCGCGTAAAGAAGACTGGAAATTGATCCAGGCCGGTCAGCGCGTGCAGATCATCAAGAAAGACGCGGAGAAGGGCGGCGTTCTGAAGCTCGGTACCGAAGTGGTGGTCGATCAGCAGAAAACGATTTCTGCGCTGCTCGGCGCGTCGCCGGGGGCTTCCACCGCCGCGCCGATCACCCTGAACGTACTCAAGCAGATGTTCCCGCAGCAGTTTAACTCGCCGGAGTGGCAGAGCCGTATTCACGCTATCGTGCCGAGCTACGGTCAGAAGCTGAACGGTAACGTGGCGCTGACCCAGCAGGTATGGGATGACACCGCCGCGGCGCTGCAGCTGACTAAGCCGCCGGTGATCCAGATGCCAGCGGCTGCGCCGACCGCGACCGCCAAACCGGCAGAGCCGCCGCGCGACGCCTCGCCGCAGCACGATATGGCGCTGTAAAAGCAAACTCGACAGTGAACAAAAGGGAAGACCATGGTCTTCCCTTTTTTACATCCACATTTCCCTGCCGCTATTTATGAATGATGCTCATAACCCTGTTATGATTTCCGGGGATTATCCGTTACCCCGAAACGGCTAAAATAGCCAGTCACTTCACCGCTTTCCTCTCCTTAACGGATACCATAATGACTTCATCGCATCAGCGCGCCACCAGCGGGGCGCTTTTTATTTTGATTTTAAGCGGCCTGATGGCCTTTACTTCGCTCTCCACCGATATCTATCTGCCGGCCATGCCGATGATGGCCGCGCAACTGCACGGTGATGCCGAACTGACGATCACCGGATTTCTGATTGGCTTTGCGCTGGCGCAGCTGGTGTGGGGGCCAATAAGCGACCGGCTGGGGCGTCGCACGCCACTGTTCATCGGCATGGTGCTATTTATTATCGGCTCCGCCGGCTGCGCGCTGTCGACCACCATCGATCAGATTGTCTTCTGGCGCGTGTTTCAGGCGCTTGGCGCCTGCACTGGGCCGATGCTGGCGCGGGCGATGGTTCGCGATCTGTTTGCTCGTACCCGCGCCGCGCAGATGCTCTCGACGCTGACTATCGTGATGGCGATTGCGCCGATTGCCGGGCCGCTGATCGGCGGGCAGATGATTAAATTCACCAGCTGGCACACTATTTTCTGGCTGCTGGTGGTGATTGGCGCTCTGATGTTTATCGCCTTGTGCTGGCTGCCGGAAACTCTGCCGCCAGAGCGTCGGCAGAAAGGATCGCCGCTTAGCGCGTTTCGCAATTACGCCGCGTTGGTAAAAAACCGGACGTTTATGCGTTATACCCTCAGTCTGACTTTCTTTTACGTCGCGGCTTACGCTTTTATCACCGGTTCGCCGGATGTCTATATTCGCTATTACGGCATTGCGCCGCAGCACTACGGCTGGTTGTTCGCGGTCAATATCGTTGGGGTTATGCTGATGAGCGTGGTCAATCGTCGTCTGGTGCAGCGCCATGCGTTAGGTTCGCTGTTGAAGGCGGCGCTGGCGGTATCGGCGATTGCCGTCGTCGTGCTGGCAGCCGGCGTGCGTCTGCATATCGGCGGCGTGGCGCTGATTGTGGTGAGTATTTTCCTGTTCTTCTCAATGAATGGGGTGATTGCCGCCACCTCAACCGCTGCAGCGCTGGATGAGGCCGGTGAATATGCCGGTTCCGCTTCGGCGCTGATCGGCTCGCTGCAGTATGGCAGCGGCATTATCTCTTCGCTACTGCTGGCATGGCTCCACGACGGTACGCCGCGGACGATGGCGTGGATCATGGCCGCTTTTACGCTCGCCAGCCTGCTTTTGGCGTGGCTCCATCGGCGCGTTGATTAATGAATTGAGCTCATAGAGACAAGTCGATTTCCCGGCTGGCGAGTAAGCGAACCGACAACGCGGAGAATATTGACGATAATTAGCGGTTGCGGTCAAAACGGACGTGAGGGTTATTGTTATACTGCCTTGAATTACTGAAGAAAAACGATAACCAGGAGTGTGGAAGGGCTATGAAAGACGATATCAACCAGGAGATCACCTTCCGCAAGCTGTCGGTCTTTATGATGTTTATGGCGAAGGGCAATATCGCCAGAACCGCCGAAGCCATGAAGCTCAGCAGCGTTAGCGTGCACCGCGCGCTGCATACGCTCGAAGAGGGGGTCGGCTGCCCGCTGTTTGTTCACAAAGGGCGCAACCTGCTGCCGCTGCAGGCGGCGTGGACGCTGCTTGAATACTGCCAGGATGTGATGAGTCTGATGAGCCGTGGGCTTGAGGCGACGCGTAAAGTCGCCGGCGTCGGTCAGGGACGGTTGCGCATCGGTACCCTCTATTCGCTGACCCTGGAAACCGTTCCGCGCATCATCATGGGGATGAAGCTGCGTCGCCCGGAGCTTGAACTGGATCTGACGATGGGCTCCAATCAGATGCTGCTGGATATGCTGGAAGACGATGCCCTTGACGCTATCTTAATCGCCACCAATGAAGGCGAATACAATAATTCGGCTTTCGACGTGGTGCCGCTGTTTGAAGATGATATCTTCCTCGCCGCGCCGGCGACGGAACAGCTGGATACCACTCAGCTCGCCGATCTACGCGATTACGCCGATCGTAAATTTGTCTCGCTGGCGGAAGGGTTTGCGACTTATGCCGGATTTCAGGAGGCCTTTCATGTAGCCGGTTTTGAGCCGGAAATCGTGACCAGGGTGAATGATATCTTTTCGATGATAAGCCTGGTGCAGGCAGGCGTCGGGTTTGCGCTGCTGCCGGGGCGCATGAAGAAGGTTTACGAAAACGATGTGCAGTTGTTAAAGCTGGCGGAACCCTATCAGATGCGCCAGCTGATCTCTATCGTCTATTCACACCATCGCGAGCGCGATGCCGACCTGCTGGCGCTGGCGGCGGAAGGGCGCATGTACGCCCGCAGTATTAATCGCTAAGCCGCTGCGCCAGATGGCGGGCGACGTC
>OLFS01002570.1_pt1 | contig 11033 bp, 8 predicted proteins | sample 1605491 | NCBI WGS metagenome assembly OLFS01 (sample SAMEA3888921, study PRJEB22519) | human gut metagenome | biome: human gut; feature: human-associated habitat; material: faeces | place: Denmark | collected 2011 | reverse complement strand
GATCCCAGCCCTCCTGGTCGGCCAGCACCATCTCCACCACGTCATAGCCCAGTTCACCAAAGTGGGCGACCAGCGCCGGCAGCGTCAGGAAGTCATCGGGAGTCTGCGCGCCGCAGGCAACCGCCTCTTCCGCCGTGGCCGGACGTTTACGCCACCATGGCTCGCCGATCAGCAGCATGCCGCCGGGCCGCAGGCTCTGCTTCAGCAGCGCAATCGTGCCGGCCACCCCGCCGCCGATCCACGTGGCTCCCACGCAGGCGGCAATATCGCACGGCTGGCTGGCGACGTATCCGCTGGCATCCTGATGCACAAAGGTTACCCGGTCGCTTACCCCGAGCGCTTCTGCACGGGCGGTCGCCTGCTGGCTGAACAGCAGGCTCATGTCCACGCCGGTGCCGACGATCTGATGATCGCGCACCCAGCTACAGAGCATCTCGCCGGAGCCGCTGCCAAGGTCAAGAATAGCGGTGCCCGGCGCCATCCGCAGCGCCCGTCCCAGGGTGGCGTACTTTTCCGGGGTAAAAGGGTTATGAATACGGTGTTCGCTTTCACTGATAGTAAAAATGCGAGGGATATCGATCATGGGTGTTTCTCCTTGAGAGCCATACGCCCGGGCAGCGACCCTGCCCGGGTCGCTGTATCAGCGGTTGTCCGCCTGCGCGCGAACGTTATTCAAACCAGTGGTGTTGATCCGGTACGGCTGGCCGTTCACCGACTTAATCAGCTTTTTGGTTTTGAGCTTTTTGAAGACCGCGAGGGTGCAGTCGTTCAGCAACAGCCCTTCCCGGGTGTAGCATTCGACGGCGGTAATGCGGCCGGAGGTATCGCGGACGTGCGCAATACGGCCACCTTTGGCGAGAACGTGTAAGGTCCGTTGTTCCTGACGGGATAAATTCATACTGAAACCTGTTCATTATCATGTGCGAAAACATGCCTACACCCGCAGGTGTGTGCGTAAGGTTTAAGCGCAGCGATAATCAGTCCGGCCTGGGCAGGTCGGGGAACTGATTATCTGATAATGACATTCTCCAGCATCGAAGCCTCGGTAAGCATTGAAAGGTATTAACGCGCTGAATACTAACACCCTCAGTTCATAAGGGTATGGCGCAGATTAAAAACTGTGACCGGTATTACGATTTCCCCTCAGCCTCCCCCGCATTTTGCGCTTTCCGCCACCCGTTCTGTTCCTCAACGTTAACCACCACCTTATCTCCCTCCCGCATTGTTAAATAATTGTTGTCAGATCACAAAATAGAAACAAAAAGGCCATTTCGTACGCATTCTATAAAAATGTAGATATTTTTAATTTATGGCTACGAAATGAACATCACCCTGACCTTACAGCGAGGAACGATCCTGATGAACGCCCTGACCGCAGTAAAACCGACACCCGCGCCGTTAGCCCAGCCATATCCGGGCTTTTCCATTGCCCCTTCCGCACAGTCGCCGCGCCTGCTGGAGCTCACCTTTTCCGCCGAAACAACCACGCAGTTCCTGCAGCAGGTCGCGCAGTGGCCGGTGCAGGCGCTGGAATACAAATCTTTCTTACGCTTCCAGGTCGGCAAGATCCTCGACGATCTGTGCGGCAATCAGCTGCAGCCGTTGCTGATCAAAACATTGCTCGATCGTGCGGAAGGCGCGCTGCTGATCAACGGCGAAGGGATCGATAACGTCAGCCAGGCCGAGGAGATGGTCAAGCTGGCCACCGCCGTCGCCCATCTGATTGGCCGTTCCAACTTCGACGCCATGAGCGGTCAGTATTACGCTCGCTTTGTGGTGAAAAATGTCGATAACTCAGACAGCTACCTGCGCCAGCCGCACCGGGTGATGGAGCTGCACAACGACGGCACCTACGTCGAAGAGCAAACCGACTACGTGTTAATGATGAAGATCGACGAGCAGAACATGCAGGGCGGCAATTCCCTGCTGCTGCATCTCGACGACTGGGAGCATCTCGACGAATTTTTCCGCGACCCGCTGGCTCGCCGCCCAATGCGCTGGGCCGCGCCGCCGAGCAAAAACGTCAGCAAGGATGTCTTCCATCCGGTGTTCGACGTCGATTCGCTGGGCCGCCCGGTAATGCGCTATATCGACCAGTTCGTCCAGCCGAAAGATTTTGAAGAAGGCACCTGGCTGAGCCGCCTTTCCGACGCGCTGGAAACCAGCAAAAACATCCTTTCCATACCGGTGCCGGTGGGCAAATTCCTGCTGATTAACAACCTGTTCTGGCTGCACGGCCGCGACCGGTTTACGCCGCACCCGGACCTGCGCCGCGAACTGATGCGCCAGCGCGGCTACTTTGCGTATTCCACGAATCATTACCAGACTCATCAATAAGGGTTCTCAGGCGAAGGAATTGAGCGGATGTATGATTTCGTGATTATCGGCGGCGGCATCATCGGCATGTCGACCGCCATGCAGTTAATTGAGATTTACCCGGACGCCCGCATTGCGCTGCTGGAAAAAGAGACCGGTCCGGCCTGCCATCAGACTGGCCACAACAGCGGCGTGATCCACGCCGGGGTGTATTACACCCCCGGCAGCCTCAAGGCGCAGTTTTGCCTCGCCGGCAACCGCGCCACCAAAGCGTTTTGCGAGCAGAACGGCATCCGCTATGACGTCTGCGGCAAAATGCTGGTCGCCACCTCGCCGCTGGAGATGGAGCGGATGCGCGCCCTGTGGGATCGCACCGCCGCCAACGGCCTGCAGCGCGAGTGGCTAAGCGCCGGGGAGCTACGCGAGCGCGAACCGAACATTACCGGGCTCGGCGGGATCTTCGTCCCTTCCAGCGGCATCGTCAGCTACCGCGACGTGGCGGCGGCAATGGCGAAGATCTTCGAAGCGAAAGGCGGAACGATCGTCTACGACGCCGAAGTCAGCGCCCTGAAAGAACATGCCAGCGGCGTGGTGATCCGCACCCGCCAGGGCGGAGAATATGAGGCCTCGACGCTGATCGCCTGTTCGGGCTTGATGGCCGATCGGCTGGTGAAAATGCTCGGCGTCGATCCCGGCTTTATCATCTGTCCGTTCCGCGGCGAATATTTCCAGCTGGCGCCGCAGCACAACCAGATCGTCAACCATCTGATCTATCCGATCCCCGATCCGGCGATGCCGTTCCTCGGCGTCCACCTGACCCGCATGATCGACGGCAGCGTCACCGTCGGCCCCAACGCCGTGCTGGCTCTGAAGCGCGAAGGCTACCGCAAGCGCGATATCTCGCTGGCCGATACCCTGGAGATCCTCACCTCGCCCGGCATCCGCCGGGTACTGCAAAACAACCTGCGCGCCGGACTGGGCGAAATGAAGAATTCGCTGTGCAGAAGCGGCTATCTGCGGCTGGTGCAGAAATACTGCCCGAGCCTGACGCTGAGCGATTTACGCCCGTGGCCCGCCGGCGTGCGGGCGCAGGCGGTATCGCCGCAGGGCAAACTGATCGACGATTTTCTCTTCGTCACCACCGCGCGTTCGATACATACCTGCAATGCGCCATCGCCGGCGGCCACCTCCGCTATCCCGATCGGCGCGCACATCGTCAGCAAGGTGCAGACCCTGCTGGAAAGCCAGAGCAATCCCGGACGCACGCTGCGTGCGGCACGTAGCGTGGAGACACTACACGCCGCTTTTACCCGTTAACCCCCTTAAGACAGGAAGCGATTATGCAACTCAACGATATGACACTGTTTCGCCAGCAGGCGCTGATCGATGGTCAGTGGCGCGATGCGCCCAACGGCGATGTGATTGCGGTGACCAACCCGGCCAACGGCGAGCAGCTCGGCAGTGTGCCGAAAATGGGCGCCGACGAAACCCGCGAAGCAATTGAAGCCGCCAATCGCGCCCTTCCCGCCTGGCGTGCCCTGACCGCCAAAGAGCGGGCGAATATTCTGCGCCGCTGGTTCGATCTTATGATGGAGAATCAGGACGATCTCGCCCGCCTGATGACCCTTGAGCAGGGAAAACCGCTGGCGGAAGCCAAAGGCGAAATCAGCTACGCCGCCTCCTTTATTGAGTGGTTCGCCGAAGAAGGTAAGCGCATTTACGGCGATACCATTCCCGGCCATCAGGCCGACAAGCGCCTGCTGGTGATTAAGCAGCCCATCGGCGTTACCGCCGCCATCACCCCGTGGAACTTCCCGGCGGCGATGATCACCCGCAAAGCGGGCCCGGCGCTGGCCGCCGGCTGCACCATGGTCCTGAAACCGGCCAGCCAGACGCCGTTTTCAGCGCTGGCGCTGGCCGAACTGGCCAATCGCGCCGGGATCCCCGCCGGGGTGTTCAACGTGGTCACCGGTTCCGCCGGGGCCGTCGGCGGCGAACTGACCAGCAACCCGCTGGTGCGCAAGCTCTCCTTTACCGGCTCGACCGAGATTGGCCGCCAGCTGATGGAGCAGTGCGCGAAAGACATCAAAAAAGTCTCCCTGGAGCTGGGCGGCAACGCGCCGTTTATCGTCTTTGATGATGCCGACCTCGATAAAGCCGTCGAGGGGGCGCTGGCGTCGAAGTTCCGCAACGCCGGGCAGACCTGCGTCTGCGCCAACCGACTGTACGTCCAGGACGGGGTGTATGACCGTTTCGCTGAAAAACTGCAGCAGGCGGTGGAAAAACTGCGCATCGGCGACGGCCTGCAGGATGGCGTCACCACCGGCCCGCTGATCGACGAGAAAGCCGTCGCCAAAGTTGAAGAACATATTGCCGACGCCATCGCCAAAGGCGCGAAAGTCGTCACCGGCGGCAAACCGCACGCCCTGGGCGGCAACTTCTTCCAGCCGACCATCCTGGTCAACGTTCCCGACAGCGCCAAAGTGGCGAAAGAGGAGACCTTCGGCCCGCTGGCGCCGCTGTTCCGCTTTAAGGATGAAGCCGACGTCATTGCCCAGGCCAACGATACCGAGTTCGGCCTCGCCGCCTATTTCTACGCCCGCGATCTGAGCCGCGTCTTCCGCGTCGGCGAAGCGCTGGAGTACGGCATCATCGGCATCAACACCGGCATTATCTCCACCGAAGTCGCCCCGTTCGGCGGCGTCAAGGCCTCCGGCCTTGGCCGCGAAGGGTCGAAGTACGGTATCGAAGATTATTTAGAAATCAAATACATGTGTATTGGCCTTTAACAGGAGCGATGGATGAACAGCAATAAAGCAATGATGGCGCGTCGCAGCGATGCGGTCCCGCGCGGCGTCGGCCAGATCCACCCTATCTTCGCCGAACGCGCGGAGAACTGCCGGGTGTGGGACGTCGAAGGCCGGGAATATCTCGATTTTGCCGGCGGTATCGCGGTGCTCAATACCGGCCATCTGCATCCGCAGGTTGTCGCCGCCGTCGAAGACCAGCTGAAAAAGCTGTCGCATACCTGCTTTCAGGTACTGGCCTACGAGCCTTACCTGGCGCTGTGCGAAAAGATGAACCAGAAGGTGCCCGGTGATTTCGCCAAGAAAACCCTGCTGGTCACCACCGGGTCGGAAGCGGTGGAGAACGCGGTGAAAATCGCCCGCGCGGCAACCGAGCGCAGCGGCGCCATCGCCTTCACCGGCGCTTATCACGGCCGTACCCATTATACCCTGTCGCTGACCGGAAAAGTGAACCCGTACTCCGCCGGTATGGGGTTAATGCCGGGCCACGTCTATCGCGCCCTCTACCCGTGCGCGCTGCACGGCGTCAGTGATGACGAGGCGATCGCCAGCATCCATCGCATCTTCAAAAATGACGCCGCGCCGGAAGATATCGCCGCCATCATTATTGAGCCGGTGCAGGGTGAAGGCGGGTTTTATGCCGCTTCCCCGGCTTTTATGCAGCGCCTGCGCGCCCTGTGCGACGAACACGGCATTATGCTCATCGCCGATGAGGTCCAGAGCGGCGCGGGCCGTACCGGCACGCTGTTCGCCATGGAGCAGATGGGCGTGGCGGCGGATATCACCACCTTCGCCAAATCCATCGCCGGCGGTTTCCCGCTGGCGGGCGTCACCGGGCGGGCGGAGGTGATGGATGCCATCGCCCCCGGCGGACTCGGCGGCACCTACGCTGGCAACCCCATCGCCTGCGCCGCCGCCCTGGCGGTATTACAGATTTTCGAGCAGGAGAACCTGCTGGAAAAAGCCAACCAGCTTGGCGACACCCTGCGCCAGGGCCTGCTGGCGATTGCAGAAGATCATCCGGAGATCGGTGACGTTCGCGGCCTGGGAGCGATGATCGCCATTGAGCTGTTTGAAGAGGGCGACCGCAGCAGGCCGAACGCCAGGCTGACGGCGGATATCGTCGCCCGCGCCCGCGACAAGGGCCTGATCCTGCTCTCCTGCGGGCCGTACTACAACGTGCTGCGCATCCTGGTGCCGCTGACCATTGAAGAGGCGCAGATCGAGCAGGGTCTCAAGATCATCGCCGACTGCTTTACCGAGGCGAAACAGGCATAGAACAGCACACATGCGGAAGCGAAGTACGTTCGTAAGGGAATGAAGACGAGACCTGCAAAACAACAATAATACGCGTGCCCCGGCGCGGGAACGTCGGGGCGCTCTCCCAGGTGACACACTTCGAGAGGGTAAATGATGGGGCAACTGTCGCAATCACAGGATTTAGGGGCGGGACTGAAGTCGCGCCACGTCACGATGTTATCTATCGCCGGGGTGATCGGCGCGAGTTTATTTGTCGGTTCCAGCGTCGCCATTGCCGAAGCGGGCCCGGCGGTGCTGCTGGCCTATCTGTTTGCCGGGCTGCTGGTGGTGATGATTATGCGTATGCTGGCCGAAATGGCCGTCGCCACGCCGGATACTGGCTCCTTTTCCACCTACGCCGACAAAGCCATCGGCCGCTGGGCGGGGTATACCATCGGCTGGCTGTACTGGTGGTTCTGGGTACTGGTTATTCCACTGGAAGCCAATATCGCGGCGATTATTCTGCATTCGTGGGTGCCGGGCATCCCGGTGTGGTTGTTCTCCCTGGTCATCACTCTCGCCCTCACCGGCAGTAACCTGCTGAGCGTTAAGAACTACGGTGAATTCGAGTTCTGGCTGGCGCTGTGCAAAGTGATCGCTATTCTGGCGTTTATCGTACTGGGCGCGGTCGCCATTACCGGTTTTTATCCCTATGCCGAGGTCAGCGGCATTTCGCGGCTGTGGGACCACGGCGGCTTTATGCCGAACGGCTTCGGCGCGGTGCTGAGCGCGATGCTGATCACCATGTTCTCCTTTATGGGCGCGGAGATCGTCACCATTGCCGCCGCCGAATCGGACACGCCGGATAAACACATCGTCCGCGCCACCAACTCGGTGATCTGGCGTATCTCTATTTTTTATCTGTGCTCGATCTTTATCGTCGTCGCCCTCATCCCATGGAATATGCCGGGGCTGAAGAGCATCGGTTCCTACCGCTCGGTGCTCGAGCTGCTGCATATTCCCTACGCGAAGCTGATTATGGACGGCGTGATCCTCCTGTCGGTCACCAGCTGTCTGAACTCGGCGCTGTATACCGCCTCGCGGATGCTCTACTCCCTGAGCCGTCGCGGCGATGCGCCGGCCATCATGGGCCGGACCAACCGCAGCAAAACTCCGTACGTGGCGGTGCTGCTCTCCACCGGCGCGGCGTTCCTCACCGTGGTGGTGAACTACTATGCGCCCGCGAAGGTGTTTAAATTCCTCATCGACAGCTCTGGCGCCATCGCCCTGCTGGTCTATCTGGTGATCGCCGTTTCACAACTGCGGATGCGCAAAATCCTTCAGGCGCAAGGCGGCGAGATCCGTCTGAGAATGTGGCTCTATCCGTACCTGACCTGGCTGGTAATCGCCTTTATCACCTTCGTGTTGGTGGTGATGCTGTTCCGTCCGGCACAGCAACTGGAGGTGATCTCTACCGGCCTGTTAGCATTGGGAATTATTTGTACAGTACCGATTATGTCGCGCTGGAAAAAGCTGGTATTGTGGCAAAAACTGCCGCTGCAAAATACGCGTTAACCCTGTTCCCGGCGCCCGCCGGGAAGAGTATTCAGGAGTAAGAACATGACCGCCATTCCCCAGGCGACGGCCATTGACGGGTACCGTTGGCTGAAAAACGACATCATCCGCGGGGTCTACCAACCCGATGAGAAGCTGCGGATGAGCCTGCTGACGTCGCGCTATGAGCTCGGCGTCGGGCCGCTGCGGGAGGCGCTCTCGCAACTGGTGGCGGAAAGGCTGGTGACGGTGGTTAATCAGAAAGGCTATCGGGTGGCGCCCATGTCGGAGCAGGAGCTTCTCGATATCTTCGACGCGCGCGCCAATATGGAAGCCATGCTGGTGCGCCTCGCCATCGAACGCGGCAGCGACGAGTGGGAAGCCGAGCTGCTGGCCCGCGCCCATCTGCTCAACAAGCTGGAGTCCTGTGACGCCAGTGAGCGCTTACTCGATGAATGGGACCAGCGCCATCAGGCGTTTCACACCGCCATCGTCGCCGGCTGCGGCTCCCAGTATCTGCTGCAGATGCGCGAAAGGCTGTTCGATCTGGCGGCGCGCTACCGTTTCATCTGGCTGCGCACCACCGTGCTGTCGGTGGAGATGCTGGAAGACAAACATGTTCAACACCAGACCCTGCTGGACGCCATTCTGGCGCGCGATGCCGAACGAGCCAGCGCGCTGATGCGCGAGCACTTACTGACCCCTATCCCGATTATTCAACAGGCGATGGCTGGCAAGCTGTCGCCGCAGGCAGGGTGAGTCAGATGGTGGGGTTGAAATTACGGGTATGGCGGCACGCTCCTCCACGCCGCACGGGCGTGGAGAAATCGTATCCGTAGATCAATCAGGCCCGCAGGCGAACCGGTTCGCTGAAATCGTCGGCCGGTTCCAGCTTCAGATTAAAGGTGGTCAGCAGTGCTGCCGCGCGCTCGTGGAACTCGCGTAGCGTTTTTTCCAGTCTCTCGCTCACTTCCGGGTCGTCAATGTCGACCGCCTGCCATGAACCTTCTTTATTGAACAGGCCAAACTGGTAGCTATAGGTGAAACGTGACTCTTGTGCTTCCATTTCCATCCACCAGCCCCAGAATTCACGCTTCTCCGGCGCGGGCTTAACATTGACGCAAACTGCCAGGCAATCGAAAAAGAAACGGTTGTCATGGCACTGCTCTTCGCGAATGTAAGGCCCTAGCGCCGTGAATTTCTTGATCAACTTACTTTTCAGGTGTCCACTCGGTAACGTCATTGCGATCTCCTTTAGTGATGCAACTGTTTTACCAAACCAATAGAATTTAGCAATAAATTAACCAAATCTATGATTGATCCAGCGGGCGATCTGTCGCAATGCGTGATCAAAATTGCGATACACCGGGTTAAACGGGATCTCCAGCAGTTTGCCATCGGCAGATGACGAAGTGATTAACCGCGACTCTTCTTCGGGGCTGAACGGATCGTCCTTCCAGAAGCCGGAAAGCATCGGCGTCGGGCAACGGCGCCCCAGCAGTCCCTGGGTTTTTAACGAGTAGCGGTTGAGCTCCACGCGCAGCGCTTCATCGGACGCGTCATGCATGCCCAGCCGCGAGGCCAGCACGTCAAGATACATCTCCGGCACGCGCCCCTGATGCAGGGGATCCACCAGCAGACCATGAACGACCGGGCCCAGACACGCCACAGCCTTCAGCCGCTGCGGCTCCAGGTAACCCAGACGGACCGCGATATTGGCGCCAAAGCGGAAGCCAAAGGCCGCGACCCGGGTATGATCGACCCACGGTACATTTTCCAGATGGCGCAGCGCGTGCTGGTGCAGCAGGCTGGTGTCCTGATTCAGCGTCCATTTTGACGAGAAGCCGATGGAAGGCATATCGATCGTCAGCATGGCAATACCGAGCGGTGAGAAGTAGTTCTCATACAGGTTGTAATAATCCGTCTGCAGTGAGTCCAGGCCCCCGCACATCAGCACCGTCGGAAACGGCCCATCGCCTTTTGGCATATGCAAAAAGCCGGTTATTGGCGAACCGCCAGGGATGGTGAACTCCAGTTCGCGCAGCGAGCCCGGCAGCCGCTGGGCGGCCTCTTCATACGCCCGGTTGGCTAAAGCCTGCGCCTGTTCGGCCAGCTCATCGCCTTTAATATGCGGATAAGCGGCAATGCTATACAGGTTCGATGCATGCAACCAGTGGCGGCCGCTCAGCAAAGGATCGGCTTCCTGCCCGGCCTTTTGTTGCCACTGCATGGCCTCTTTCGCCCACTCAAAGATCCAGTTGCCGCCGCGATAGCCGATAACGGTATCGAACAGTTCTGGATCCGTTCGTTCGGCCTCGCTCATCACAATGCGCGCTTGCACATCGAGGATCTCCTGCGGGGTCACGCCGCGCCAGATCCACATCAAACGGTTGATCAGACGGTACCAGTGATCGACGTGATTGCCGCTCAGCGCCGACTGCATCGCCTGCGGTTTTCCGGCGGAAAACCGACGCACCAGCGTAGAGGTTTCGGGATGTTTGAAGCGGGGTTTAAACAGCGTTTCGCTGAGGTTAGCCTGTGACATGTGCAGCCTCCGTCGTAGTGCCACTCCTGTTATTGTAACCTGCTAAAGGATAAAAAAAACCACGCCCGGCAAGCCGGGCGTGGTAAATAGCACTGTCCTGAAGAATTAACGACCTGCGATAGGCGGTACAAACACCACGCCCATATCCCACGGCTGTTCAATCCAGGTGTCCTGCGGAATATCCACAACGTAATCGTCCACCAGCGGGCGGCCTGCCGGCTTGGCGAAAATGGTGACAAAGTGTGCTTTTGGATACATTTCGCGGATCGCCACGGCGGTACCGCCGGTATCCACCAGATCGTCGATAACGATAAAGCCTTCGCCATCGCCTTCCGCGCGTTTCAGCACTTTCAGCTCGCGCTGGTTATCATGGTCGTAGCTGGAGATGCATACGGTATCAACATGACGAATGCCCAGTTCACGCGCCAGTAAGGCTCCCGGTACCAGTCCACCGCGGCTGACGGCAATAATGCCTTTCCATTGCTCAACCGGCAGCAGACGGCTGGCCAGTTTGCGGGCGTGAATCTGCAACATGTCCCAGGTGACGACGTATTTTTCGCTCATGTGAAGTG
>OLFS01002569.1_pt1 | contig 11034 bp, 10 predicted proteins | sample 1605491 | NCBI WGS metagenome assembly OLFS01 (sample SAMEA3888921, study PRJEB22519) | human gut metagenome | biome: human gut; feature: human-associated habitat; material: faeces | place: Denmark | collected 2011 | reverse complement strand
AAAAATTAATGTTTATTATCTTGACAAGAAGATGTGTGCATATGTTATATAGTCTCAAAGACACTAAAATTTGTGCAATATGAATACTTCGAGGTTGGCTCACACATGGATAACTTACTCCTTAAAAGATACCGCGAATATGCTCATACCGAGGAAGCCTGTGCAATCCTCTTTGTGAAAAAAAATTTGGCTCAATCAAAAGGATATTGGATAGACATATCTAACTGTCGACGCTATGAGATGTCATCAGACGATCTGCACTTCAAGTTTGTCACGGGTGGGCTATACAAGAGGAAAATTCACCCACAATATCCACCGAAATCTTCATACATCATAAATAGCAGGTTTGATGAGCATAGCTATTACTTGATGGTTCGCGCCTTAACATGGGAAACCGCGCACAAAGACATAGAGCAACAAAAATCTAAGCGCGTAAAGCCATTAAAGTTCGAGATAACAGGAGTCAGTTATGATAAGAACAAAGATAAAAAAGGATATTTCCGAGACGACGCGCCGGAAGAAATCAAGGTACTTGCGGAAAACCTAAATGACAGGACTAATCCACTTTGGGATATAGCTATACAATATATAAATGAACCAGAGTTCGTTTATGAAGTCCGGCAAGTGAGACTCATTGATCGATAAACAAATATTCTCGCGCCATGAAAAAAATAAAAATCTTTCTAACAGGGTGATGGCCCACTACGTGAACCATCATCCATTACAAGTTTATATTGTAAGTATCCCGCATAATCGTGCCATTCACATTTAGAGATCCTCCGGCATAATCAATCTGCCAACAAAGGAGATCGCTATGCGTAAAGCCCGTTTTACTGAGCATCAGATCATTGCCGTCATTAAATCGGTTGAAGCCGGACGAACTGTTAAGGATGTCTGCCGGGAGGCCGGTATATCTGAAGCTACCTACTACAACTGGAAGTCCAGATACGGCGGCATGGAGGCTTCTGATATTAAAAAGATCAAGGATCTTGAGGACGAGAATCGGCGTCTCAAACAGATGTTTGCCGACCTGAGCCTTGAGAACCGGGCGCTGAAAGATGTTATCGAAAAAAAGCTTTAAAGCCAGCCTTTAAGCGTGAGCTGGTCACTCATCTGATAATGACATCTGGACTCAGTATCCGTCAGGCCTGCCGGAGTCTGAACCTGAGCAGAACGGTTTACCATTACCGTCCGGATACCACGCGTGACGAACCCGTTATTGTCGCGTTGCAGGCAATGGCAGAGCGATACCCACGGTACGGTTTTCCAAAACTTTTCCAGGTTCTGCGGCGGCAGGGATACCCGTGGAATCACAAAAGGATCCATCGTATTTATTGTCTGCTGAAGCTGAATTTTCGCCGTAAAGGCAAACAACGGTTGCCAGTGCGTAATCCCTCGCCACTGGCCACACCGGAAACGCTGAACCAGAGCTGGTCTGTCGATTTTATGCATGATGCCCTGGTCTGTGGTCGTCGTTTTCGCACGTTCAATGTCGTTGATGACTTTAACCGTGAGGCGTTGTCGATTGAAATCGATCTGAATCTGCCAGCTCTGCGCGTCGTCCGGGTATCGGTCTGCCGAAGGCACCGCCATCCGTCACTCTCCACATCAGGGATTAATTTTATGGAACCGCATATGACTGAGGAAAAAACGCAGTCGCGCGCACTGTCACTGACACTACAGGTGATGAACGGCAATGAGCTGGAGAGCGGACGCGCTGCAAAATGTTTGTTTACTGCTGACGGCGGGGTTATTGGCAGCGCATCTGCATGCCACTGGCCGTTACAGGACCGGGCAGGCTCTGTGGCCGATCGTGCCTGCCAGGTGGTGCAACATGATGGCGTATTTTGCCTGCGTAGCCTGGCGTCTGGACTCATGATTAACCTTGCTCCTGTGTCTACGGGGGCCGGACTGGTACGTCTGAGACAAGGGGATGAAATCGTTCTGGGGGCGCTGGCTCTGAAGGTATTTATCCATGAAGGAAAGCTGGTCAGTTACGGTGAGCAGATGGTGGCGCCTGAAACCATTGTTACCAACCGCGACCACCTGTCGGACGCGCTACTGACGACGGACGGCCAGCCCGCATATCCGGGAATGCCCCGGATGCACCAGCTTGCCGATACTGTCGTCAACAGCTTTTCAGCCGATCCGCTCCAGGCTCTCCAGGCGGAAAGCCTGACGGTGGTGGGCGACACGCTTCCCGGGATTGTGCCTGTCCGATCTTCTGCGCCCGAAAGAGATGGGGCGATCGACAAACCGTTTATGGATCTGCCGCCAGTCTATCCCGATCCCCAGACCCGTCATGGCGATGTCGCCTCCCCGATGGATACAGCCCAGCTTCATCTTGCCGTCGCTGGCGCACGGTCAGCTTGATATTGCGGAAATACAGCGTCGGGGACTGGTGCTTCTGGCCTCAGAGTGTAAAGATTTTCGTCTGCTGGCGCATTTGTTGCGTACTCTGCAACATGCAGGCAACCTGCCGCTGGCCCTGCGCCTGCTGGCGCTGTACGTAGAGCATTACTGGGCAGTGGCTGCGCCGCGCATGTCGCACAAAAAACGTTTTGCAGCGCAGGTCATAAAACGTTTTGACGCAGGTATACCCGGTTTTGCAGGAAAAGCGACCACAGCACAGCGCGACGCGGTGTTGGGTGAACTGGCGACACTGGCGCAAAGCTGGCGGATGCAGGATGTTCCAGAACTGGCACTGGCGACGGATGATCTGCTCGTACTTTTTCAGCGCGCATTCCATGATGCCGGGCCTGCGTTATCTTCCTCTCAGGGAATGTCTGACAACGTACCGCAGGATGTCACCATACCTGCACGTGACGCCCCGCAGACTATCACCACCGTGCCTGCTGTTCCGGCTCCGCAGGTGACTGTCGACAGTCACGACGATACTGCCTGGCGCGACACGTTGCTGAAAGTCGCCGCTATCCTTTGCGAACGCAAACCTGACTCGCCGCTGGGCTACCGTCTACGCCGCCATGCGCTTTGGCAAACCATTACCAGCACGCCTCTGGCCGAGAGCGATGGTCGTACCCCGCTGGCGGCGGTTTCTGCCGATATGGCTGCAGAGTATCAGTCCCGGTTAACCTGCGTGGATCTGGCGCTGTGGCAGCAGGTGGAGCAGAGCCTGCTGCTGGCTCCGTACTGGCTGGACGGGCATTACCTTTCCGCACAGATAGCACAGCGTCTCGGGTATCGGCAGGCAGAAGAGGCCATTCGTGAGGAAGTCGACTTTTTTCTTGCGCGTCTTCCGGCGCTTGCCGATCTGCTGTTCAACGACCGCACACCATTTATCAGCGAGCAGACAAAACGGTGGCTGACCTCATCAACATCCCACAGTCAGGCCGTACCAGTACTGCAATCCACAGAGGAAATGCAAGCTGCCAGGGCATGTTTTACCGAGCAAGGGCTGGAGGCTGCACTGCAGTACCTGGAGACATTGCCAGAAGGCGATCCCCGCGATCAGTTCCACCGCCTGTACCAGGGCGCTCAGCTAATGGAAGAGGCCGGAATGGTAAAACTTGCACAGCAACAGTACCGGATGCTGTCCGAAGAAGGCTTGCGAATGGTGGTGGCAGACTGGGAGCCCTCACTCTTCACACAGCTTAAGCAGAAGTTCACGGCAGAACAGTAAGAAACAACAGGAGTTTTTGTGAGATTACCGACCCCCCGACTCTTCAGCGGAATGAAATCTGTTTTGCGACCGGCGATGCCAAAATTTAAGGTCTCCGCGTTATGGCTATTGGTGCTGGCATGGATCTTTCTGCTGGTATGGATCTGGTGGAAAGGCCCGTCATGGTCACTGTATGACGAACATTGGCTCAAACCGCTGGCAAACCGCTGGCTGGCGACAGCGGCGTGGGGGATTGTCGCCCTGGGGTGGCTGACTGTCCGGGTGATGAAGCGTCTGCAGCAGCTTGAGAAACAGCAAAAGTTGCAGCGCGAGGAAGCGCAGGACCCGCTCAGTGTGGAGTTGAATATTCAACAGCGCTACCTCGACAGGTGGCTGCTGCGTTTACAGCGTCATCTCGACAACCGCCGTTACCTGTGGCAATTGCCGTGGTATATGGTTATCGGTCCTGCCGGGAGCGGCAAAACCACCCTGTTACGGGAAGGTTTCCCATCCGATATCATTTATACACCGGAAGCGGTACGCGGTGCAGAGCAACGCGTATATCTGACGCCACATGTTGGCAAACAGGCGGTGATTTTTGATATTGACGGCGCACTCTGTGAACAACCTGATGCGGATATTCTGCATCGCCGCTTATGGGAACATCTACTGGGATGGCTGGTGGAAAAACGTGCCCGCCAACCGCTGAACGGGATCATTCTCACCCTCGATTTACCCGACCTGTTGACGGCCGACAAACGCCGCCGCGAACATCTGTTGCAGACGCTGCGTAGCCGTTTGCAGGATATACGTCAGTATCTTCACTGCCAGTTACCGGTTTACGTGGTGCTGACCCGGCTGGACTTATTGTACGGTTTTGCAGCCCTGTTTCAGTCGCTGAACAAAAAAGATCGCGATACCATCCTCGGGGTTACGTTTACTCTCAGCGCCCATGAAAGTGAAGACTGGCGTACCGAACTGAACGCTTTCTGGCAGGACTGGTGCGAACGGATGAACCAGTCCATGCCCGATCTGATGTTGGCGCAGAGCCATATGCGCAGTTCATTGTTCAGTTTTATTCGCCAGATGCAGGGAAGCAGGGAGTCTCTGGTGACCCTGCTTGATGGTCTTCTGGACGGTGAAAATATGGACGTGATGCTGCGTGGCGTGTATCTGACGTCATCACTGCAACGCGGTCAGATGGATGACATCTTTACACAGTCTGCCGCCCGGCAATACCGGCTCGGCAGTAATCCGCTAAGTGCCTGGCCACTGGTGGATACCGTACCTTACTTTACCCGCAATCTGTTTCCCCAGGTACTTCTGTCGGAGCCGAACCTGGCTGGCGAAAGCCGCGCCTGGCTGGTAAGCAGCCGTAGACGTCTTACCGTCTTTTCTGCCGCGGGTGGGGCGTTGGCGCTACTGCTCATCATCGGCTGGCACCATTATTACGATGTTAACTACGCCTCCGGTATCCAGGTACTGAAACAAGCTCAGGCCTTTATGGCGATCAGGCCACCCCAGGGGATGGATGACTACGGTGATCTACAATTGCCATTACTCAATCCGGTACGCGATGCGACGTTGGCCTACGGCGACTGGGACGATCGCAGTCGACTGGCCGATATGGGGTTGTACCAGGGAAGGCGTGTCGGGCCGTATGTGGAGCAAACCTATCTGCAACTACTGGAGCAGCGTTATCTGCCCGCCTTGTTCAACGGTCTGGTGAAAGAAATGGATGCTGCCCCACCGGAGAGCGAAGAAAAACTCGCCGTGCTGCGAGTGATGAGAATGCTGGAGGACAAAAGCGGACGTAATAATGACGTAGTGAAGCAATACATGGCGAAGCGCTGGAGTGATAAGTTCCACGGCCAGCGCGATACCCAAGTGCAATTGATGTCTCATCTCGACTATGCGCTGAAACATACCGACTGGCATGCTGAACGTGCTGCGGGTGATGGGGACGCGATCGGTCGTTGGGCACCGTATGACAAACCGGTGGTGTCAGCACAGAAAGAGTTAAGCAAACTGCCCGTTTACCAGCGGGTCTACCAGAGCCTTAAAACCCGGGCGTTGGGAGTACTGCCCGCCGATTTGAACCTGCGCGATCAGGTTGGCCCAACATTCGAACAGGTATTTGTTTCCTCAGATGACAACAAGCTGGTTGTCCCGCAGTTTCTTACCCGCTATGGGCTCCAGAGTTATTTTGTGAAGCAGCGTGATGAACTGGTGGAACTGACGGCAATGGATTCCTGGGTACTGAATATTATTCACAGTGTTAAATACAGTGACGCAGACCGTGCTGAAATCCAGCGCCAGTTAACCGAACAGTATATTAGTGACTACACCGCCACCTGGCGGTCAGGGATGGATAACCTTAACGTACGCGATTATGAATCCATTGCGCAGTTAACCGCCGCGCTGGAGCAGATTATCAGCGGCGACCAGCCTCTACAACGAGCGTTGACGGCGTTGCGGGATAACACACAGCCGACCGTTCTTTCCGAAAAGCTATCTGATAAAGAACGCGCAGAAGCATTGGGAGAGCCGGATTATCGTCTGCTGACCCGTCTCGGTCATGAGTTTGCGCCGGAAAACAGCACGCTGGCGGTTCAGAATAATAAAGAAAATACCCTGCAAGCGGTCTATCAGCAGTTAACGGAATTGCACCGCTATCTGCTGGCTATCCAGAACGCACCGGTACCCGGTAAATCGGCACTCAAAGCCGTTCAGTTACGCCTTGACCAGAACAGCAGCGACCCTATTTTTGCGACCCGGCAGATGGCGAAAACTCTGCCTGCGCCGCTTAACCGCTGGGTGGGAAAACTGGCAGATCAGGCCTGGCATGTGGTGATGGTAGAAGCGGTTCACTATATGGAAATTGACTGGCGCGACAACGTGGTAAAACCGTTTAACGAACAACTGGCAAATAGTTATCCATTTAATCCTCGTTCTTCGCAGGATGTGTCTCTGGATGCATTTGAGCGCTTCTTTAAACCGGATGGCGTGCTGGATACTTTCTGGCAGCAAAACCTGAAACTGTTCATTGAAAATGACCTGAGCCGTGACGGGGGCGACGGTGTCATTATCCGTGAGGATGTCATCCGGCAACTGGATACCGCACAGAAAATCCGCGACATCTTCTTCAGTAAACAGAATGGCCTGGGAACGCAGTTTGCGGTGGAGACCGTTTCGCTTTCCGGCAACAAACGCCGTAGCGTGTTGAACCTCGACGGTCAGTTAGTGGACTACAGCCAGGGTCGTAACTACACCGCGCATCTGGTCTGGCCGAACAACATGCGCGAAGGCAATGAAAGCAAGCTGACGCTGGTGGGTACCAGCGGTGGCGCACCGCGCAGTATCAGTTTCAACGGGCCGTGGGCGCAGTTCCGCCTGTTCGGAGCCGGACAGCTAACCAGCGTGGAAGAGGGAACATTCAGCGTGCGCTTTAACGTTGACGGTGGCGCGATGGTCTACCGGATACACGCTGACACTGAAGACAACCCATTCAGCGGCGGGCTGTTCAGCCAGTTCCGGCTGCCGGATACGCTGTACTGAGGAGGTAATTGTCGGATGCTGAAGATACAGGACGTGATGATGATGCATTTCAACATGTGGATGTACAGGTTGCAACGGCAGGGGCAAAAAACGCCCCAACGTTTGCCAGCACCTTTCATATCCAGAATTTATGGAGGCAGGAATGTCTAAATTCAGTGACCAGAATCCGTCATGGGCGGATTATCTCGGTGATACACTGCGTGGTAATGTCCCGATCAATCAGTTAATTCCGCAGCATCCCTATATTCTTGACACATTGGGACTGGCAGAGGCGTTTGAGAAGAATACGCAGCATATTATGTTACTGACACTGGAAGAGGCTCAGGGTGTAGTGGATGATTTGTGTAGCAGTGGTCCGGTGAAGCTTGCCACTACTTACGCAGGAAATATCAAAGATGTTGCGACCGGGGGGAAGAATATCAGCAAACTGATAAGTTATGCTGAGGCGGATAAAATCATTTACCGGTTAAAGGGACTCGGGATTAAAGCTATTCAGTTCAAGCATGGTGGACAGGTGTACGTTAAAATTACCGGTTATGCGTCGCTGCGGCGTATTCTTCAGGGGACTCGCTATAAAATTAACAATCCCCGGGTGCTGGAGTTGGGGATTGGCAAAGCAGGCATTAATAGCGGTATCATCGAAGGTGCGAAGTTTTGTCTCTGGTTTTCACTTGCCTGGCACACGGTAGAACTCATTTTTAAATCAGACCATGATGTGGCGGCCTTTATTGGTAATATTACGATGGATGTTGCAAAAATTATTGTTACGATTTTTGTGACAAAAATTCTGGTTATGGCCGGTGGGCTTTTCTCTACAGTTGCTGCTTCTGCTGGTATTGTATTTCCTGTTGTGGCGGGGATAGTGCTGATTGTGGCTATAGGTTTCTTAATTACTCTTGCGTTAGATTATCTGGACAGTAAATATCATTTATCTGACAAGTTAATTGCAGTAATCCGAGAGGGGATGACGGCCCAGGAGGACATCAATAGGTGGAATTTTGAACATGCCGATCCCTTTACATTTGGCCTGATGAATGCACGCTGGTAAGGAATTTTTATGCAAAAAATACCGGAAATAGCAGCGAGAAAAATGCCATTAAAAGAAAAAATGAAATTTATTCTTTTGTGTTTATTTTCCATTACGGTACTAACTGGTGCGTTGGTTTTTTTTGCCGATGTTTCTGGTACTGCAATAATATATATTATTGCAGGTGCGGATACCGTTTACTACAGTTGGAGGGACGTGCTCGCATTTTTATATCTCCCTGTTATAGGGTACTTTGATGTATTGGTGTTTTTATTTTTGTTCCTCCCTTTTACTTTTCGCCTCGCGAAATTATGGGGTAAACTCTCAAAGGTTATCTTCGGCTATATTATTATCGCATTTATCCTTACTCTCCCTCTATCATTGTATATTTCTTTTTTTCCTTTGGGGAAGTACTTTTCTTGTGGACTTAGAGGCCCCCTTTCAGGCGCTCACTATGTGAAAGATCTCAAAATGTGCGAACAATTTGAATATCATCCTGAGGATGATAAGCCTGATAATACCTCAGCACCTGTAACATCAGTGGATAAGAAATAAAATGAATTCATCTGATTATACTCAGACCATTACTACGGGGGTTGACCCACGTAACCTGCCGGAATTTATCGCGATTCGCGAGGAAATCAACAAGGCCAGCCATCCGTCGCAACCGGAGCTGAACTGGAGGTTGGTGGAATCGTTGGCACTGGCTATTTTCAAAACCAACGGAGTGGATCTACACACTGCGACATACTATACGCTGGCACGCACCCGCACGCAGGGGCTGGTGGGTTTCTGCGAAGGAACCGAATTGCTGGCGGCGATGATTACGCATGAATGGGATAAATTTTGGCCGCAGGGCGGTTCTGCACGGACAGAGATGCTGGACTGGTTCAATACCCGCACCGGGAATATTCTGCGCCAGCAGATATCTTTTGCGGAAAACGATCTGCCGCTGCTGCATCGTACTGAACGTGCTTTACAGATGATCAGTGACAAGCTCCAGCAGGTGGAGCTGAAGCGCCAGCCGCGTGTGGATAACCTATTATATTTTATTCAAAATACAAGAAAGCGCCTTGAGCCCCTGCCCAAAAGTAGTGTTGATACTTCCTCTCAGTCGATGGTCAGAACGCTGGTCTATGCGCCAGAAAGTACTCTTTCCGCCACGGCAGAGTCTGTGCCGCCAATCCCCGAGTTGCCAGAAATGCGGGTGATAGTGCGTGGTATGTCGGATAACGCTGGCAACGCAAAGACAAACAATCTGCTGAAAGGTTTCGTATCCGGTGTTGCCTTTACTGCTGTTATTTCGATCGCACTCTGGTGGTGGCTGGTACATCCCCTGCAACGTCAACTCGTGCAAGTTCGTGATACCGCTCAGGGAGCAGCCAGCATCTGGTTGGTCTCCCCTGAACTGGACAGTTATGGAGAGCGCCTGCAACAACTTCCCGAAACGTCGCCGCTGCAACTGCTGGAAACTGGAATGCAGATGATGCGAACGGCGGAGAGTCACTGGCCGGAGAGCCTGCAACAGCAGCAGGCAACCGCACAGTGGAACGATATTCTGAAAAACCGTGCGCAGAACAGTCCACAGCTACGGGGCTGGTTGCAGACCCGCCAGGATTTACACGCCTTTGCTGACCTGGTGATGCAGCGCGAGAAAGAAGGGCTGACTCTTTCTTATATAAAGAACGTCATCTGGCAGGCTGAGCGGGGGCTGGGTCAGGAGGCACCGCTGGAGTCAATGTTGACGCAGTACCAGGACGCCCGCGCGCAGGGACAGAATGCTGAGGCCCAGGAAAAACAGATTAATGAACGGTTGGACGGTGTGTTAAGCCGCTGGCTGCTATTGAAAAACGGCGAAATGCCGGAAAAGAAAACTAAACCCGAAAAATAGCAACGGAATAAAAGGAGTTTATCATGGCAAATCCGGTTTATCTGACACTGAACGGCGACCTTCAGGGACTGATCTCAGCAGGCTGCTCTTCCCAGGCTTCTATTGGTAATAAGGCACAGATTGCGCATACGGATCAGATTATGGTGCTGGGGTTGTCTCATGGGCTTACCCGCGCACAGAACGTGAATCATCTTAGCCTTAACATCCATAAGCCGGTGGATAAATCTACGCCGTTACTGAGCAAAGCTATTACCGAAAACGAATGCCTGACGTGTGATTTTGAATTTTATCGTACCAACCGTTTCGGTATCAATGAACTGTATTACAAAGTGAAACTGATTAAGGCACGAATTTCAGATATCCACCTGTCAGTTCCTCATACCATTGCCGACAGCGGTGGTCAGCCAGAGGAAACGGTATCGTTCACTTATGAAAGTCTCACTCAGGAACACTGTATTGCCGGAACCAGCGCCTACAGCCTATGGGAAGAGCGACTTTTTTAGTGTGAATTGATCTGCTTTTTTTTAATAATTAGGCCGCTGTTGAAAGTATCCGGTTAGTAGGGGGGTATTCCTGACTGAGAATATTAGTGTTATTTACCCATATAATACTAATATCTTCTGTTTACAGCCAAGTCAGATATTCCCTTAGGTTTTAATCTCCAGGAATAATTAGAAATATGATGATCCTAAACTGAACGCAGACAGCTCATGGTGAAAATTAAGAGAAAACCAATTAAAGAGCATCGATGCCTTTAAAAAGAGCAAGTATCTGCAAAAATGGCGAGAGATCCAGCACATCAATAATGTGTTGCACCGACCAGAAATCGACCGTAGTCCTGAAAGCAAAAACCCGCCTTTTGGGCGGGTTCTTTAGAATAGTGGTTACCGGACTCGGACTAACGCCGCAGGCGTTGAACAGCGCGCTTGTCGCGCTGGC
>OLFS01002568.1_pt1 | contig 11037 bp, 9 predicted proteins | sample 1605491 | NCBI WGS metagenome assembly OLFS01 (sample SAMEA3888921, study PRJEB22519) | human gut metagenome | biome: human gut; feature: human-associated habitat; material: faeces | place: Denmark | collected 2011 | reverse complement strand
GATTGGACATTGTGCACTATATTAGGATATGGTCTTCCAGAGAGGGAAACGTGCTTTATTCTATCCCTTAGTCCGCTTTTGCATTATTATCTTTTTATGAAAGAACATTCTGTTTCTCACAAGGAATCAAAAAACGATTTTCCATATAGGAAAATCGTTTTTTTGCTCTTATGTTTTGTATACAATACACTTCAGTTTACGAGGATTACCTCAAACCTGTTCTTCCATTGAGTCCATCTTTTTTCAGGATATGTACTTTTACTTTTTATTCTTTTTCTTATAATATTCCGCCTTATCACGGTACATGGCATTATCTGCTTCCTGAATGGCCTCCATGATTTCTCCGGCATCGGCTATCCACTTACCGCCTACGGCAATGGACAGATTTCCCAGATGAGACGCCTCATCCCGCAGTCGTTTCAGTTGCCCGGCAAATTCGCCTTCGGTCATATGCTGAAGCAATACCACAAATTCATCCCCACCGAGGCGGTACACATGGTCCACTCCATAGAGTCCCACCAGAAAACCGGCAATAGTACAGAGAGCTGCATTTCCTGCCAGATGCCCTTCCGTGTCATTGATACCTTTCAGCCCATTCATATCAATAAAGATAACTCCGACACGATTATGCGCCTGCCTCAACCGCTGCACTTCATCACTGTATGCATTCCAGTTGTTAATTCCTGTCAATCCGTCACAGCGCCCGAGATGCTCCAGTTCATGAATGAGCTGATGATTCATAATCCTTGCGCCCAGGAAAAAGGACATTGTCTCCAGAAGTTCGGCCGTATTGAACTGATCCGTCACCTCATAATTATCTACCCCCAGATATCCGGCAATATGTCCCTGGCGATAGAAAGGGAACGCCATAAGGCTCTTAATCCCCTGGCGTTTCAGATTATCATAATCCACCATGTCTCCCATACGTCTGAGCACTTCTATATCTTCCATGATTACACCGGGAGAATCCCTGAGAAATACTTCCCATCCGGAAATATATTCTTCATAAGGCAGATTCTGCAATGTCCCTATTTCCGACTCAATCCCTTCAGCACACCACTCAAAGGTATTGGAAACAGTGACCCCATCTGTTTCCAGAAGGTAGATGCGGTCCGGATGAATAAACCGGCTGATTTCCTCAAGAGCATGATTCATGGCAGCTTCATAGCTTTCCCCATCGTTCAATATTTTGGCAATGCGGACAATGGCCTCATTGGTCACCCGCTCCCGCTGTACATGCACTTCCCGGGCATGCTCTTTACTGATGTTCATAAAAATGAAGGAAACATATCCAGGCTGGGACAATGGCTGCACTGCAAAATTCATCCACTGCTGCACTTCCGGGCTGTAAATCGTTTCACTTACCATCTTCCCTGTGGTGACCGCCTCCTGGCAATAGTACAGCCAGCGCCTTTCCCCTTCTCCGTACACATCCAGAAAATACCGGCCGATGAGGTCTTCCCGCTTTATCCCGGCGGTCTGGCAATACGCCTCATTAACATACACATACTGCGTATTCGCTACATTTCCATCGTCTGCATATATAATTTTAAAAATTGCATACGGCACCGGAATATCCTTATACGTGTCTACTGTATATGTTCTTATTTCCATCACTGCTTTCCCATAATTCTATGTGCCCTGACAATCGATTCCCCCACTCCGTCCCTGTCACAAGACAGGATCCGGAATAGCCATCCGTATTTTCACTATATCACTATTTTATCATATTGTTATATATTTGTTACACTCTGTCAATATCTATCTGTCAGAACATAAAACCTGGTGTTTCTCAGATATCCAGCATCAGTCGGGCCTGACAATCAAATGAGTCAGCCGGGAAGTGGATATGGCATGTGACTATAAGGGCAGATTACCCCTATACGATTGGAAGCTGGAAGGAAGAAATAACAATCCCCTGTCATGTTCCAGTCCGCTTGAAAGCTTGATCAGGGACCACAAACTTCAAAAGATGGATGCACACAGCTTTTAAGCCGCAGGCTCATCCGTTTTTTCAACACACCCGAAAAGGAGGACCCCACATAAACATAGTCGTGAATTCCTCCCTTTTTCCTGTCGGTAAGTCTGTCTGATTCTCACCAGATGAAAATCAACAGATTGTATTTATTTCGCTGTACAGACGATATGCTTTATTTCCCCGATACCGCCGGTATTCCTCCCTGCGTATCCTGGCTGTTCTGCAGTGCCTGCTCTGCCTGCAGTTCACCGGCAGAGACTCTACCAGTTCTTTCAGGGCCACCAGATTTCTTCTGGCCGTATACTCCTTCACAAGTGCCAGTTCTTCGTCCCGCAGTCCCAGACTGCGAAACAGCGCATGCATGTAGGATACATTACCCAGATCAATACGCACATCCGTAATTCCCACCGACTCCAGAAATTCCAGCGCCATGACAATGACTTCGTCGTCACATTCCGCTGTAGGATCCCCCAGCACTTCCACCCCGCTTTGTGTGAAGTACTTCCCATGCGTGGATTTTCCGAAAAATTCGCGGGAAACCGTAGACACATATCCGAACTTCAGCAGCTGATGCGGATCCGGGTATTCCCTGGCCACAGTTCTAACCAATGGAACCGTTACATCAGGACGCATAACCAGTACCTGCCCATCCGTATCTATAGTCTTTACCATTTCCCGCTTTAACTGAGGGAACCGACGACTATACGTATCGTATTCTTCAAAGGCCGGAGTCTGAATGATTTTGCATCCGTGTCGGTGCATAACCCGGGTAACCGCTTCCTGTATACGGTCATAATTCTGCATTTCCTCCTCATGCACCATCTTCATATCATCCAGTGTCTTCGCCATCGTATTCCCTCCTTTAATAAGTATTTTTATACTGTACTACGATAAAGAGGTAGAGTAAGGGAGAAGATACAGATCCTGTAATAGAAAATATATATAACAAATCCAATATATTGTGCCCTGATTTTTCAACCCCGTATTTCAGGCATGAAAAAAGACAGATTCTCAGCCACTTCTGAATCTGCCTTTGTCTTTATTCCCTTATAAAATTATTCATTCCTGCCACGGGCAATGACTTCCTGTACGGCTTTAAATTCCGGATCGTTGTCAAAATCATACATATTCTTCTTACCTACTGCGTAATGGAGCCATACGAACCCATCATCGAGAAGCTGCACATCCAAGGGCCTGAACAGCACCGGATGATCTTCCGATATACCCGGTCGTGCCCTAAACAGAGACTGGGTATTCACATTTCCATCGGCTGCCGGCGCCAGGATAAGGCTCATTTCATCGGTAAGTCCTGCCTGGATAAAGATCCAGTTTACGGTACCACCGCCGAGCATCATGCTGTCCACATGAAACAGGGATTTTGCCTTCCGGCAGAATTCTTCCAGGTCCACATGGTCGTCTCCGCATAGGATATAACTGATTCCCTGGCGGCGAAGGTAATCACGATATGCATTGGATGCCCGATGGGACATGACTTCCACAATATGTGCCTTTTCCTCTCCGAAATCGGTGGTATTCTTTGTCCATGCCACACGTCCCTTACTGTCCAGAACAAACTGAAAACAGCCACAGGATGCCCCTGGCGCCAGGTAGTCACCTTCCGGAACCGGCGCAGCATTCTCATCCACTTCCGGCACCGCATATCCGGTCTGATTATCTTCAATGGTGGTGCGGCCTTCCACTATGGCCTGAAAAGTAAACTTAGCCTCCGGTCCAAAAATCGTACGGTAAAACGGATCACTTTCCGTATTGGTCTCCGGAATCCAGAGATACTTTCCCATGATCTTCCCATCCAGGGAACTTTCCATGTGATTAAAAATAAACGGGCGTTCGGAACGATTCATATTTCCTCCAGTCTGCATACAGAATATCTGCCCTTATACCAGATTTCCTGTAACATATTTTTCAAATTCCTCTACGGGTACCGGTTTAGAGAACAGGTACCCCTGCAGCAGGTCACAGTCCATTTCCAGAAGAGCATCCCGCTGGGCTCCGGTCTCTACCCCCTCTGCCACCACAGTCATATCCAGCAGCTTAGCCATATGTATCATGGACTCTATGATAATCATACCACGCATGCTGCTGTCTTCACTGATTTTCAGGAAATCCATATCCAGCTTCAGCGTATGCGCCTTAATGTTCCTGAGCGTGTTCAGCGACGAATTCCCCTTTCCGAAATCATCGATTTCCAGTCCAAATCCGGCATCCACCAGGCGGTCTGCCACCCGCTGCCGCAGTGCTGACCTGGAAATAATCGCACTTTCTGTAATTTCCACATTGATTTTATTTCTTGGCACGCCATACATATCGGCCAGAGAACACAGTGTATCCGGCACATCCAGATAATCAAAGTCTTCCGGAAATACATTGAGGGACAGCTTGAGATGAGCAAACGGAGTCCCTTCCCACTTTTTCAGCAACTGTATTGCCTGCCCCCACACGTAGTGATCAAGGCGTACAATCTGGCCGGTCTGCTCCAGAAATGGAATAAATTCACCGGGAGAAATGATTTCTCCGCTGGCGGTAACCCACCGGGACAGCACTTCAGCAGACACCACCTTGCCATGCCTATCCACCTGCGGCTGCAGGTATACCTGGAACTCACCTCGCCGTATTGCCTTTTCAAATACATTGATCAGTGCGCGGGCACGCCTTACCTTCTTGAGCTGCCCAGGCCGGTAATAGGCTATATGGCTCTGTGGGTCATCCATAATGGTCTCCTGGGTCGCCCAGGTATATTCAATCATCCGCGACAAGGGAATATTGACTAAATCCCCCATAAATACGCCGGCATGAATGTGTACGTGAAATACATCTTCCCCGGCCTCCCGTTCCACGCTCCAGAGCATGCGCCCCCAGTTTTCCGCATAGAAATCATGCCTTGGCATCACCACGACAAATACATCGTCCCCCACGCGGCCGGCAAAGGATTCTTTGGGTTTTATTGAGCGAATCCGTTCCGCCAGAAGCACAAGAAGACGATTCCCCTTTTCCATTCCATACAGATTATTGATAATCCGGAAATGACGCACATTCATCTGAATCAGTACAAAATCTTCATCCCGGGCTTTAAACGTCTCCAACAGCCCCCGGGCATGAATAAAGAAGCCCTGCCGGGTAAACATGCCGGTAAGAGTGTCATAGTACGCCAGTGCGAGATGCTTTTCCGTACTTTTATCCGGAATCTTCTCCCGTTCTTCCTCCGTCGCCAGTCGATAATCCAGTCGTTCCAGTACCAGGGAATCTATTGTCCTTCCTGCACCGGAAACAACCAGCGGCACTGACTCCACCATACACAGCAGTTCCCCCAGCCGCTCCTTTTTAAGAATCCGTTTCCCTGTATAATGCGCCTTATAACTGGAGCAGTTGCTGCAACGAGACGTGGCACCCCATATATTGAAACAGGGTCTTCCATATGAAAACTCTTCTCCGCATATACGGATTCCCTGCACTCTTCCGGCACCACCAGCCTGACCACATCGTGATTCTGTTTTTCCGCCTCCAGCCGGTGCTCCACTTCATCAATCATCCAGTTTAATTTTTCCATGGGTTCCCCTTTTACGATATATTCCACGAGCTCTCATCCCTTCCCCTCCGTAGTGAGAGCAACGGATACGGCCAGTCCGGCATAGGTCCCGCATCAGAGACCGAACTGCCAGCCAAATTTTTCAACAAATCCTGGTACGGGTACCGGCCAGGAAAACAGATAGCCCTGCAGATAATCGCAGCCCAGGTGAATCAGATAATCTCTCTCCCTCACGGTTTCCACCCCTTCAGCTACAATATGCATACCCAGGCGTTTTCCCATCTGAATCAACGATTCAATGATGACCTCGCCTCGCTTTTTATCCTTATCAGTCATCTGAAGGAATGCCATATCCAGTTTCAGGGTTCTGGCATTGATATCCTTGAGCGTATTGAGCGATGAATACCCTTTTCCAAAATCATCTATTTCCAGATTAAACCCTGCATCTGCCAGCCGGTCAATAACATGGCTTTCCTTTACCCGCCTGGAAAGGATGGATGATTCGGTAATCTCTATCTTCAGTTTTTCTCTGTCAATACCATAAGTATCGGCCAGGGAAATAAACATTGCCGCCACATCCATATATTCAAAATCCTGCGGTGATACATTGACAGAAATCGTAAGTGGTTCCAACGGTGTGCCCATCCATGTCTTCAGCAGTCTGGCTGACTCTTCCCATATGAAACGATCCAGTTCCACAATCTGCCCCGAATCTTCCAGAACAGGGATGAACTCTGCCGGAGAAATCGCCGTGCCATCTGGCGTAATCCATCGGGCCAGTACCTCAGCAGACACTACCTTCTTGTCCCGGTTCACCTGAGGCTGAAGGTAAATAGTAAACTCACCCCGCTCCAGCGCACCTTTAAACATATTTACCAACCGCTGCCCCCGGATCAGCTCTTTCATCAGCTTTGGATTGTAGCAGGCAAACCTCCGGTTAGCTTTGCCAGTTATGGATTTTCTGGCCATATCGGCATGATTAATCATGATAGGAACCGGAATATCCGGGTCCGTCACTGCATACACGCCAGCATGTATCTGAATGTGATAAATATCCTTTTCCACGGCCAGGGAAATATCTTTCAGCAGTTTTTTCAGATTCTTCTCCTCATAAGCCCCGGCACGGCCAAAAATGGCAAATTCATCTCCGTAAATTCTGGCGGCATAGGAATGCTCGGACAGCCCCTCCCGGATACGCCCGGCCAGAATCATGAGTACCCGGTTGGCCTTCCCTTCACCATACAGTTCTCCGATGAGCCGGAAATTGTGGATATTCAGCGTAATCATCACATAATTTTCCTGCCGATTTTTCATCAGTTCTTTACGCACACGGCGGCAGAATCCCCGTTTATTCAAAAGTCCGGTAAGCGAATCCCTTCCCTGTCCTCCTGCATGCCGATGAGAAGAAAATGACTGTACCCGGTTCATTTCCTGCCCTGTTGCCGGGCGTGAATACATACACTTCATCACTACAGGAACCTGCACTCCGCTTTCGGTAATCAGTCGAAAAGGTGTAGTTCGTATCTGCACCATCCGATTTCCCTGTCGTATCCTGGCATGCACCTTCTCTTCCATATGACAAGCGCGGAAATTCTGGCAGGCATCACAGCCATTTCCACCCTTACGCTGACAAAAATCTCCATACCGGAATCCTTCCGGCGAAATCAGTATTTCCCTCTTTTCATCCGGATTAATGAGTCAGACAGTCTGCCATTTTCTTTTTTCCTTCCGCACCCATCGAACGGCTTCATCCAGTGAGAGTTCTTTATAATTCACAGGAAACTCCTTTCCTCTTTCGCACTCTGGTCCTGCCTGCAGCAGACTTACAGGCTTATGCCTGTCCCGCTGTCAGGAAAACCAGTGTGAGCAGAATAAGGGCATCGAACACCTGCAGCCCCTGTCTGTTAAGGACCCGGACAGACCGCCTGTTAAAAGCCCTCTCCGAAAGGCTCTCTTTCCTACACCCTGAAAATACCTATGATATTTATATGTACACCTATGATATTTATATGTACGTTTTTATATATACAAATAAATCCTTTATTCTTGTTTTTCCATATACAGTTTACAACTTATTTATCAATATGGCTATGTCGACAAATATTATTTATTACCGCTTTATTTTCAAGAGTATGCCAATGGTCGCCCTTGCGTAAAGGCAGAACACCTGCCGAATGCAGGTATTCAGACAATCAGGCTTCCGATCTGACTAAAGGAACCCTGAACATCGGCATGCTTTCCTTTATCCAAACATAGTGGATTCTACTTTCCACCATTCGCTGAAGCGAATGGTCCCCCTTTCTCTCCAGAAAGGAGCACTCTACTTTCACTCATCTCTAAAATTTCCTATGCCCTAACATATAGCCATCTACTCCCTGCCATAAATGGCCCTCCCCTCTCTCCAGAGGGGATAACGTTTTGCAATTTTCCTTTTCTAAGCTTTTGCATTTTCTCGTCAGTCGAGAAAGGAGCTTCGTTTCGTATCGCTTCCTTCTGAGTAATTTGTCAGATTCCCCTTGTGTATGCGAAATCCGGAAGGATGATTGTAAATTTAATAAGGCATTTTTTGTCATTCAGGTTTCTTGCCATTCTCGAAGGAGGTCTGATTGGCTTTACTGTCTGATGAGGGAAAATGCGGATTGTTCTTTTCTTAGAAAATCTCTGCATTCTACCTCAGCTCTCCTGTCTTAAATCTCTTTCGTAATCACTGCCGCATGGCGTCCGCATTTTCCGTGGCTTCTTCGGTAGGAGTAGAAGTTTTGGCTGGTCATGGTGTCTATGCCGGCGGTTTCTATATAGTTTTGGGTTATGCCGGCCTGCAGGGCGATCCAGGCGTTGGCTTTGGGGAGGTTGAAGAGGTATTTTCCTGGAGATGCCGGTGTGGCCAGTTGTTTTATTTCTTCCTGGGAGAAGAATGGGGTAAAGGCTTTGACTACGTCTTCTCCCACTTCGAAGGATTCAGGTCCTATACATGGGCCTATGCCCAGCCGGATATCCTCTGGGCGGCATCCATACCCTGCCTTCATTTTTTCTATCATTTTCCCCACAATGTTCCCGGCGCTGCCCCGCCATCCCCCATGGGCCAGCCCTATGACCCCCTGCACGGGATCGTTGAAAAGAAGGGGCGTACAATCCGCAAACAGCAGGGTAAGCGGAATTCCCGGCACATTCGTAATAAGTCCATCGGTGTCCGGTATGGCTCCCTCTGCGGAAAGTCCTCCCCGGCCGGCCATGGATTCATCTACTACGGCAATATGGGTACCATGTACCTGCACCGCGCCCACGGCCCGTTCCGGACGGTATCCCAGCGCTGTCATAACCCGAATACGGTTTTCCTTCACATGCGCTTCCTCATCTCCCAGAAAAAAACTCATGTTGAGGTTTTCATATATTCCCCTGCTGACCCCGCCGCGACGCGTGGTCACCACACCTCGCACATCCGGGCCAAAGATTGAAAATTCATACCAGGAAACCCCATTTTTTTCAGTTCGTATCATGCCTTATCTCCTTTCCAGAACAGCATATCTTCGGGTATTGGGGCATGAAATTCCATTTCCTTCCCTGTTTCCGGATGAACAAAGCGTATCATCTCCGCATGCAGTGCCTGCCTGTCAATCCGTGCATCTGCTGTTCCATATAAATCATCTCCCAGAAGGGGGTGATGGATATATGCCATATGTACTCTTATCTGATGAGTCCTTCCCGTGTGGAGATGGAGCCTCAGCAGAGCAAAATCATCCAGCTGCTTCATCACCTGGTAATCTGTCCGGGCCGGTTTGCCATCTTCCCGTACGGTCCATTCGATGATGCTGCCATCTTTTCTTCCAATAGGCGCATCCACCATACCTTCCTTCTCCGGAAATACTCCCGAGGCCAGGGCCACATATTCCCGGTAAATCCGATCATGGCTTTTGGACAGATCGTGCTGCACTTTGGAAGATTTTGCCACCAGCACCAGTCCTGTAGTATTTCGGTCCAGCCGGTAGATGGGATGCACTCCTGCCGCCTCGCCCTTTTCCTCCAGATAGCCGGCCACAGCGTTCACCAGCGTATCGTAGTGTTCCTTCGATGTAGGGTGGATAATCATATGCGGCCCCTTGTTTACCAGAAGAAGCCATTCATCTTCATATATTACGGAAATCGGGATATGGGCCGGCACAATGTCGTTTTCCTCTTCCCAGCTCGCCGTCACTTTATCTCCGGCATGCAGTCTGGTTTTGGCGTGATGGCACGGTTCTCCGTTGATGCATACGGTGCCCTGCCACTTGACCTTCTTCCAGAGGCGGGCTGAAACGCCCCGTCCGCGGATAAAATCGGACAGACGCTGCCCGTCATGGTCTTCCGGCACTATAAAGGTAAAATTCATTTTTTTCCTTCCATCTGTTTTCTCAATTTTCTTCTTACTTTATTTATACGCCGTTCAAAATCGCCGCTCCGTATAAATTCTGCCAGTACCAGCTGTTCATACACTGGCACCGCGCAGGAGTAGAAGCTGATACGCTGGCGATAGAGCCCCATGAGCTGATGCGGGATAATCATATAGGCAATACGGATGGATGGCGCGATGGTCCTGGCAAAACTGTTGATGTAAATGACATGGCCTTCCGGTGCCATATTGAATATAGTGTCTTCCACCTTGGTGGACAGCGTAAATTCTGAGTCATAGTCATCTTCTACGATAATGCCATTTCTCTTCACCGCCCAGCGGATATATTCCGCCCGTTTGGAAGCCGATGCGGTAATTCCGCTTGGGAAGCTGTGAAATGGTGTAACATGCAGGATGGTAGCCCGCGTCCGTTCCAGTTCTCTGGTCAGAATACCGTTTTCTCCCATAATCAGGCTGTCGCAGGATGCGCCATTGGCTTCATAGACCTTCCGTATCTTGTCATAAGACGGATCTTCCAGCGCATACCGGAGGTCGCGTCCCAGCATCTGTACAATGAGTGAATACAGATATTCTGCTCCGGCCCCAATAACAATCTGCTCTGGCTCCGCCTCGATACCTCTGACCTGTCGCAAATATACGGCAATCGCTTCCTGAAGCTCCGCCACTCCGCTGGCCGGCGAGCGGGACAGAATCTGTGTGCCATACCTGGTTATTACCCTGCGCATAGTGCCTGCATATTTGGCAAATGGGAAATCCAGCGCTTCCTTATCCACCTCCATACGGACAGGCTGATGAACCGGCCGCATTTCCATATGCACCGTATCCTCTTCATGGTAGCTGACAAAATACCCGCTCCGCTCCCTGGCTTCAATATACCCTTCTTCATCCAGAAGGGAATAGGCATGTTCCACCGTAATGACACTGACTCCGGTATTATCGGCCATAATCCGCTTGGATGGCAGTTTGTCTCCCAGTTTGTACACCCCGTCAATAATATCATCCCGAATCAATGCATAAAGCTGCATATACGCCGGACGGGTAGACTGGTCATTGAGTTTGTATTTCATCTGGTCATATCATCCTTTCTCATTCTGGTTATTTATATATGTTCAGTTATTATCTATAATA
>OLFS01002552.1_pt1 | contig 11074 bp, 7 predicted proteins | sample 1605491 | NCBI WGS metagenome assembly OLFS01 (sample SAMEA3888921, study PRJEB22519) | human gut metagenome | biome: human gut; feature: human-associated habitat; material: faeces | place: Denmark | collected 2011 | reverse complement strand
ACTAAGGCTATTCCGAAAGAAATGCTGCCGCTGGTAGATAAGCCATTAATTCAATATGTTGTTAACGAATGTATCGCCGCCGGGATTACAGAAATTGTTCTGGTGACGCACTCTTCTAAAAACTCCATCGAAAACCATTTCGATACCAGTTTTGAACTGGAAGCCATGCTGGAAAAACGTGTAAAACGCCAGCTGCTGGAAGAAGTGCAGTCTATTTGTCCGCCGCACGTGACTATTATGCAGGTGCGTCAGGGGCTGGCTAAAGGTCTGGGCCATGCTGTGCTGTGTGCGCATCCGGTTGTCGGCAATGAGCCGGTCGCGGTTATTTTACCGGACGTTATTCTTGACGAATATGAATCCGATCTGTCCCGCGATAACCTGGCGGAAATGATCGCTCGTTTTGATGAGACCGGAGCCAGCCAGATTATGGTTGAGCCGGTTGCTGACGTGACCGCGTACGGCGTTGTCGATTGCAAGGGCCAGTCCCTGCAGCCGGGTGAGAGCGTACCGATGGTCGGCGTTGTTGAGAAACCGAAAGCGGACGTAGCGCCGTCTAACCTGGCAGTTGTAGGTCGCTATGTGCTGAGCGCCGATATCTGGCCGCTGCTGGCAAAAACGCCTCCGGGAGCCGGTGACGAAATTCAGCTGACCGATGCCATCGATATGCTGATCGAAAAAGAGACCGTTGAAGCCTATCATATGAAAGGCAAAAGCCACGACTGCGGTAATAAGCTGGGCTATATGCAGGCCTTCGTTGAATATGGCGTGCGCCATAAGTCGCTGGGCGCTGAATTTAAATCCTGGCTGGAAAAAGCCATCGCGAAGTAATTGATCGCCACACAATGCAGGACCGGGAGCGAGATTCGTTTCCCGGTTTTTTTATGTCCGCAGGGCACAGGTCCGATTAGCGGATAAAAAAAATCCCGCCGAAGCGGGATTTTTTATGGCTTGCAGCCTTACAGCACGGCCAACGCAGCGGCGTAGTTCGGCTCGTCGGCCACTTCTGCGACCAGCTCGCTGTGCAGCACCTTGTTGTCACCATCCAGCACCACGATGGCGCGAGCGGTCAGACCGACCAGCGGACCGGAAGAGAAAGCAACACCGTAATCTTCCATGAAGGCCGCACCGCGCAGGGTGGAGAGAGTCACTACCTTGTCCAGACCTTCGGCGCCGCAGAAGCGGGACTGGGCGAACGGCAGATCGGCGGAGATGCACAGCACGACAGTGTTCTCCAGCGCGCTGGCCTGCTCGTTGAACTTGCGCACAGAGGTCGCGCAGGTCGGGGTATCGACGCTCGGGAAGATGTTCAGGATTTTGCGCTGACCGGCAAAGCTTGCCAGGGTCACGTCGGAGAGATCCTTGGCCACCAGGGAGAAGGGCTTGGCTTGCTCACCGGCGACCGGGAAGTGACCAGCGACGGAAACCGGGTTGCCTTGCAGAGTGACTGAGTTGCTCATGTGTTATGTCCTTTATTGGTGTAGTAAAAATCCGGGTGATCAGTATAGGGGCGGCGGGACCAGACAAACACCCGCGAAGACAAGGGATATAAAGGGGTTGACCTTGGACTTAACACCAAGGTTTAGACTCCTTCTCGGTAATCAGGGATCTCGCAGGGGCGGGATCCATCAAGAGGGACTCATCATGAGCAAATCCTGCTGCAATCATCAGCACGCCGCCCCCATCAAGGCCATCAGCAAGGCGGCCCCCGGCCAGAGTGAGCATCACCACGGTAGCCACTGCTGCGACAACACCACGCCCGTCAGTTGCTGTTCAACCCAGACGCCTCATGAGCACGCATCCCGTGACGGCAATGAATCCCCCGGGGATGAAGAGCCTCCCCGAGGAAGTTGCCACGATAAAGCGTGCTGCAGTGCACCCTTATCGCCGGCTCACGATCATGAACATGATCACGAGCACGATATGCCCCCTGCCGACCCGCTGGTTGCGCCTGTGCAAGGCAATAGCCGCCACAGCTGGCAGGTGTTGGGGATGGATTGCCCCAGCTGCGCCCGCAAGATCGAGACCGCCGTCAGCCGGGTGAACGGCGTGCAACAGGCGCGCGTGCTGTTTACCACCGAGAAGCTGGTAGTGGATCTGGCCCCCGGCCTCTCCCCCGATCCCGTTACCGCCGCCGTGCTGGCCGCCGGTTTCCAGCTCAAGGGTGCTCAGGCCAATACAGCCCACACAATCACAAAGGGAGCAACACGCCAAAGCCCGCTGCTGACCACCCTGGGCAAATATTGGCAGCCCCTGTCACTGGCCGGCCTGATGCTGGTCGCCGCCCTGTTGCCGAGCGAGTTCGGTCAGCCGCTATTTACTCTGGCGACCCTCTGGGGGCTGTGGCCTATCTCCCGCAAGGCGTGGGCGCTGACCAAGAGCGGCTCCCCCTTCGCCATCGAGACCCTGATGACGGTTGCCGCCGTGGGGGCCCTGTTCCTCGGCGAAACCGCCGAAGCGGCCATGGTGCTGCTGCTCTTTATGCTGGGTGAGCATCTGGAGGCCTACGCCGCCGGGCGCGCCCGGGCCGGAGTGACCGCCCTGATGGCGCTGGTGCCCGACAAGGCGCTGCGGATCCGTACCACTGCCGAGGGCGAGGTGAGGGAAGAGGTAGCTGCCGATGAGCTGCGTCCCGGCGATATTATCGAAATCGCCCCGGGTGCCCGCCTACCTGCCGATGCCCGTCTACTCGATGAGCTCGGTGCGTTTGACGAGAGCGCCCTGACCGGTGAATCCATTCCGGTGGAACGCCGTCAGGGTGACAAGGTGCCGGCCGGCAGTCTGGCTGCCGATCGAGTGCTGAGCCTTGAAGTCGTCTCCGAGCCTGGCAACAACGCCATCGACCGCATTCTGCACCTCATCGAGGAGGCCGAAAGCCAGCGCGCCCCCATCGAGCGCTTTATCGACCGCTTCAGCCGCTGGTATACCCCGGCCATGATGCTGGTCGCCCTGCTGGTGGTGCTGGTGCCGCCCCTTGCCTTCGGCCAGAGCTGGGACGAGTGGATCTATCGCGGGCTGGCGCTGCTGCTCATCGGCTGCCCCTGCGCGCTGGTCATCTCCACCCCGGCAGCGGTTACCTCGGCGCTGGCCGCCGCCACCCGTCAGGGAGCGCTAATCAAGGGCGGGGCCGCGCTGGAGCGACTGGCCCATATCGACACAGTGGCGTTTGACAAGACCGGCACCCTGACCCTGGGCAAGCCGCAGCTGACCGAGCTGGTGAGCCTCAATGGCCAACCGGAGGCCGAGTTGCTGGCGCTGGCGGCTGCCATCGAGCAGGGCTCCCACCACCCGCTGGCCCGCGCCGTGGTCGCCAACGCGACCGAACAGGGGCTGACGCTGGCGGAGGCCCGCGACCTGCGCGCACTGCCGGGCATGGGGGTTGAGGGACGCATCAACGGTGAACTGTGGCAACTGCTGGCACCGAGCCGGGTGGCGACCCTGAATGTGGAACAGCAAACCCGGATTGGTTCGCTGGAGCAGCAGGGCAAGACCGTTGTGGTGCTCTGCCAGAGCAGCGATGCTCAGGCGTTGCCGGTTGCCCTGCTGGCGCTGCGGGATCAGATCCGGCCCGAGGCCGCCGCCGCGCTGCAAGAACTCAACCGACTCGGGCTCAACAGCATCATGTTAACCGGGGATAACCCCCGTGCCGCTGAGGCGATCGCCACCGAGCTGGGCATGGGCTGGCGTGCCGGTCTGCTGCCGGAGAACAAGGTAGAAGAGATCGCCAAGCTCGCCAGCACCCGGAAGGTTGCCATGATCGGCGATGGTATCAACGATGCCCCCGCCATGAAGCGGGCCAGTATCGGCATCGCCATGGGGGGCGGCACCGATGTGGCGCTGGAGACCGCCGATGCGGCGCTGACCCACAACCAGCTCGGCGGTATTGCCGCGATGATCCGGCTGTCGCGGGCGGCACTGGCCAATATTCACCAGAATATCGCGCTGGCGCTGGGACTGAAGGCCATCTTCCTGGTCACCAGCCTGCTCGGCATCACCGGCCTGTGGATTGCGGTGCTGGCCGATACCGGCGCCACCGCGCTGGTGACCGCCAACGCCTTGCGGCTGCTGCGCAAGCGTTAAGCCAGCCAATGGCATCCCAGCCAAAAGCCGTCCCCCAACCGGGACGGCTTTTCTTTTTCCTCTCATTGCGCCCCGAAAAGAAAAAGCGCGCCTGCCGGTCGGCAGTCGCGCTTTGCTTACTCTCTCGGAGTTATCCCACCCTTGGCAAGGTGGAATTCAACCCGGGGGCGCCGAGCCATCCCCCGGACTCAATGGCTTGCTTACTTGACGCTGCACTCCTGAATGACGGCTGTGCCCGCCTTGACGCCAGCCGGGTCAACCTTCACCAGCACACTCCACAGCCCCTGCGGCAGGGTGATGCTGTTATTGGCACTGCCACCCTTGGAGAAGGCGAACGAATAGCCGGTTTCAGCGTTCACCGCGCCACCACCGTTGAGCAGGTACTCCTTGCTCCAGTCCTCGTTGGCCACCTTGAACTCGGTGCTGCCGGCGTAGTTGAACGCCGCCTGATAGATGGCGAGATCGCCGTCCATCCCCTTGTAGCTCAGCTGGTACTGAGGTTGGGCTCCCCAGCCGGAGAGCTCACCCTTGACGAACAGGTTGTAGCCGAGCGGATTGCCCGCCACCGTGTCCAGTACCTTGCAGCTCTGCACAGGCTCGGTGAAGCTGACGCTCAGGGTCGGTTTGTCCTTGTTCATGGCGGTAAAGACAAACTTGTAGCTGCCTGCCTTGGCCAGATCGACACCGATATTGCCGGTTTCTCCCCCCTTGCAAAGGGTCAGCGGAGTGCCGACCACCAGCTTGTCACCAGCGTTGCAGCTGCCGTAGTTGACCGGCCCCCAACTGGCGTCAGCGATCTTGACGTTGGTGGTACCCAGCTTGTCGGTGCTTACCTCGGTAGTGAACTCGTACATAAAGTTGCCACTGAAGGTCATCTGGTTGGTGTTGCCCCACTCATCGAGGAACCCCTTAAGATAAACATCGGTGTTGCCAAACGGTGGCAGGGTGCTCAGGTCGGTCTTCTTGCTGACCGGCAGGCCCGCGCCCTGGGCGCCATTCTGCGGCTTGACGAACACGGCGGCAGACCAGGCCCCCAGCGTCAGCTGGCCATTATCATAGGCGGCGCCGCTGGCGATGCTGTCGACTGCGCGATGCTTGCTGCCAAGCACCATACCGCTCAGATCGATGGGCTGATCGTTGCCGTCACGGAAGTCGCCGATGCTCTGGCTCTGGTTGCTGGCGTTGATCATCACCACCAGACCGTCGATGGCCGGATCCAGATCCGCCCCGGCACTGACGCCATCATCCACCGTCATGACGATAAGGCCGGGCACCTGATCCGGGCCAGTATTGCGGAAGTCGACCCGCTTGATCACCTCGGCGCCGCTGCCCAGACGCAGCAGGCGGGAGGAGTTGCGCAGCTCCGCCAGCTCCTGATAAAAGCTCACCATCTGCGCCATCTCGGCCGAGCCCGGCTTGGCATGCTTGCCGAGCACCTGCTCAATCAGCGGATAGTTGTCGCCATCCTTGTCCTTGCGCGGCAACCCCTTGTCGAAGTTGTTGTCGCCCAGGGTGTAGTCGACCTTGTTGTACCAGTCGCCCGAGTCATAGCTGTCCCGCTCCATGGATTTGGAACGCAGCAGCTCGACACCGGCGTGGGTGAAGGGAATGCCCTGACCCAGCATGGCAGTCGCCAGCGAGACCCCCTGCATCCTCACCAGATCGGCTCCGGCAGGCGCCTTGTAGATCAGGTTGTCGAACAGGGTCTGGTTGTCGTGCTTGTCGACATAGTTCTGCACTTCCACCGGATCCTGGGCATAACCGGCGCTCTGACCGTTGTAGTCGATCTCGGCGCCTTTCTTTGGCATGCCATCCTTGTCGGTCAGCACGAACTCCTTGAGGTTGCCCGCCATGCCGAGCCGCACCAGATCGGACTGGTGCAAGGCCGTAGCCAGATCCACCTTGCTCATTTCGTTAGGATCGACGAAAGCACCGTTGCCAAAGCCCTGGGTCTTGCGAATGGTATCGCCGCCGTCGAACGGACTGCCGCCGCGCACCGCATCGCGCAAGCGGTCGGAGAAGGAGCCGATACCGGTACCGCCCAGATGCTTCTGGGTCGCCTGCACGAAGCGCTTGTCATCCTGCACTTCGCCGAAGTTCCACCCCTCGCCGTAGAAGTACATCTCGGGATTGACCTTCTTCACCGCGGCCAGCGCCTGCACCATCTGATCTTTCGGATGGTGGCCCATCAGGTCGAAGCGGAAGGCGTCGATCTTGTAGTCGCGCGCCCAGGTGACCAAGGAGTCATCCATCAGCTTGGCGAACATGGCGTGTTCCGGCGCCGTGTTGGAGCAGCAGGTGGAGTTCTCCACCGAGCCGGTCTCCGGATTGAGGCGCTGATAGTACCAGGGCACTATCTTGTCGAGCACCGACTTGGGGCCGAGCCCGGATTCGTTGGTATGGTTGTAGACCACATCCATCACCACGTTCATGCCGATGTTCTGCTTGATGGCCTTGACCATCTCGCGGAACTCCAGAATACGTTTGGTGCCCTCGGCGTTGGTGGCGTAGGAGCCTTCCGGCGTGGTGTAGTGGTAGGGATCATAACCCCAGTTGAAGGAGTCGACGCCGCGCAGATAGCCGGAGAGCTCCTGCACCTGCGGATTATCCTTGCTGTCGCCCCCTTGCAGGTCGGCCAGCACATCTCCCACGGTCTGACCACCACCGCAATAGCCGCCAAATTTGGATGTTTTCACATCCGGATTGACCTGACAGAGCTTGCTGAAGTCATCGCCGAGATTGGCCACCTTGGCCGGATCCTCGTTGACGGTGGCGATATCGAACACCGGCAGCAGGTGCAGGTGACTGACGCCGCTTTTTGCCAGCGCTTTCAGATGGTTGACCGGTACAGAGTCGGGCTGGGTCAGGCCGACAAACTTGCCGCGCTTCTCTTCATCGGTGGAGGCATCGTTACCGGTCAGGTCGCGAACATGGGCCTCATAGATGGTGATGTCGGCAGGGTTCTGCTGGCTGTGGGGCGCCTTGAGGCTGTCCCACCCTTCCGGTTTCAGGGCCGGATCGTCGAGATCCACTACCTGACTGAACTCGGAGTTCATCGCAAGGCTCAGGGAGTAGGGATCGGTCACCTCGTAGCGCTCAACCTTGCGGCTCAGCGGATGGTAAACCTCCATGTCGTAGCGGTAGAACTGGCCGATCAGCTCGCTGCCCCCTTCGTAACTCCAGCTGCCGCTGGCGCTGTCGAAAGTCATGGCCACCTCGCCACTCTTCTGGTGGCTGGCGTTGTAGAGGGCCAGCTTGACCGACTTGGCTGTCGGCGCCCAGAGACGGAAGGTCACCCGGTTACCCTCCACCACGGCGCCATAGCTCAGCTTGGTCGCCTCGGGAGCATAAAGCGCATCGAGGGCGCCGGCGCTCTGCACCAGGGTGGCTCCTTGCAGGATACCGTTGGCATCGGTGCCGATAGCCACCAGTTCCCCCTTGAGCAGGGGCTTGAGATCTTTACCGGCCGGCAGGGCAAAGGCGGCGGCATCCTTGAGATGCGGATACTTGGCCTGCTGCTCGGCAGTCAGGCCGGTCGCGGTCAAGCTGATATAGGGGAAATCGAACACCCCATCGGTATTGGCCTTGATGGTGCCCGAGTCGGTGTAATAGAGGCGAACGTGGGGCTTGTCCTTGCCCCCTTGCCAAATCAGGGTATTGCCATCGATCAAATGAGCGCTGGCCCCCGCCACGCCAAAGGCGGCGGTAAAGGCTTCGGCACGGCTGCCAAACAGATCTTTCTTGCCCGCGACGATAGCCACGGTGCGATCCGGATGCTCACTGAAGCTCACCTTCATATCGCTGCCGGTCAGGTTGGCCAGATCGCCGTTGCGAGCGATAAAGTTGATGCACCCTTCCACATTTTTGAGCGGAACAACCCAGGCCGGACCAAAGCTGTCGGCAGTGGCAGGAGTCTTGCTCTTGTCATCCCAACCGGTATTCAGGCCGCTATCAGCGGTAGCGTTACAGGCATCGTTGTTCCAAAGGTGCAGGCTGTGGCTGTCAAATGGTACCTTGGCCCCCTTGGCTGCCGACTGGGTATCAACCAGCGCAATGACCACCTGATTTTCGCCGGCAACCAGCAACTCTTTCGGGGGATCCATCTTGGGCAGACGGGCGACAGGCCCATCGGTGACTTCAGGTGTAGGCGGTGTAGGGGGGACGGGGTTCACACCGGAGGCATCAGAGCTGTTGTCATTACAGCCAGACAAAAGCGCGAGCAGTGAGGCTGTTACCAGCGCCACTTTGGTCTTTTTCATATCCATATTTTTATAATTCCCGCTGTAGTTAGTCTCGATAGTCGAGCACCCGGTCATTGCCAGGCGGTGCCATATTAATCAGCGGCAATCGATTCAAATGTGAGCGGAAAGGCAAAAAAGCCATACAGTTTCAACAAGATAACGTTTTCAGACTGAAACTTCGATCCGGCTCACAGACCTCGCAGCCATTTGGCCTCATATCTGGAAAACGGCAGTCACGGGGTCAGAAAAGCAATGTCTGATCAAGTGGATAGACAAGGAGTAAACATGAAACGGATTGAAGAGCAGGCAAGACGACTCGATCAGGAGTATCAGGCGATCGGGCAGCTATTCGACCAGTTTTGCCAGCAGGCTGGCACCCTGGCCGAGCAGTATCACTTCTTCAACTGGCCCGATTATGAAGACTCGCCCCCGCTGAGCCGCGCCTTCACCCTGCTGGGGGAACCCCGCGAACTGCGGCTGCGCTGTCAGCCCGGTGAGCGCTCCGCCCTCAATGGCCTGATCCAGGTAGTCTCGGAGGATGGCACCATAGATGCCAGCCTCGGATTTCGCGCCGATGGCCAGCTGCTGCTGGAGTCCGGCAATCTGCTGGACAACCCGCCCGGACTGCTGCTCAAGTTGCTGCTCGGTGCTGTGTGGCAACACAAGCCCCAGGATGAAATCACCGGGCAGCCGCACTGAATCAGACGGGTGTAAAACACTTGTGCATACTACGTTCTCAGATAGGCAGATTCATCCAGCCCTGTTACCAAACTAAGATAGTCACGTCATGAGGTATTGCCGCTTGCGTGAGCAAATACATAGCTAAAAGCAACAAAGAAAGGCCGGATGGAATCCCATTCGGCCTCTTCTGAGCAAAACGTTATGTTGATCAGGCTTCAATAAGCGCTCACTCCATCGGGATTCCCCGAGATCGGGAGGTCAACAGATCTGTACGTCACTGATGCGGTTCATCACAGCGCCTCGTCGTCACTCTCGCCGGTGCGGATGCGCACCGCTTGCAGCAAGTCGTAGACAAAAATCTTGCCGTCGCCGATCTTGCCGGTATAGGCCGCCTTGCAGATCGCCTCGATCACCCCTTCCACGTTATCATCGGCGGTAGCAATCTCCAGCTTCACCTTGGGCAGGAAGTCGACCTGATACTCGGCTCCCCGGTATAATTCGGTGTGTCCCTTCTGGCGGCCAAATCCCTTGACCTCGGACACGGTCAGCCCTTCCACCCCCAGGTTGGCAATAGCCTCGCGGACATCGTCCAACTTGAACGGTTTGATAATCGCACTAATCAGCTTCATCTGGTTGCTCCCAATCCATGGTGTGTCATGAATCGGGTTTCAATTCTTATGCCAAGTATTTTTATTGTTATATTTCATGTAGATAGAGTTTAAAACCGGCGCCATTCGTCAGGCACATCCCCATAACCGGCCAGCACGCCCCATAATGAGGCACCATGCTGCAGCGGTCAGCGAGTATGCACCAAACAAGAGCAAAACAGCATGTTAGTTATCTCCAACAGCGTCACGATTCCCTGGCATGAGCTGCAATTTCAGACCATGCGGGCACAGGGCAACGGTGGACAGCACGTCAACAAGACCGACTCCGCCGTCTGGTTGCGCTTCGATTACCGCAACTCTCCCAGCCTGACGCCCCTCTACAAGGAGGGTCTCGACAAGCTGAGCGACAGCCGGGTACACGACGGCTTTATCATGATCCGGGTCGAGAGCCATCGCAGCCAGGACATGAACCGCAAGGAGGCGATGAGCCGTCTGGTGGAGTTGCTGAAAAAAGCAGCCTGGCGCCCCAAGGCTCGCCATGCCACCAAGCCGACCCGCAGCTCCCAGCGCAAACGGGTCGATGCCAAAAAGCGCAAGGGGGATATCAAGTCCGCCCGCGGCAAACCGGTTCTGGACTGAGCCCCCCAGCCCCCAAAGGATGTCAGCCGATGAGATACAGTTTTTGCGACAGCGCCCGCGGCCCGCTGCTGGTCGCCATCGATCAGGATGGCCTGCGCCACGTGGAGTTCATGCACGGGGAGCGCCCCGTCATGCCGCAGGCTAACTGGCAACGGGATGACAAGGCGCTAGCGCCCTATCTTGCCCAGTTCAACGCCTATTTCGCTGGAAAATTGCAGCAGTTCGATCTGCCCATGGCAGCGAAGGGCACCCCGTTCCAGCAAACGGTGTGGAACGCTTTGTGTGATATCCCCTATGGCGAGACCGTGAGCTATCTCGAGATTGCCCAAGCGATAGGGAATCCCAAGGCGGTGCGGGCTGTGGGTGCTGCCAACGGCCGCAATCCGCTGAGCATCATAGTGCCCTGCCATAGAGTGATCGGACGTAGCGGCGAGCTGACCGGCTACGCAGGCGGCATTCCCATCAAGCGCTGGTTGCTGGAACTGGAACAGACTGGCACAACATTCGAGCTGGCCCCATGAGATGATGAGCGCCCCCGGAGAGGAACGGGACAATATCGTGGCCAAAATGAAAAGGCTTTCAGCCAGTAGCCACGCTTTGCTGACAAGATGAACAGAAAATGAAGAATCGCCTCAGAACTACTTCAGATTGAGCTTGGCATGATGGCTCCATACTTGAATGGCACGGCTCATTCGCTGATTCAAGTAGCACCCATGTGACGCTTCCAATCTGTCTTTTTCCCCGCGCCTCCTCTGAGGCGCTTTTTTTGTGCCAACTGTCCCGTCCTGAATATGGTTTACACCTTTCCCCCCAATAAATGGAGAACCC
>OLFS01002549.1_pt1 | contig 11080 bp, 10 predicted proteins | sample 1605491 | NCBI WGS metagenome assembly OLFS01 (sample SAMEA3888921, study PRJEB22519) | human gut metagenome | biome: human gut; feature: human-associated habitat; material: faeces | place: Denmark | collected 2011 | reverse complement strand
TCGCAACTGGATTATTGATAACCCTATGACAGCAACAACTATTGGTTTAGGCGGTATTGTACTTGGAGGCTTAATTGCCTTAGGTTTTTCTCGCCTGAAGAAAAAGACCACCCCAGAAGGTGCTGGTATTATTATCAATAACTACGGCACAATGATCCATAATGGTGCCGGTGCGTTAAATATCGGCGAAGATGTCTTTAAAAATGCACTAGAACAAACAGAAGATAAAACAAAACTTGCACAAAATGCTCAGAAATTTGCTCAAATGGCAAAATCTCCAACGGGTGCCGCAGGCTCAATTACATTTGGTAATCCTACTGCTGAAAATGCCCTAGAAATTCCAGCAAATGTTGTATCTCATATTCCTCTAGTGAATGAGCAAGAAGCATCGGAAGATAAAACAACAACATTTGAAAACATTACGCTACAAATTCGTTCATTGGATCGTGATAAATATACTGGCTGGTTAGGGTATATAGAAGGTGCGTTTACTCAACGCTTGCCGATTGAAATTCCACTAACAGTAGATTTGAGTATATTGGCAAAACAGGAAGCGGTAAAAGCAACCGTTACTTTGGTTTATCGTGAAAAAGGCGATAAAATTGAACGTAAAAAAATTATCCTTGATACGTTACATACAAAATAAAAAACGGGCGAACCATTTAAGTTCGCCCGTCATTCATTTATGACACTAATCAAGCCACAAGTGCGGTTTCTTTTAAGCGATTTTTTAATTTCGCATATTCAGTGACCACATAGCGTTCAGCCCAGGCTTGGTCTTCGATTTTATCAATACGAACCGCGCTATATTTGTATTCCGGCGTTCTAGAACCCGGGTTCAAATGTTCAGCGGTTAATTCGTTACATTTACCGATCCACCATTGATAGGTCATATAACAAGCGCCTTTGTTTGTACGCGTACTCACATCTGCGCGAGAAATAACTTTACCACGTGATGAGGCAATCCAAACCAAATCGTTGTTTTTAATGCCTAATTCTTTGGCATCTTGATCGTTCATTTGTACGAATCCCGGCTCATCCGCAAGTGCAGCAAGAGCTCGGCAGTTACCGGTCATTGAACGGCAGGAATAGTGACCCACTTCACGTACTGTGGAAAGTATCAATGGGAATTCTTCAGAGAGATCTTCCATTGGTGGTTCCCAGTCGCAAGCAAAGAACTCAGCTTTGCCATTCGGACGGTCGAAGATTTGGCCTTTATACAAGTATGTTGTACCTTGATCTTCAGGGCCTTCGTCAGTACATGGCCATTGGATATAGCCCATGCCTTCCATTTTTTCGTAGGTTGCCCCTTTGTAAATTGGGCAAAGTGAACGAAGTTCATCCCAAATTTCTTTGGTATTGTTATAGTGCATTGAGTAACCCATTGCTGTAGCTAGTTCACTAATGATCACCCAGTCATCCTTGACGTCGCCAGTTGGTTCAACGGCTTTATAGAAACGTTGGAAACCACGGTCAGCAGCACTATATACACCTTCATGTTCAGCACAAGAAGTCGCAGGTAATAAAATATCTGCTTCTGCGGCTGTTTGAGTCATGAAGATATCTTGAACGATGAGAAGTTCAACTTTCTCGAAGGCTTTTTTAACCGCATTAATATCAGGCTCAGTTTGTAATGTATCTTCACCCATGATATAGAATGCTTTAATTTTATCTTCCATGATCGCTTCAGGTACTTCACTCAACGGTACACCTGGTTTGCTTGGAATAGACGGTACGCCCCAAGCTTTCGCAAATTTTGCATTAATTTCCGGGTCAGCAAAACTTTGATAGCCCGGTAATGTGTTGAATAACGCACCCATATCGCACGCACCCTGTACGTTGTTTTGACCGCGCACTGGGTTTACACCAACATTTGGTTTACCTAAGTTACCGGTAAGCATTGCCAAGCTTGCTAATGCACGTACGGTTTCTACACCTTGACGGAATTGGCAAACGCCCATACCCCATAAGATAGTAGCAGTTTCCGCTTTCGCATAAGTGCGGGCAATTTCACGCAACATCTCAGGTTCAATACCTGTGATGTGTTGAGTGGATTCCGGTGTATAAGCTTTCACGGTTTCATAGAACGCATCGAAGTTTTCGGTGTGTTCATCAATAAATTTTTGGTCTTGTAATCCTTCTTCTAAAATCACATTCATCATCGCATTCAAGAATGCGACGTTAGACCCGTTAGCAAGCGGTGCATAAATATCCGCAATACGGGCTGTTTCTATTTTACGAGGGTCACAAACAATCACTTTCGCCCCTTTTGCTTTGGCGTGATTAATTCGACGCGCCACAATAGGGTGTGAAGTGGAGGCATTATAGCCAAAAATGAATACGCATTTAGTATCTTCAATCTCAACAATTGAGTTGGACATTGCGCCGTTACCGACCGATTTGAGCAGACCTGTTACAGAAGGGCCGTGTCACACGCGCGCACAACAGTCAATGTTGTTATTTCCTAATACTGCACGGGCGAATTTTTGCATAACGAAGTTCACTTCGTTACCTGGTCCACGGGAAGAGCCCGTTACCATAATAGATTCGTTACCGTACTTTTCTTTGATTTCACTGAGACGTTTTGCTGTGTAAGAAATCGCTTCTTCCCAGCTCACTGGTGTGAATGGTTCGCCACGTTTGTAGCGGATCATCGGTTGAGTTAGGCGAGGAGTCAGGATTTTTGTGTCATGCACAAAATCCCAGCCATAATATCCTTTTAGGCATAACTCCCCTTCGTTTGTCTTGCCGTTTGCACCTTCAGCTCCCACAATTTTGTTGTTTTCCACCAAAAGATGGATTTTACAACCTGAGGCACAATACGGACATACGGTAATTACTTTTTTAATAGCCATAGTAACGTCCTTATTTTAGATACAACACGAGGTTAGAGATAGAATTAGAATAATTAATTCTGGGTATATATTACACCCAAAATCAGCTTATAGTCTTACAAAAAACATGGATTTATTGATATAAAACAGGTTTTCGTAATATTTTTAAACTATGTTTAGAAAATCCCCCCCACTTTTTCTACAAAACAGGAATCTCTTCAAGCGATCTTCCCTCTTTTAAAAAATCATACATAAATTGCACAGACTCTTTTACGCTTTCTGTCATTGGAAAACCAAAGGAAACCAGATCGGGTTGGAGCCCAACAAAAACAATTTGCTTAATATCCTGTTCCAGTTGTTCGATGAGGTAATTGAGCGGCATATTATGCGTACTCATGAAAAACATTTCCGCAATGCTTTCTTTCTCAATGATTCGGATTTTGCCTGGTGCTAATTCCATATCAGCCGCATCAAAAATTAAAAGCAAATCAGGTTTCATGTCTCGCACAATATGTGCAACATTTTCCGGTGCTGATCCGCCGTCAAGTGCGGTCCAATTTGGCAATGGATTTTCACTCAATAGCTGATAGAGATAAGGGCCTGCACCGTCATCCCCCATCATGCTGTTGCCAACGGTTAAGATCACATTATTCGTCACGACGTTTCACCATAATATACATCACAGGTTCACGCTGAATCGATGCTAATGTATCCATCAGAATTTCGACCCACTCTTGATGTTCTGGGGTGAAATTGGCTTTATTTTCATCCATTGCTTTCGCCAATAAATTGACATGGCTGGAATCAATCACAATTTCACCAAATCGCATTAAGCCAGCAAATTTACGTTTAGCATCCCCTTCTGGAAAGCTATCTACAAAACGTTGATAAGCATCGTAGTCACAAACCAGTAATTTTTTAAAACAATCAATTACGCCAACATGGTGACCAATCGCCAAAGAGTAATACATCACCTGTTTTGCTTGCTCTGGCACTTGTTCATCGTTTTCGACGAAACGTTCGTTTAATAAATAGAAAAAGACTTTCGTTGTCATAACATTCCCATTTTTATAGGGGCAATCACTTGCCCCATTATTAATTATCCCGAAAACGGCAGACTAATCGCATGCAAACGATTGACGATTTCGCTTAAACGAGGATCGGCTTCTCGTTCTAGGTATTCACCTAAACGTACACCAAATGGCACCTTGTCATTTTCTGCCATCATTGCCATAAATTGGTTAGCGATGTTACCGCCTTGACGATAACCGGCAAGACGACGTGCTTCACGTTCAAGGCTAATACGCAAATCCAACGGAATAGTTGGGAAACGTAATTTAGCTTCTGCGTTAGGATCGGCTTTTTCTTGTTTGCCTTTAAGTTTTTGATCAAGTAAACCAAGCGCGACAGCAAAACCATAAATGGTGGCGGCAGGTGTTGGTGGACAGCCAGGGATATAGACATCAACCGGTACGATTTGGTCAGAACCACCCCATACACAATAGAGATCGTGGAAAATACCACCGCCGCAACCGCAAGCCCCGTAAGCGATACAAATTTTTGGATCTGGCGCGGCTTGATAAGCACGCATGGCTGGCGTACGCATCGCACGGGTAACCGCACCAGTGAACAAGAGAATGTCCGCATGGCGAGGTGACGCTACCACTTTAATACCAAAACGTTCCGCATCAAATGTTGGCGTAATAGTACTGAAAATCTCGATTTCACACCCATTACAACCGCCACAGTCCACACGGTAAACGTAAGCTGAACGTTGAATATCTTTCAGCAACGTTTGTTTCATTTTGGCAATATTTTCATCAATACTAAACGGTGTTGATATACCATTAACCGGCATTGGAATTTGAGTGTTCATCGTCTTTCGCCTCCTGCTAAAACGTTAGGTAAATCAACCGCACTTTCCTCACGTTGTTCGATTGCTTTTTTGAAATTCAAGCGAACTGGCTCCTTAAAGTCGATCAATTTCATCCGCATATTGGATTCCATATTTGCGGTTTTTTCTAAACTATGTTGACGTTTGCAAACCGGACAGGTATGTAATTCCGCCAATTTTCGTTTCACTAACTCTGGGTTATCCAAAGTTTGTTTGAATAAATCAATGGTGTAATTCAATTCTTTATAAGAAATAAACGGTTTACCACATTCCTGACAAGTTACTGTTGCAAAGGTTGTTTCTTGGAAAAGATCCTGTTTATTCGTCACTGATAATTCAAAATCTTGCGATAATCGAATCGCCTTAGTTGGACAAACCTCCTCGCAACGACCACAGAAAATACAACGACCAAGAAATAATGACCATGTACGGTCGCCTGTAACCGGATCCGTTCTCATGGTCAACGCATTGGCTGGACAGGCAATGGTACAAGCCGCGCAGACAATACATTGATCAGAATTAAGTTCTGGTTTTCCTCTAAAATCATCATCGACTTCATAAGGTTTGAACGGATATTTGGTGGTGACATCACCTGCTTTAAATACCGTTTTTAGTAATTTAAACATATTCCGCCTCCCCTATTTCAATGGTGAATTTTTACGTTCGATACCGTAGCGTTCAATCTCTTTATAATCTACGGTTTTCGCTTTGCGTTTACGCACATCCACCACGGTGACACGGTCGGTACAAGAATAGCAAGGGTCAAGACTACCAATAATAAGTGGCGCATCAGACACTGTATTGCCACGCAACATATAGCGTAAAGTTGGCCAGTTAGCATAAGTGGCAGCACGACAACGCCAACGGAAAAGTTTTTGGTTGTCGCCTAGCATTGACCAGTGAATATCTTCGCCACGTGGTGCCTCAGTAATCCCTAAAGCAAAACGTCCAGGCGTATAATTGAAACCTTCTTTTAAGATTTCGCCACTTGGCAAATTATCCACCATGTAATCGATGATATTCATGGATTCAAACACTTCATTAATCCGCACTTTCACACGAGATAACACATCACCATTGGCTTCAGTGAAGAGATTGAAAGGGATATCGCCATAACCAGAGAATGGATGTACTTTACGCACATCACGCGCAAAGCCAGAACCACGAATCATTGGACCAACCGGGCTAAAGTCACGAGCGATATCTTTTGCCAAGACACCGACACCTACCGTACGTTGTTCCATATTCGGTGTATTTAATAAAATATCGGTTAAGGTTTTGAGTTCTTCACGCATTTCGCCGATAAGTTTGATACATTGCTCACGTTGATGTTTCAACATATCACGACGCACACCACCGATAAGGTTAATACCATAGGTTTTACGTGCACCGGTTAGCACTTCTGCCAAGGTCATAGATTTCTCACGAACGCGGAAGAATTGCATAAAGCCAGTATCAAAGCCGGTAAAGTGACTAGATAGACCTAAGTTTAATAAGTGACTGTGTAAACGTTCTACTTCTAATAAAATCGCACGGATCCATTCAGCTCGTTTTGGAATTTTAATCCCTAAAGCGCTTTCCACAGAATTGGCGTAGGCCACACTATGTGTGAAACCACAAATCCCACATACACGGTCAGCCAGGAAGTTAACTTGGTCGTAATCCATACGGGTTTCCGCCAATTTTTCCATACCACGGTGCACATAGAACAAACGATAGTCCGCATCAATAATATCTTCCCCATCCACGAACAAACGGAAGTGTCCAGGTTCATCGGAAGTGATATGTAACGGGCCAAGTGGAACGATACGTGCTTCGCCTTTTTCGTTAATAAATTCGTATGTTTCTGTCGCGGTTGTAGGATCGGGACGTAAACGGTAATCCATTGAGTCTTTACGTAATGGATAAAGATCATCCGGCCAATCATCTGGCAACACTAAGCGGCGTTGGTCTGGTAAACCGACGGCTTTCAAACCATACATATCGAATAATTCACGTTCGCCCCAAACAGCCGCTTTGACTTTTGGTGTCACAGACGGAAATTCTAAGCTCACAGGATCAACTAAGGCTTTAATAGTGATAAAAGTTTTCACTTCCCCTTCCATGGAAAGCACGTAGTACACTGCATAGTTGCCATGAATTGAACGCTCATCATTCCCGAATACCAACGGTAACCAACCTTCATGTTGATAATAAAGGTATTCAACCACATCAGGTAACATATTGGTTTTAATGGTAAGTGTAACCTGATTTGGTGTTGACCACTCCTCATCCAAAATGGTATTTGGAAATTTTGCATTGACTGCTTCAATGTAATTTTTGCCAATCATTTTGGCTGGATCGACTGATGTATTTTTAGTTAATTCCATATATTTATCCCTCCTGTCGATCATTGCGCTAAACTTTGCCAAGGTAAAACTAACATTTCACCAAAGGACACTTGTTCAGATCCGAGTACAATTCCGACCGCACTTTTTAATAACTGCAAAATTGGTTCGGCAATATGAATACCCATAATAAACATGAATAACAATAAAATTGCCATCGCCACGAGTGAAATTTTGTTCACATCCCCCACTTCAACATTATCCGGTTTTTTGCCTAATACGGTTTTTAATACCATTAAAGACAATCCAGCTAACACGATAGTAAGTAAAATTAAACAGAACACCATTAACCAAGTTTTACCTGCGTAAATACCGGCAACAGCAATACTGAATTCACTGACGAACACGTTAAACGGTGGAATACCACCTAGTGCTAATGCACCACCGGCAAATAACACCGCCGTCATTGGTGCTACACGCCATAAACCACGTACTTGGTTCATATCACGGGTTTTATATTTTAATAATATGTTACCTGAAGCACAGAATAACAAGGTTTTCGCTAAACTATGGTTGATGGTATGTAATAAACCCGCAAATACACCGATTGGGCCACCTAAACCAAAGGCAAAGCTAATTAACCCCATGTTTTCAATACTGGAATATGCCAATAAACGTTTGATGTCGAATTGGACGATAATAAACAACGCCGCCACTAATACAGAGAGTAAACCAAATACCAACAATAAGGTTTGCGGGTATGTAGAACCGACTGCTTTAGAAACTAAGATGTAATAACGCAATACCACCAACATGGCACAATTCAATAATACAGCTGATAGAATCGCACTCACTGGACTTGGTGCCTCACTGTGTGCATCAGACAACCAAGTATGCATTGGAAATAGACCGCATTTAGTACCAAACCCAACCAAAATAAAGGCGAAAGCAAGATACATGAGCATTGGATTCAAACCCGCTGCCTGTTGATTGATTTCTGTCCAGAAAATGGCTTGGCTTGGATCAGCTAGAAGATTAGTTCCATTAGAGAATGTTAAAATTGTGCCATACAATCCAAACGCCACCCCAACTGAACAAATAATGATGTATTTCCATGCCGCCTCAAGAGAGGTTTTTTGTTTGTATGTGCCGACCAAAAATGCAGAACTTAATGTGGTTGCTTCAATGGCTGCCCACATCAAAATCACATTATTGGTGATCACAGAAATAATCATGGTGAAGAAAAACAAATGCAAAAAGCCGTAATAATTGCAATATGTTTTCAAATCAAGATGCCCTTCGCGATATTCAGTACCAATGTAACCGATAGAATAAATACCGGCTAATGTTCCGACAATAGCGATAAGACCTAAGAAAATAGCAGATAGACTGTCGATGTAAACCCAGTTATTTAATGCACTGATTTCCCCCTGAGTTAGCACGCCATTAATAATTTGTAAGGCAAATACCAACATCAAAATCAAACCTGTAACATGAAGTGCGGTACAAATTGTCCGCGCTTTTGTCACGCCACAAGCGAAACTGGCAAGTGATATTGCTAAAGGTGCGATTAATAACGCGATTATCCATTGTTCATACATAGCGTTACCCCTTCAAACTCATAAGTTGTTTTGCATCTAATGAGTGGAATGTACGGTAAATTTTGTTTACCAACACCACCATTATGATGACGGCAAAGATAGCATCTGTGGCAATTCCGATTTCCACTAACTCAGGTGCTTTATTTGCCAATAAGGCTAATGTGAGATGAGAACCGTTTTCCATCAAACAATAACCGAATACTTGTTTTACGATATTGCGTTGGCTAACAATGCATACTAAACCTAATAAGAAGTGACTTAATGACACTGATAATGCTGGTTTAAGATGTGCAACCAACGGTAAATCGATTGGGACAACAACAAAGTAGCACAATGTAACTATCACTGCTGTGATCGGGATCAACCAAGCGACATTTATTCCAGCTGGAGTTTGACTTTCATCAACTTTTTTCATCGCATAGATTAAAATTGCTGGCACCAAAACCACTTTGGTAATAAATGCGCTAATTGACCACATATAAAGTTCATGGGCTTGCATTTCATTGGCAAGATAGACAAACAGTAATACCAACACCAATGATTGCAAACTGTAAAATAACGCAGCTTTTTTGGCGGTTCGAACCATAATTACGCAAAGAGAGGTAATAATGAGTAAACACGCAAGTCCATTTATCATTAACATAGATTCCTCCTTAACCTAACCAGCCAAACCTAACCAATATGCGGCGATAAAACTGGACACCACGGACATCACCATTAATACAACTAACACGAAACGCATAGAGAATGGTATAGGTTGTGCATTGGCAACCGCTTCTGATGGTTTACCGATGACACATTGTCCGAATTTATACAACAACCATACGAATGTCGCGGTAGATTCAACTAAAGCAAGCACCATTAACCAAGTAATCCAGCCATATTCATGGCCTAATTCAAATCCGGCCGCAAATAATGGATATTTACTGAAGAATCCGTTAAACGGTGGAACCCCGGCAATCGCTAACGCGGCTACGCCAAATCCAGCCCCTACCACTGGCATTGTACGCATAATGCCTTGTAGTAATGGCATAGAACGAGTTCCAGTCGCATAACTTAATGAACCAGCAACCAAGAAGAACAAGCTTTTCGCGAAAGCATGGTTGAAGATGTAGCTAATCGCTGCCACAAAGGCCAATTTAGAACCTAATGCAGCAAGAGAAATCCCAATGAAAATATAAGAAAGTTGAGTAATGGTTGAATATGCCAATAAACGTTTTAAGTCAGTTTGTGGCAAGTACATTAAGAAGCCGTAAATTAAGGTAATCATCGCCATGATGATGCCGACTTCACCCACAATATGTGGAATCTCACCAGCAGACATAACAGAACGAGCGAAGATATACACCCCAACTTTAACCATTGATGCGGCGTGCAAATACGCACTCACCGGTGTTGGTGCTTCCATCGCATTAGGCAACCAAATTTGCATTGGTAATTGTGCTGATTTACCCCACGCAGCAAACATCACACCGAATAACACGATGGTTTTCGCACTCGGATCTAAATGTTCTAACGCAGTGATAGAGAAAGTACCTGATTGGCTGAATAAATAAGCTGCGGCAATATATAACCCGATTGCCCCCACGTGGGTGATAATCAAGGCTTTCATTGCGGCTGCTTGAGCTTTTGGTGTTTGGTAATAACTGATTAATGCCCAAGAACATCCCCCAGTAATTTCGAAGAACAATAATTGTCCTGCTAAAGTTGAGGAATACACCAAGCCCGCCATGGCACCGATAAAGATGAGCAAGAATGCATAAAAACGTGGTAACCCATTATGTGGGTGTTCACGGTTTTTATCGGTTAAGTAACCACAAGAATATAAGCAGATTAAGAAACCTAAGGCCACAACGGCAAAGGCAATTAATGTACTGACTGCATCAAGCGTTACACCAAAGATCGCGGTTTTATCAAAAGCGACGATGTCATAAGTGACGCTTTGATGACCATCGGCAAACCATTGTCCTGCGACTAACAAGGTGCCCAGCGTAGTAAGCGCAGCAAATACTGTGGCAATTTGAGCAAAATGTTTTTTGTTCAAACCGACAATAAACGCTCCTACGAAAGGTAAAATGATTGTAATCAGAGCTAAACGTTCCATATTTGTCCTCCTTACAACCCAGTGAAGTAAAATACAAACGCCAACACAGAAATGCCGAAGCCGACCACGGTTAAACGTCCTGTTAACATAAAGCGGGTACGAGAAAGTGTGTTTTCAAAGACACAAGCCAATACGAACACCACTAATAATTTCACGAAGAATAAAATACCACCTAAAATGACCGCACTTAAGCTCATCTCTGTCGGGATACCGAAAGGAAGCAACACGCTCACAAAGATAGATGCCACAACCATAGATTTTAAACTTAAGCCGATTTTTAATAAGGCGAGTGCTGGACCAGAATATTCAGTCAATGGACC
>OLFS01002546.1_pt1 | contig 11083 bp, 10 predicted proteins | sample 1605491 | NCBI WGS metagenome assembly OLFS01 (sample SAMEA3888921, study PRJEB22519) | human gut metagenome | biome: human gut; feature: human-associated habitat; material: faeces | place: Denmark | collected 2011 | reverse complement strand
GCGATTTAAAATGGCGAGATGCGTTGCTGGTCGCACATCGTGTGAACAGTAACCGGGTTATGTCATGTGATACAAAATAATAATTACAATGCTTGACATTGTTGTTGAAACAGTATAAAATTTAAGTGTTGTATTTGAGTAATATGTACAATGAAAATCGAATAAGGAGGTGCTCCTGTGCAGATAAGTCTAGGTTTATTTATAGGCGTTGCCGTGGCCCTCGCGTTGATAGTCGGAATCATTACTCACTTTGTTACAGTTTCCAATCTGAGAAAGAATGCGGAAAGCAAGATTGGGAATGCAGAAGCAAAAGCAAGAGAAATCATTGACGATGCTGTAAAGACTGCAGAGACGACGAAGAAGGAATCTCTTTTGGAAGTAAAGGAAGAGTCCATCAGGACAAAGAATGAACTCGAGAAAGAGACGAAAGAAAGAAGAGCGGAGTTACAGCGTTATGAGAAGCGTGTACTCGCGAAGGAAGAATCGGTCGACAAACGGTCAGATGTACTGGAACATCGTGAGAGCAAACTGACAGCGAAGGAAGAACATCTTCGCCAGCGTGAAGCCAAAGTAGAAGAACTTAGCCAGAAACGTGTGCAGGAACTGGAACGAATCTCAGGACTTACCTCCGAACAGGCAAAAGAATATCTGTTAAAAACTGTTGAAGATGACGTCAAGCATGACACAGCCAAGATGGTCAGAGAACTGGAAACTCAGGCAAAGGAAGAGGCTGACAAGAAAGCAAAAGAGTATGTTGTGAATGCAATTCAGAGATGTGCAGCAGATCATGTTGCAGAGACTACAATTTCTGTAGTTCAGCTTCCAAGTGATGAGATGAAAGGAAGAATTATCGGTAGAGAAGGAAGAAATATCAGAACACTGGAAACATTAACTGGTGTGGAACTGATCATTGATGATACTCCGGAAGCGGTTGTATTATCAGGGTTTGACCCAATCCGCCGAGAAGTTGCAAGAATTGCACTTGAGCGTCTGATCGTGGATGGACGTATTCATCCGGCAAGAATTGAGGAGATGGTTGAAAAAGCTCAGAAAGAAGTGGATACAATGATCCGCGAGGAAGGAGAAGCTGCGGCTCTTGACGTTGGAGTTACAGGAATTCATCCGGAGTTGATCCGTCTTCTTGGACGTATGAAGTTCAGAACAAGCTATGGACAGAATGCATTGAAGCATTCAATCGAAGTGGCCCAGTTATCCGGTCTTATTGCAGGTGAAATCGGACTGGATGTCAGACTTGCAAAACGTGCAGGACTTCTTCATGATATTGGTAAATCAATTGATCATGACGTAGAAGGATCACATATTCAGATTGGTTCAGATCTTTGTAGAAAATACAAAGAATCAGCAACCATTATTAATGCTGTGGAGGCACATCATGGTGATGTGGAGCCGCAGAGTCTGATTGCTTGTGTTGTTCAGGCAGCGGATACTATTTCAGCTGCAAGACCGGGAGCAAGAAGAGAAACCATCGAGACATATACAAACAGATTGAAACAGTTAGAAGATATTACCAACCAGTTTAAAGGTGTAGATAAGTCTTTTGCCATTCAGGCAGGTAGAGAGATTCGTGTTATGGTAGTTCCGGAGCAGGTATCTGACGATGATATGGTGCTTTTAGCAAGGGATATTGCAAAACAGATTGAGTTTGAATTAGAATATCCTGGACAGATTAAAGTAAATGTTATTCGTGAGTCACGAGCAACAGATTACGCAAAATAAGAGAATCATAACAGAAGATGAAAGTTGGCCCTTGTCGAAAGACAGGGGCTTTTAGTTTACTGAGAAAGCTATTACAGGTAAGAGTAAAAGTCTTTGATATAGAATGCATACGGTGATGTAAGGTAAAAGAAGGGAGAACGGAATGAGCGAGAAGATTAAAAGAATTAACAGAGAATTGAAATTTAAAGGAAAGATTCTTGATTTTTATCAGGACACGATAGAAGTGGACGGGGATCATACCGTAGTATGGGATTTTATAGGTCATAAAGGAGCAGCAGCGGTAGTTCCGGTTACAGCAGATGGTAAGATTTTGATGGTGAGACAGTATAGAAATGCGCTGGATCGATATACATTGGAGATTCCGGCAGGAGCACTTGATGAAGTGGGAGAACCTGGTATAGAGTGTGCGTCTCGCGAATTAGAGGAAGAGACAGGGTATCGCAGCGAGAATCTGGAGTGGCTGATCACTTTACGGACAACAGTAGCATTTTGTAACGAACGGATTGAAGTTTATGTGGCACATGATCTGATACCGTCAAAACAGCATTTGGATGAAGATGAATTTATTGAACTTGGCGCTTATACAATAGAAGAATTGAAGGAAAAGATCTTTTCAGGTGAGATTGAAGATGCGAAGACAGTTTCTTCTTTGATGGCTTATGCTGTAAAGTATGGAAAATGATTGAATGCCGACAATAAGTAGCATCGCTGCCGCATGAGAAAAACCAGACACTCATATAATGGTGTGGAAGATTGAGGATAAAAATATATCCGCAGAACATTTTATAGGGTGGGAGGAATACTGGTGAAGGCATTTCGTACAGGTCATTACTTTCTGGCTCTGTTTTTTACAGGCTTTTTGACAGGAATCTTGATTGTCAATTATATATGGGGAGAACAGCTGAGCCTGATCGGAACTTTTACAGAAGTTTATCTTATGAGATTAAAGAATGAGAAGATATCTTTTCAACAGTACATTTGGTATTTGATTCAGGTACGGGGAATTTTTTTCCTGGTGCTGTTTTTGGCGATGGGAATCCGGATTAGAAAAATTGTGGCAGCGTTTTTTCTTCTGTGGACTGGGATGTCAGGAGGAATTTTACTGTCAGAGGCAGTGGCAGAATTAGGAATGAAGGGAAGTATTCTTTGTGTGGCAGGACTATTTCCACAGTTCCTTTTTTATGTTCCGGCAGTTCTTGTGCTTTTGCGCTTTTGTTGGAACTATCCACAGAATCAGTGGAACAGACAAAAAACGTTCTTTGTATGCGGTTTGTTTTTAATTGGGATTTTTTTAGAATCCTGTCTTAATCCGTGGCTGATTCAACAGATTGTAAATATTCTTTTTTGATTTCGTGGGAAAGTGTGAGTAATGCAACGAGACAGACAGTTGATTGACTGATGAAAAGTCCCCATAGGTATCCTGTAATTCCATAGTGCGGGATTCCGAAATATACACTAAGAATGCGGATGGATAATCCAAGAAGATTGATCATCAGCGTCAGGGTTGTAAGTCCCAGTCCATTAATCGCACTGAGAAGAGCGGAACTTGTGTACAGAAAAGGACAGATCCAGGCAAGTGTTACGATGAAATTACTGGCTAAAGTACTGTGAAACAGGAAGTTTCCGAGAAAAGACCCGGTAAGAAGAAAGAAGACAGAACACAGAAGACCAAGGGAGAAACATCCTCCGGCAGCCTTTTTTATAAGGAAAAATGTCTCTTTTGAAGAGCTTTCAGCCTGCTTTTGTGCGACAGCAGGGATTAAAAGCAGACTGATTGAGTTTGTGAGTGCACTGGGAAAAAGGATACATGGTAATGCCATTCCGGTCAGTACTCCATAAATACTGAGAGCTTCGGAAGCGCTGTGAGATGCAAGCTCAAGGCAGACAGGGATTGAAGCTGCTTCAATTCCCTGCAAGAATGTAATTGCTGTGCGATTAACTGTCAATGGAACAGAGAGGCGTAGCAATTCAGAACAAGATTTTGAGATAGAAAGAATATATGGAGAATCGGCATCAAAACCCTTCTTCTTCAGTGAAAAAAGCGAGTAGCCTGCTGCTGCAAGTTCTCCGAAAATAATACCTGATACAGCCAATGGAATCGCAGGGTGAACTCCACTGTGTATAAAAATAAAATATAAAACAAAAACAGAAGAAATTCGAACAAATTGTTCGATTAACTGTGAAATAGCCGGGACAGAGGTTCTTTGCAGACCATAGTGATAACCACAGATACAACTGTGGACAGAAGCCGCCGGAAGTGCAAGAACGATCAGATATAATAGTGTTGCACATCTTGGATCTCCAAGAAAACGATTTGAAAGAAAAACGGAATTCTTCTGTACCAGAAAAGTGCAAATCAGAGAAATCAGAACAGAAAGAATCAGACCTGTCTGGAAAATCAACTTTCCGTCCTGCGTTCGGCCAAGGGAGTGAAAGCGAGAGACACTTCTGGAAATGGCAGTTTCAAGACCTGAAGTACTCAAAGACAGGCAGAGTGCGTAGAAAGGGAAAATTAACTGATAAAGTCCGACCTGTTCTTCTCCAAAGGTATGGCTTAAGAAAATACGGAAAAAGAATCCGAGAACGCGGCTTACAAGACCGGCAGATGTGAGAATCAGTGTTCCTTTAATCAAAGAATGTTTTTTTCTAAACATAATACCCTCATGTCAAAATGATTGCTGCCACGTGCAACGCGGACAGTAACCAGAAATGAACTTATTTTTAAACAACATATTCAAGAAACATCCTTGACAGAACGTAAGACTGGTGATATCCTACAAAAGGAAACCCTAGCATAATACTAGGAAAAGGAAAAGAAAAAGAAGGTGAAGATGTGAAACTGTCAACAAAGGGGAAATACGGATTGCGTGCCTTGATCGATCTGGCCCAATACAGTGAAGATTCTCCGGTTTCCATCACAAGTATTGCAAGACGTCAGGATATTTCAGAACGATATCTGGAACAATTGATGTCGAAGCTAAAAAAAGCAGGACTTGTCAAGAGTATCCGAGGTGCAAATGGTGGATATGTCTTAGCAAAGGAAGCAAAAGATATTTCTGTAGGAGATGTGCTTCGTGCACTGGAAGGAAATCTTGAACCAGTAGAATGCGCCGGACTTGATCCGGAAGGAGAATGCAAAGGTGCGGACAGCTGTGTGACAAAGTATGTGTGGAAACGAATCAATGATAGTATTAACCAGACAGTAGATGAAATCTGGCTGAACCAACTGGTGACAGAAAGTAAATGTCTTGGACATACAGACAATCATCTGGATTATACAAAGTGTAAAAACTGAAAAGAATCATTGTCTACAATTATTTGTGAACAGTAAGAAAACAAAGTAGATAAAATAAAAGTGAGGTAACAGGTAATGGGAAAATTAATTTATCTTGATAATGCAGCAACAACAAAGACAGCACCGGAAGTTGTGGATGCGATGCTCCCATATTTTACAGAGCATTTTGGCAACCCATCCAGTGTTTATGGTTTTGCGGCTGCGAATAAAGAAGTGATCACAAAACAGAGAGAAATCATAGCAAAAGCACTTGGTGCGAAGACAGAGGAGATTTATTTCACAGCTGGTGGTTCTGAATCTGATAACTGGGCGCTGAAAGCTACAGCTGAGGCTTATGAATCAAAGGGAAAACATATCATTACAACAAAGATTGAACATCATGCAATCCTTCATACAGGAGAATATCTCCAGAAGAGAGGATATGAAGTGACTTATCTGGATGTAGATGAGAATGGTATTGTCAGTCCGGAAGCTGTTGAAGCAGCGATCCGTCCGGATACAATTCTGGTCAGCGTAATGTTTGCAAACAATGAGATCGGAAGTATTCAGCCAATCAAAGAAATTGGTGAGATTGCACATAAACATGGAGTACTTTTCCATACAGATGCTGTCCAGGCGTTTGGTCAGGTACCGATCAATGTAGATGAGATGAATATTGATATGCTCAGTTCCAGTGGACATAAACTGAACGGACCAAAGGGAATCGGTTTCCTTTATATCAGAAAAGGTGTGAAGATCCGCTCCTTCGTCCATGGTGGAGCACAGGAGAGAAAGCGCCGTGCAGGAACAGAGAATGTACCTGGAATCGTTGGACTTGGAAAAGCAGTTGAACTTGCAATGGCTTCTATGGATCAGAGAATGAAACAGGAGACAGAACTCCGCGATTATGCAATCTCCAGAATTGAGAAAGAGATTCCATATTGCAGACTGAACGGAGACCGTGTGAAACGTCTTCCAAACAATATTAACTTCAGCTTCCAGTTTGTAGAGGGTGAATCCCTTCTGATCATGCTGGATATGAAAGGAATCTGTGCATCCAGTGGTTCCGCCTGCACATCAGGTTCTCTGGATCCATCCCATGTCCTTCTTGCAATCGGACTGCCGCATGAGATCGCACATGGTTCCCTTCGTATGACACTTGGAGCTGATACAACAAAAGAAGATATCGACTATACAGTAGATCAGCTTAAAGAGATTGTTGCACATCTGCGCAGTATGTCTCCACTCTACGAAGATTTTATAAAAAAGCAGCAGAAGAATGCATAAGTCAGAATGATTTAAAAGAAAAATACAGAATAATTTTTGGATAAAAAGATAAACAAAATGGAGGAATTATATAATGTATACAGAGAAAGTAATGGATCATTTTCAGCATCCAAGAAATGTAGGAGAGATTGAGAACGCCAGCGGTGTAGGAACAGTTGGAAATGCAAAATGTGGAGATATCATGAGAATCTATCTTGACATTGATGACAACCAGATCATCCGCGATGTGAAATTCAAAACATTCGGATGTGGAGCAGCTGTTGCAACATCCAGTATGGCAACAGAGATGGTAAAAGGAAAGAGTATCCAGGAAGCAATGGAAGTAACAAACAAAGCCGTTATGGAAGCTCTTGACGGACTTCCGCCGGTAAAGGTTCACTGTTCACTCCTTGCAGAGGAAGCAATTCATGCAGCACTCTGGGATTATGCAGAGAAGCATGATATTAAGATTGAAGGACTTAAGAAACCGAAGTCAGATATTCATGAAGGCGAAGAAGCAGAGGAAGAGGAATATTAATGAGCAAAGGCAAAGTTGTTGTTGGAATGTCCGGGGGAGTAGACTCCTCCGTGGCAGCCTGGCTTTTGAAAGAACAAGGCTATGATGTGATCGGTGTGACAATGCAGATCTGGCAGGACGAGGAAAACGAAGTTCAAGAAGAAAACGGCGGCTGTTGTGGGCTCAGTGCGGTAGACGATGCAAGACGTGTTGCATCGTCTATTGGTATTCCGTATTATGTGATGAATTTCAAGCAGGAATTTCAGAAAAATGTAATTGATTACTTTACAAAAGAATACCTGAACGGAAGAACACCTAACCCGTGTATTGCCTGCAACCGTTATGTGAAATGGGAAGCACTTTTGCAGAGAAGTCTTTCCATCGGAGCAGACTATATCGCAACAGGACATTATGCAAGGATTGATAAACTTCCGAATGGAAGGTATGCAATCCGAAGATCTGCAACGCTTGCGAAAGATCAGACTTATGCACTTTATAATCTGACACAGGAACAGCTGGAACATACATTGATGCCGGTTGGAAATTATTCAAAAGATCAGATCCGTGCGATGGCAGAAAAAATCGGACTGCAGGTGGCAAATAAACCGGATAGTCAGGATATCTGTTTTGTTCCGGATGGAGACTATGCATCTTTTATTGAAGAAAACGCAGATGCTCCGATTCGTCAGGGAAATTTCGTGACACCGGATGGGAAGATCCTTGGAAAACACAAAGGAATCATTCATTATACAGTAGGACAGCGTAAAGGACTTGGGCTTGCATTAGGGTATCCTGCATTTGTACTGGAGATTCGTCCGGAGACAGATGAAGTTGTAATAGGAACTTATGAAGAATCACTGACTTATACGTTACGTGCAAATGAACTGAATTTTATGAGCGCAGAGGATATTACAGAACCAATCCGGGTGTTTGCAAAAATCCGCTACAATCATAAAGGGGCCTGGTGTACAGTGGAGAAGACAGGCGAAGATGAGATTACCTGTACATTTGATGAACCAATCCGTGCAGTGACACCGGGACAGGCAGTTGTTCTTTATGATGGTGAGTATGTATTAGGAGGCGGCACAATATTATGATAACATGTGATGCTCATATGCATACAAGATTTTCAGAAGATAGTGATGCATCTGTACATTCCATGCTTGATGCAGCGGTGAATAAAGGAATGCAGGCAGTCTGCATCACGGATCATCTTGATAAAGACTTTCCGGAAACACCGGATTTTCCGGCGGGGGCATTTATGTTCGACCTAGATGAATATTTCAGCAGACTGACGCAATTAAAAACAGAATATCAGAAGAAACTGGAAGTCCGAATCGGTGTAGAGATCGGACTTCAGCCACACTTGGGAGAATATTATAAAGAACTGACAGAAAAATATCCGTTTGATTTTGTGATCGGTTCAGTACATCTTATCCATGGACAGGATCCGTATTATCGCGGATTTTTCGAAGGCCGGAGTGATGAAGAGGCTTATCGTGAGGCATTTCAGGTGACAATTGAAAATCTGAAAAAAATAGATTCCTTCGATAGCCTGGGGCATCTGGATTATGTTGTCCGTTATGGCGCACATCAGGCAGAAGCATATTCTTACAGAAAATATGCAGAAGAGATCGATGAGATACTAAAACATCTGATCAGTCATGGTAAAGGACTTGAGATGAACATGGCGGGAATGAAATATGGACTTGGATTTCCAAATCCACATCCGGATGTGATCAGAAGATATAAGGAACTTGGTGGTGAAATTGTCACAATCGGAGCAGATGCACACAGATCGGAACATGTAGCTTTTGACTATGAACAGGCGCGAGAGATACTTACAGGCTGCGGTTTTAGTTATTATGCAGAATTTAAGGGGCGGAAACCGGTATTTAGGAGAATTGTTCCATAAAATTAGAATTATATGGATTTAAGACTTGAATTTTTGTTCGTGTTTTAGTACAATAAATCTAGTTGATGAATATTTAACAATTATCGCTTTGTTAAATTCATCGCCATGGCTGGAGATACAGTCATAAATTTTTTAAACTTTTTAGGAGGAATTAATCATGGCAGTAAAAGTAGCGATTAATGGTTTTGGACGTATCGGACGTCTTGCTTTCAGACAGATGTTCGGAGCAGAAGGATATGAGGTAGTAGCAATCAACGACCTTACATCTCCTAAGATGCTTGCTCACTTATTAAAATATGACTCAACTCAGGGAACATACGCTCTTGCAGATACAGTAGAGGCAGGAGAGGATTCCATCACAGTTGACGGAAAAGAGATCAAGATCTACGCAAAAGCTAACGCAGCTGAACTTCCTTGGGGAGAAATCGGTGTTGACGTTGTTCTGGAGTGTACAGGATTCTACACATCCAAAGCAAAAGCTCAGGCTCACATCGATGCAGGTGCTAAGAAAGTAGTTATTTCTGCTCCAGCTGGAAATGACCTTCCGACAATCGTTTACAATGTAAACCACGAGACACTTTCAAAAGATGAGAACATCATCTCCGCAGCTTCTTGTACAACAAACTGCCTGGCTCCGATGGCAAAAGCTCTTAACGACCTTGCAGCAATCAAGTCCGGTATCATGTGTACAATCCACGCTTACACAGGAGATCAGATGACACTTGATGGACCGCAGAGAAAAGGTGATCTTAGAAGATCTCGTGCAGCTGCAGTTAACATCGTACCAAACAGCACAGGTGCTGCTAAAGCAATCGGTCTTGTTATCCCAGAACTGAACGGAAAACTTATCGGATCTGCTCAGCGTGTTCCTACACCAACAGGTTCTACAACAATCCTTACAGCAGTAGTTGACGGAGAAGTTACAGTTGATCAGATCAACGAGGCTATGAAGGCTGCTTCCAACGAGTCCTTCGGATACAACACAGATCAGATCGTATCCAGCGATATCGTAGGAATGAGATATGGTTCACTGTTTGATGCTACTCAGACAATGGCTCTTCCAGTTGGCGATGGTACAACAGAGGTTCAGGTTGTTTCATGGTATGACAACGAGAACTCTTACACAAGCCAGATGGTAAGAACAATCAAATACTTTGGAAAACTTCTTGAGGCTTAATTCTTTTTGAGGAATTAGAATCTCAGAGATTTATCTGAATTATTGACTCACAATGGGGTCCGGTCTTATTGTAGGACCGGACCCCATTTTCTTTGTGCAGAACAGATTCTGCACGTGAAAGTGACAGGAAATAGAAATACAGGAGGCTATGAAAAATGGCAGCACTTAATAAAAAATCCGTAGATGATATCAATGTAAAAGGAAAAAGAGTTCTTGTAAGATGTGACTTCAACGTACCGCTTCAGGATGGAAAGATCACAGATGAGAACCGTATCGTGGCAGCTCTTCCTACAATCAAGAAGCTGATTGCTGATGGAGGAAAAGTAATCCTTTGTTCCCACCTTGGAAAACCGAAGGGAGAGCCAAAGCCGGAGCTTTCACTTGCACCAGTAGCAGTAAGACTTTCTGAGCTCCTCGGACAGGAAGTTAAATTTGCAGCTGATCCGGAAGTAGTTGGACCAAACGCAAAAGCAGCTGTTGAAGCTATGAAAGATGGAGATGTTATCCTTCTTGAAAATACACGTTACAGAGCAGAAGAGACAAAGAATGGTGAAGCATTCAGCAAAGATCTTGCATCTCTTTGTGATGTATTTGTAAATGATGCATTCGGTACTGCACATAGAGCACATTGTTCTAATGTTGGTGTTACAAAATATGTAGATACTGCTGTTGTTGGATATTTGATGCAGAAAGAAATCGACTTCCTTGGCAATGCAGTAGAGAATCCGGTACGTCCTTTTGTTGCTATTTTAGGTGGTGCTAAGGTTTCTTCTAAGATTTCTGTTATTGAGAACCTCCTTGACAAGGTTGATACCTTAATCATCGGTGGTGGTATGGCATATACCTTTATGGCGGCACATGGTGAGCCAGTAGGTAAGTCACTTCTTGAGAAGGATTACATGGATTATGCACTTCAGATGGAAGAAAAGGCAAAAGAAAAAGGCGTTAAGCTTCTGATTCCAATCGATACTGTTTGTGGCGATGATTTCAAGAACGATTGCAACATCAAAATTGTTGGACGTGGTGAAATTCCAGACGATATGGAAGGTATGGATATCGGACCTAAGACGCGTGAATTGTTTGCAGATGCTGTAAAAGATGCAAAGACAGTTGTTTGGAACGGACCAATGGGATGTTTCGAGATGCCTAACTTTGCAAAGGGAACAATCGCTATTTGTGAAGCATTAGCAAAGGTTG